>BNJT01000104.1_pt1 | contig 300788 bp, 322 predicted proteins | sample 8540491 | NCBI WGS metagenome assembly BNJT01 (sample SAMD00202455, study PRJDB9452) | human saliva metagenome | host: Homo sapiens | reverse complement strand
GATAAGGTGATGGATCTTTGTCTCGATTTTTAACCTGGAGATGGTAGATCGCTTGTGATGACGGGTATCAAGAGAGGAAATCAGATTAAAGAAATGTTTAGTCAAGTTGTTACTCTAGAAGCGAGCACGCTTTTGAAAATGTTTAAATACGCTGTTTCTAAGGCTAATAAGATCTCAATTGTCAGAAAAAGAAGCGGCTGTAGATGATGTTATTTCAAGGATTTTGAAACTTTTGCTGCGGTTCAGAATTTTTCTTGAGAATCCTCAATGGATATAGGGTTATATCTATGAAAGTCATGGAGAAGGGTACTTTTGATGAATAAAGTAAAGCAATGACGACTGAAGGCTTTCTACAACTTTGGAAGAAAGAAATGCGAGGATAAGGCGGTTGAAGAGGGTGCTGAAGTACTACAAAGCTACCAGATAATATAACTAAGATTGAGAGCTAAGGCTTGCAAGCAGGCTGAAGGAAGCGAGAAGAGATGCAGGCACAGAGGCTGACAGGCTTAGCTTAGAGATATGGATGCTGAAGCTTCTTGAGAGAGGACTTGGGAGGGTGTTGGAAGGACGGGCATGGCTGCAATTGGAGCAGTCTGGGCTTTGAGTGCTGGAGTAGATGTTCCGCTTACTAGGGGTTTGGAAGGGCTTTCATTTGAATGGCTAGATGCAGCGGGAGATGGATCTATCAATGCTGGAGTGAGATCAGAAAGCAGTAGGATAGTGAGTGCTGAGATCTTTCTGCACAAATGGCGGATTTAAAGGGTTTGCTGGAGTTTCTGCTGGGACTGATCACTTTTGTCTATCCCAATTTTGGGAGGAGGTGCTGGACTTGGATATACCTTTTGAAAATTCCCAGACAAGATAAATCCAGCGATGTTGGAAGTAGAAATATCTTTACGCTTGGTGTTGGAGGTTTTAAATGCTTCCTAGTGTAGTGGATGGGATCTTAATGTTGATGTGTAGATAGAGATCTTGATGCTGGTAGATTGCAGATGCAGGAAAGATTAGATCAAGTGTTGGTAGTTTAGTGGCGGATTTGATGAGATTCTTCTGATGATCCTGACTTTGCTTGAGAAAAGTATAAAATTTGATGAGAAGATTCTGTAAGGGAGAATTAGAGGCTAGATATCGAGAAACTAAGAAAGAAACTCTTGATGCTGCTATTAAAAACCTTGGTCGAGATCTTGCAATATTATGGCTGAGTTGAAATGGGCTGAGGCTAATGTTTCTTTGAGTGCTGAGAGTACATTGCACACATATTCTCAGGCTTGGTCAAATATGCAGGCGCTCAAACTTGCTGATAAAGGGGATGGTATATTTCTGGAGCTGAAACTTTGCAGTTTAGCTTTTTCAAGGAGTGATCCCAGTAAGTTTGGGATTACTGAAGTTTACAAAACATAGATTTCATGGATGTGCTTCTGATGCAAAGAGATCGACTCAGATTTTGTTGCTATGAGGAGAGACATAGAGGAGTGAAATAAGAGGAGCTTGTGGATGAGGCTTGAGTAATAATTTGATCGTCCTGTCAGGCAGCAACTTGGCAGGAACGAAAAGAACACTTTTGCTTTGTGGCGCCAAGATGGGGCTGCTGTCGAAGAATGAGATGCTGATTATATTCAGATTTCTAACACAGATAAGTTGCACGCAAAATCAAATGTGCTTTGAATCCAGCGATTAAGCAGAATGGCAAAAATTGATAAAGAGAAAGGGGACGAGTTGTTGTTCATAAAATACTCTGCTGAGAGCTGCAGTGGATACTGTCTGATTCAAAGCTATGACCTTGGATATCAGGGCTCATAAGGACAGATAAGTCAGCCTGATTATTACAAAGGATTCAGTGAATGATGAATAATCAAGTGAATGAATAGGAATCTTAACTTAAACTAAGATTGCTCAGAAAGTAAAATTATTACAAGTTTAAGGATGAACAAGTTGCTAGAGCATTTAAAGATTGAAGGCACAGAAGTTGCAAGGGCTGGTTATGAGATTCCCTTTCCAGGACCATGTAAAGTTTGGCTATATAGAATCTACAGAGATGGCAAGGGATGGTTTCTTTATGATACTGATTATAGAATCTCCATGAGATACATGAAAGCCTCTTATAATTCCTGAAGGAAACATCTTGTGATTGATATGACGACTGGAAGATCTCAGTTGAAATTTGAAGAAATCAAGATGTGAACAGAAAACTTTAAGGTAAAGATTGAAGGACTTTCTAGAAAGCCTCCAGTGACATGCTGAGATTCTCAAAATGGATTCGAATGTGCAAGCTAATATTGAGAGCTTTATAAAATTTGAGCCTTTTGAGTCAAATGCGGTCAGAAATGTTGAGGCATGGGCTTTGCAGTGTAGACCCTCTTTGACAGAATCTTATAATGACTGGAGAAATGTTTTTAGAAGACTATTTGTTGTGGTGTAGATGTGGATGGAAGCTAATGTATAGTACTGCTGCTAATATTATGGATGATCTCCTTCAAAAATGAATAGTTATGTAGCAAGTACTTAGAGTGATGAAACAAGAAAGGAGATACTTGAGTATTTACTCAAGCTCTTAAATATCTTAGAGAATTAAAAAGAATCAAAAAGCCTGAAGATAAGATCAGTCTCCAACAATTTTTGTTGGCTCTGGATGGTATGTTTAGTAGAACAACAAATGTAAGGGGGACTGATGAAGGTAGCCACTTGAACTTGAATATGGTGCTAAGTCAGATGATAGTACTTTTTAATAAGATTACTACAGATGTTGCCACTAAGATTGTTGCTAGGATGAAAGAATTACATAAAAATAAGTCAGAATTTAATTGCTTTCAGGATTAGCTGAAGTTATTCCAATCTATGAATGAGGACGAAGGATATTAGTCTCAAGTTACATCTGTGTTGAAGGAGTGAGTAATTGCCTGTATAATTATGAATCCAGATGATATGCATGAGACCTATTATCAATCCTCATGTTATTGAGTGAACAGAAAATAAGAATAAAGAGCCAATTCCTGATGCAGTAAAAATACGTATTTCTTAAGCAACTTTTTCAATGAAAGATTCTATTTTGGTTCGCGATATTGTTCAAAATATTAAGAATCGAGGTTTGACCTGATGATGCTTCCTCACCCTTGAGTCTAATGAGGCAAGCAATTTTATAATGGACTTGCGATTTTGAGAAGATGGTAGAGTTTAAGTCTATTGACATTTGAAAGAGGTTAATATTTTGGCAAACTTTTCTACCGCATCTCTTTGCTCAGTGTGTGAACCATATGTAATGATTGGAGATCTGCAGTTTAATGTTGAAGAACTCCAGGTAATCCTGATGGAGGTAAGAATAGGTTTGAAGCAGAGATCTCTCAGTTCTGCTCAGGCTGTAGCAAGTATGGAGTGATATTCAGAATAATAATACTACGAGAAGATTGCAGTAGCTGCTGAGGTTGCACGTTTCCACACAGATAAACCTGCGACTCCGACTACGAAGGGGGTGATGATGAGGGAACTCAACCATGATAGATGAGACTCTCTAATAAAGCCTGGATGAATAAAGATACGTGTGATGAGGAGTAAGGGGTGCAGTGAAAGGCGGAAAGGATACATCTAATGCAAATCCTGCAGGTGCTCCAAATGTTCCAAATACTCCAAATGTTCCTTCATCAGCTCCTACTCCTCCGTCGACAACTGAGAAAATCCTTTAGGTGTATAGATATGAATATTTATAAATAGTTACGAGGTTTTATAATTATATTTTAAGAAGATGAGAAGCTTTAAATTCCTGCTATTTGTATTGCCTTTACGTTGATTTTGTGAGTCGCTAATACATTTGCTTGCTCCATATCAGAGTCTCTGTGGTAACCTACCTTCAAATGATGGCTGTTTCTCAGTGTTTCAATGCCTGAGGTATTTATGAATGATGGTCTAGACTAGGTATTTATGACGAATTTGTGAATTCTTCGGATAATACTTACTTGTATTATGATAAGGAATAGATAACTCTCATACTTTGGAAGAAACTGTCAACGACAAATTTGGGATATGTCTGATCCACTATTTAACTATGTATGAAAAGCAATAGTAGGAGATCTCGTCTTTGGTATACCCTCAAAGGCTGGAGATTTGTAGCATACTGTGCCTACAGTTTACAGACAGAGGCCAATAACTGCGCAGATAGTGATAGAGAGACCCAGTTAAGATCGGCTGTATCCTGTCACAAATAAGGATGCTCCAGCATTTTTATTGGAGAGTTCATACAAATTATCGTTTTTTGGTGGTGGTTTGTTTGGTGTGGTTTTTTTTTGTTTGGTGTTGAGGATGAGTTTTTTGCAAGCTGATAAGTGAGAGAAACGTGATCCAAATGATCCAAATAAAGTAGGATGGGGAAATGCTGGATGTAATGCATCTTGTCAACCGATCAATAATGAACCTCCAGTATGTAAGAGTGACTGTCAATGGAGGAAACTCTTTGATAATTTAACAGGAGGAAACTCATCTCTAGTGAAGGAACATACTCAGATTTCAATCTACTAATAATACTTTGGACTTGGAAGTGTGATGGACGAAGCTGGAACTACTCCAAGTAGTTGTGGCGCAAACCAAGGAATGATAAAGTTTATGATTTGGCATTGACAAGAAAGTGATTAGTGCTGAGGACTCCCTGCTCATATCAGACAGGAAGTATAGTGAAGTTTTCCAATTACTGTAATCAACCAGGTGAAACCATATTGCGAAAAATGTTGAGGTGACTGATTATTTGCCAGATGGGCTTTGAACTTGATGATGCAGGTTGGACGAGATGCTGGTGCTGGAAAGGGTTGTTAAAAACACGAGCTCAGGAGATCGCTTACCTGGAAGTCAGTTGCTATAACTTTGCAGACCAAGATTTCGGCAAATTTTACAGGTAATAAGATTAGAAATCTGGCAAGAAATTAAGTGAGGATAATTCTGGGAGATTATAATACAGATAAGGATAGTACTCCAGATACTAATGTGAATAATGATTGTTTTAGGAGAGGCATTTGGTAACTGCAGAAATGGAAAGCTTGCTCAGGCACAGGGATGTTCTGATACAACAGATGAGGATGATCATGATGGTGTAGACTTTACAGTTACTCCTAAAGACATCTAGAAACAAACTATGATCTTGCTTTTGACAAAGAAGGTTTTAAATCAAAAAGGCAGCTTATCTTACTGGTGAAAATCTAACTTTTGAAATTACTTTATATAAATCAGGGGAATAAGGATGCAAAGAATATTGAGGTGACAGATTATTTTGCCAGCAGGATTAGAACTCAATGATGCAGGTTGGACTAATGTTGGTGCTGGAAAAATTATGCAAAAATATTGACTCAAACTCTGCTCCTAATGCTCATCATACTCTAAATCTTACAGTAAAGATTTCAGAAAACTTTACAGGGACTGAGATTACTAATTATGCAGAAATTAGTAAGGATAACTCTGGAGATTATAATACACAGATGTAGATAGTACTCCAGATAATAATTCAACGAATGATTGTTTTAGAGAATGACATTTTAGTGACTGGAAATGGAAAGCTTGCTCAGGCACACAGGGATGTTCTGATGCAACGGATGAGGATGATCATGATGGAGTAAAGATTCTTCTACAACTCCAAAAATCCAAATATTAAGAAAGAGCTACAGGACCTGCTAGGGCATAAGTATGCAGTAGGTGAACTGGTTGATTTAAGATGCCATTTAAGAATCCTCATAATGTTCAGATCAATAATGTGAGTGTAAGAGATTACTTGCCTCAAAAATCTAGAATATGTAAGTAGGAAAATCCATGGTGTTACTCCATATGTAAGTGGACACTTTATGAGTGGAGCTGTTCAGGGTTGAATAGAATATTCAGGTTTTAATCTTGCTCCATTGCAAGAAGGATACTTACTTTAACAGGTAAGGTAAAAAGCTGATTATCTTGATCAAGAGAATTAATCTTGTTCAGATTCTTGTGAATAAAAATTGTAGTGGATCATGATACTAAGTGATATCCACTTAAGGATAGAGGGCTTACTATAGAAAAAGTTGTTGATAAGAGAGTTTTTGGCAACTGGAGAAGTAGCGATCTTTACAATTAAGGTTTCAGTAACAACCGGAAGTTATATGCAGGATTGACTGTTGTGGATACTTTGCCCTGCTGGACTTGTCTATGATAATGCTTGGCAGCTCACTGGAACAAGACCTAATATGGAAACAATCAGTTTATGACTGGTAAAAATAATCAAAATCTGGATACTTTGACACATGGAGTTTAAGTTCCTGATACCATTAAAACAGGTGAGAGCTTCAAATTGAGATGAAGACTAAACTTACTGAGAGTTCAAAGACGTTTATACCAATAAAGCTTGTGTAGAAAATCCAGATGGAAATCCTCCTGAGTATTGTGACCCTGAGGATGTCGTTCCTAAAAAGACCTGGAGGTGCGATTTAAGTATTAAGAAGTATGTAAATAAAGTACTAGCTGATGCGGGAGAGAAGATGTTGAGATGACAGGATTTGCTCAATGACAGACTGGGTACTTTTACTCTTGAGGTTAGAGATGCAAGTAGGTTTGACAGGATTTGTTGTTAGTGATGTGATTGAATGAAATCTTTCAGTACTTAGATTCAAAGGATTTAGCAAATAATGCTTTTACTGGAGAATTTATCAGAGCGACAGCTAATACTGGTGCATATACGTATACTGTATAATGTTGATGTTCAAAAATTTGTCTGGAAATAAGACAAAAATCTTGAATGGAAGGTAACATGACAAGTGGTCAGTTTTTACCTGGTGATGTATATAAGATTAAGTTTAAAGCAAAGGTAAATGGTGATCAGAAAAATATCGGTATTGTAAAATATGTGACCCGGATCATCCAAATGGAGAAGATGAAGATGATGCGACTCTAGAGTTGTAGATGTAAAACTTTTCATCAAGAAATATGTAAGTAGTGCTCAAACTGGCGCTGCTTGGGATGATAACTTATGCAATTTAGTAATGGATCGACTGCCTTCTTTAAGCTTGAAATTAAAGATGCGTAAAACCATTGTCCGGATTTATTGTAAAGGATAGAACAGAGGAAATCTTTCAGTATTTGGATTCTACTAGATTTGTCTGGTAATGCTTTTACAGGAGTGATTACTTTGGTTCTAATAATCCAACGCATCCAGCATATACTATTGTGCCTACAGTTTTCTGGAACACATCCAACTGATATTCAGTGGAATGTGAATATGGGAACAGGTGCTTTTATGCCTGGTGATGTCTTGAATATTATTCTTAAGGCTAAAAAGATGGAGATCAGGTAAAATACTGGACGTGTAGAATATCCACTCTCATGAGGTGGTACTATCATAGTCAAGATCCTGCTGCTGTAACTACTCCAGGTGGAGGTGGTTGAGATGATGAGGATGACGATCTGGATGAGGTGGTGGACGCTGTTGAGACGGTAGACAAAACTGATTTGAGATTTGTGATCTAGGATGAAGAGATACGATTAGAGCGGAAAATTATTTAAGTATGATGAAACCCTAAAAATGACCTTTATAATGGTTATACTTGTACAGAAACTTGTACTCTTGTAAATAATTGATGAGTGAAGGAATCTCCTGCTTGTTTTTGGATGTTCAGAATTGATCTATTTTTCATTATGAAATGAGAAGTTCTTCTCGTTCTTTTGGAATATTGAAGGGACAATTAGGAAAAACGTCCGAATGAAGAGAAAGTAAAGTATATCAAAAATACCTTCTTGTTTCTGAGCAGGATAATTCATGTAAACCTGAAGATCAGTGAAAAATTGATCTGAGAACAATGGAGTGTACCTTTTGTTGTATATGGTCCTGGGGAAAATGATTCTAAGAAGATTTACGAGTTTAAGGTGCCTGTATTAATCAAGATGGATGGGATGAAACTGAAAGATATTGCCTCGTATTGCATCCTTTGTTGAGCAAAATAAAAAAGGTTGGTTTGGTGGTAGTGAATTGTCAAAAGTTTGAACAGTTAAAGATGTATTTAAAACTCTTGATAATTGGGAATATCCAACATTGCTTCATTTTCTTCAAAGTTGATTTTGACAAATTTTTGGAGAATGAGATAAGACATTGATTCTGTGGATGGAATGGATTATCTCCTCGGCAAAGAGTTTAGTGAGCACTAGTATTAAGGAATTTTGAGAGTATAAGCTATCGCTTGAGAAAATTAAGTATCAAACTTGTACTTCACTGTAAATGATAAAGGAGCTACTACTTATCGTGTTAATAGTGCTTGAGAAACTGATAGGGTTTTGTGAGGTAGACTTTGCTGTAACAGATCCATATCTTATTCAAAAAGAGTCCATATGGAATTTGAAATAAGGCAACAGAGGATCTTAATAAGTATAAGCTTAAGAATGGAAAGAGTTTTATGGAATCAATTTTCATACATCTTCTATTTCTATAACTGCTTATTCAGTTCCAGCTGGTACTGAAAAATCTGTTTAGAATCTTTTAAGAACAACACCAAAAGATTGCAAAAGTCGGTCTCTGGTAACTCTAATTTTGTTAAAGGTTCCTTGAAAGTCCATCTATATTTATAAGGGAGATGTTGCTCTTCATGAGTTGTTTAAAAGATGCCATGCCGTCTAAAACCATTTACTCTTATCGCTGATGGAAATATTACTATAAAAGATACCTTACCCAATACGAAATGCAATGGATTATGACTCCTGAAAAGATTATCTTTGATGCAACATATGGTTGTGATGGAAATGTTAATCAATATGGTCATGCGGTCAGATGGTGAAAGGTATCTTTATGCAGGAGAAGTGATTTGGGTCTTCATGACATGATGCTCTCAAAACAAATGAGAACTTAAATAACTGACAGTGGTGTAATTACGAAATCTTCATATTAAATGAGTTATGATTTGAGATCTTTCAAAGGTAGTAGCTGCTAGAAGATCTGAACTCTATACTTGGTTTAAAATGAACCGGTTGAGGAAAGGTTTGAACCGGAAGAAGGATATCGTTATCAATGGTGCTTTGCAGTACTTGTAGAATACAATCCAGATCTTTTTGGGAATTTGCCTCCAGGAGCTAATGAATTCAATAAGGTACTTGAAGTCATAGAAAAGTAATATATAACCCTTAGAATACCAGAGAAAAGTATTGATTAGCTTGCTTTTTCTGATTTTTATGATGGAAAAACTCGAGAAATCCTCTAGATTTTATGATCATAATCACTACAAACAGCATTGGGAATATGTGAGATCTGGTTTTACTGAAATCTTTTTATCATCAAGATGGAGTATCTGTTTGGGTTGATTATGGTTTTTGTTTCTGTGGGTGGTCTTTTTGCTTTTTAAGAAGTTGCACGTATGCCAATAAAGCCATGAAGTGATCTACATACCAAGAAGAAACCTGTGCACTACTTTACGCTGTGTGTTTGTAATTTTAGGTTTGATAATTGGGGTTGGAGTACTCTATCCAGGGCTCCTTTCTCTTTCTAGATTATTTTTATGATTATTGATTCCGGGGCTCTTGGTAGAGGTGGTAGAGACCTCGTTGAGGAGCTTAGTTATTTACAGGGAGATTTCCCAAGATACCGCCGTTTGTCGTTGATCGTGCATTTTGTTTCAGCTCGGCTGTTTGGTTGAGTGGGATTGGTAGTCAGGGAGATTGATTTTGTGAGCTGAGGTTTATCATGACCCAAACTGGATTTTCACGAGTTGGGTTTATGATTTGGACGATGTTTTGTATCAATGCTATCCAATCGATTTGATGGGATTTATGCAACAGGGGTTGAGTTTCAGCATTTGATTGGGTTTTTGACGATGCTTTTGATAAAGTGTATTGTATTTTCAGAGTTATACAGAGTTTCCAAACCTAGAGGTACTGCAGCTATGGTTCAAAATCTGGCTTTTTCTCTTGTTTATAACTAGCATGATTTATGCAGTGATTGAGTTTAAAACCTCTGCTGGTAAAGAGATGTTGGGATTATGTTTGGTAGTGCACTTGCTTATTTGGCTGTAGCTGGAGAGGTGCTAAGATTTGAACCCTGATTGTTGCGCTTTCTCTACGATTTTGGTGCGATATGGGTTGGATTGTAGGTGTATCTTGAGGAAAAATCCACTGAAAAGAGATTATGGCTGCACTTTCTTTCATCATAGAACTCTGGGGCTTGGCTTGACAAGAGGTGAGACAAGGGCACGCACTCAATTTGGTCCCTTATGATGATGGTGCTGATGTTGCTCAATGAGCGAATAGATTTTCGAGTTGTGATTTTTGTGATGATGGCGATGTTATTTTTCAGTGAATTGGTATTTAGTTTATTTATAAAAACTCCCTTGTGGACTTGCCTAGTGATCCGTAAGTGAGAGACAAGTCTGAATATTCAGACTTTTTATTTATGTATGTTATTTCGCTTTTATTTTTGTTTTCGAGTATAATTAAAGAGTCATTATGGAGATGTTGATGACTTCAAATAGTATTCAGATCATGATCATTTAGATCGATATGGTGAAGATGCATATGTGCGTGAATGTCAGACGATGAGAACAGGAGATTGAGGGAAATAAGTACTATGGCTGAGCGAAAAATGGCAGAAAACTTGTCTCAAAGGGCCAAGATCCTTGATTGCTTGAGCCTTTACTTGCGACCTACTAATGACCGATGGTTGAGTTGCCTCATTTTACAAAATCAGACTCTCAAGATCAGAAGACTATCTCAGACCGAGACAAGTCAAAGAGCACAAGTGGGAAAAATTGTCGACAGGACTAGAAGGTTTTGAGAGAGATGGAGAAATGCATTTTTGTAAAGTAAAGAAGTGAGCTACCTCTTTGCTTGAATTGAGACATTAACGTCTAAAGGAGGCTATGTTTTCACATCTCATCTGATGACCATCGTGCTCCGACAGCCGTTTGAAGGAATATTTGTTCGTTTAATATTAGCGCTCAGGATCTCCAAGCTGATATGTATATTCCTATTCGTCCAAAAGGAGCAAAGAGAAATTTCACACTGAAAATTTCTTTATAAACAAACTTTGAGGCGATAGATGAAATGGCAGATCCGATGCGGAGAAAAATTCGTCAGGTTGCTGGATGTACTATAGGTAAAGAGAAAGTAAGCTCAGGCAATGACCGTCACCAGAAGTGGACCTACTAATGCTCCAATCTGATCCTAATGCTCCTATAGGTCAGGTAGAACTTCATCGCTCGAGAGCCTGCTACAATATTCATTTTCGCATTTATCATATTTTGATGGATAAGATAGGTAGCTAGGATAAATCTGAAATTACCGGAGGGCAAACTTTCAATCCTAAAAATGGATCAAAACTACGACATATTGGGTTGAGAAAGTAAAGTCTCTCGAAGCTAAAAATCAAAAGCCTTTATCTCTTGTGTTTTGATATAGATATGGTCCAGAAAAAGCAGCTAAAATTCTGACGTTTGTATAATGGTGATTTCGAGTTTATGGAGTTAAGTTTCGGGAGAACATTCAGTTGTGTACAGAATCAAGCTTTAAGTCGTAAAGGAGATTATTCTCCTTTTATTTACATAATATTTAATCTATTATTTAAAACTTAGAGCACAAAATATATATAATATATTTTATTGTCTTTGACCAGATACTAGAGATGAATTGAGGTTCTTGAGTGATAAAAAGGTGAATTTTCACCTGAAAGTAGTACTGCTAACTACCTGTTATCATATAGCATAGTCAGACTTTTCTCTTGATTTTTGATTTAAATACTATATCTCAGTAGTTTAATAAAAGATCTGGATACAATATCTTGGCGTGATAATCCATCTCTCTTTTAAAGTCCTATATTTATCCCAATTTTTGAGCTAAGATGAGTATTCAGAAAAGTAATCAAGAGAAGTGGGGAAGAAGTTGTATTTCAGCCAGAAAAAGATCTCGTATTGCGCTTCGAAAAACGCGATAAGGAGGTTTCTGAGTCTTTAGAGGCAGGCTGATGAGGGATTGATTGATCAAATTCTTCCAAAATTTACAGCAAGAAGAAGTCTGGAGTTATTGAGATTGAAGTAAATTCAGGATTTTGTTGAATCTGAGCACGTTCATGCTGTAAATCTGAGGTTGGCTTCAGAAATGACTATTTATCGTTATCAGAGAGTCGATTAGAAAAGCAAATACCATGCAGATGAGTCTCGATTTTGGCGTTGATTAGAAATAATAATGTTGTTTGAGGTAGGAAAAGAGAAACTCAAAGAAATAAAGATTCTGCTAGCTTCAACTCAGAGAGATTTGATTGCTGGTGAAGAGTATCAAAAGATATTTCTCGTGAGATCGCTTTTTGCCAGAAGAGATTAGAGCTGCTCATGATCGATGTACACATCATGATATGGATTGTTATTTTATTCAAACCGACATTTAATTGTTGTTTGCAAATATCAAGGATAACTATGTTTGAAAAATGGGACTGTGATGAATGGAAAGTTGATTGAAAGCGCGAGGAGCTTTCCAGGTTGCATGTACAGTTATGACGCATGAATTATTGCTTCTGTAGCTAGTGGTCATGCTTTTGCGGACAGGTCTGCTGAAGTGTTAAGCATCTTGGGAGATATCTGCAGTAACAGGAAAAATATCTGAAAAATCATAAAGAACAAATTTCTGAGCTCAGTTTTCCTGATGAGTCAGATTGCTCGGCTTGTTGCTATGAGGATCGAAAGATGAACTAGCATCTGGAGTGCAGACTATTCAATGTCAGATCAATACTTTGATGACAACGAATGGTCCAGTCACCATTTGTTACTTTCGTTTCTTGAACCAGATGAGAGAGGACGAATATTTAGAGGAGACAGTCAAGATATATTGAGGATATTTTCGCACAGAGGCTTTCAATGAATCAAAATGGAAGCAGGAATTTATATTACTCCAGCGTTTCCAAAAGCTTGTTTATGTTTTGATGGATGAATGTAACGCACTCGAGAGTGAGGTAAGTATGATTATCTCAACTAAATTAGCTGTGAAAATGTTCAGCGAAGAGAATGTATCCTGACCATATTTCTGCTAAAAAGATGAGGAGAGCTTCATGATGGAAATGTTTTGCGCCGATGGGATGTCGTGCATTTCTCTCTGACTGGAAAGATGAAAATGGAAATTATAAATAAGGAATGAAGGTTTAATCAAGGTGCAGTGACCTTAATATCCCACAGATTGCTATTTTAACAAAAGGAGATGAAGCCAGATAATCTTTTAGATGAGAGATTGGAACTTTGTCGTACCAGTGACGTGCAGAGCATGGTAGAACTTAAAAGGAACACTTTCAGATATTAGTCCTCATTCACTGGCAGTATGGCGCAATTGGTGCGAGACTCAAAAAGAAAAAGATTGATAACATTTGATCGGTGGGTATTCAACAATTGGTCTCTAGGACATATTGGCTTTATGAGGCTTCAGTGCTGATTACTGGTGCTTCTCATACACTGGAGGGAGAAGCGTTTGTTCCGTAAAGGTTCTTCAGAGAATGAAAGTGATGCCTGGCACGAGATGGAGAGGGAGAGTGAAATCTGGATCACTTTTATGGAACTCCTGCAGGATCTCTTTGCCATGAGATTCGCAAGGATTGATAAAAAGCAGTTTTGAGGAGATTGAAAATGTGGCTGATAAAGGGTATTGTACTAATTTCTTATCATGTGGACGCAGAGAACATATTGATGCGATCGCAAAGGTGGCTACGAGGTCGCAGTTTCAGATGAGTTTGCACTAGGTGGCGCAATTTCATATGTTGAAATTCCAAATATTCGAGGAAAATCTGACTGCTCTCTTGAGACTAGTCAGGTTTATTTATGATAATATTCAGTATGCTGAGTTTAATACGAAAATCTGATTATTGTCAGGTGCTGGTGGATTTGAGGAGAGATTACTGTAAATCAGGATATGCAACGAGAATGTCCTCAGGTGCAAAATACCTGATCAGATGAATGTAACGAGGAAGAACCTGTGGCTGAATATCTAGGAGAAAATTTCTGAGATCTTGGGAAGACTAAGGAGATTTCAAAGAGTCCTTCATGTAAATTAGATACCTTAGATCTTTGTTACATGTGCAAGTTCAGTCTAACGACGATCGAATTAGTAAATGAACTTGTGTGATATAGTTATGGTAATAATTATCTAATCTACTCTACTCTATTTGATATTGCACTCAAAATTTTTACAATGTTTAAGGACTTAGATCGAGTAGACCACATAAAATATGTTGCTGATTATCTACGAGAGACAATTTTATCAAAGGGAATACGGCATCTTGAGAAATTTTTCTTTAAAAGAGTCTGCTTCTTTCATCTTCTTCAAGACAGAATTATAATTACAAATATTCATATGATTTGCAAGATAGTTGAAAAATATTTAAATTTTCTGTTAAGAGCCTATGAGCATTTGCAATATTTTTGTGCATACTTAAGGCTAATATCTATGCCCAATTTTGTTGTAAGTTTTTCTGATTTTTGCGCAATTTTGATGAATTGTTGGTTATTTGGAGTGCAAATCGTCCGCATCATTTAGGATATTTGTCTCGCCCTTCAGGGGATGTATAACAAGTATGTTCTTGTAATACTGTTGAAAAATCTCAGACTCAGATTTATCTTTCTTTAATAATAGATGTTTGATATCTTCCTCTAGGGTATCGAGGAATATCTCCAATCTAATTGGAGCAGTTGTGACGAGCATTCTCTTGGCAAGTCTTTGTTGTGTATCTAAAGTTATTTAAATAAAAATAATATCGTGTTAAGTTTGATTAAGCTATTGAAGGGTCTTTAGGAAGCGCAACAGTGAACAAGGACATGAGTCTTGCAAAAGAAAAGTTTAAATGGTATGAGCCTCGTGTAATATCTGTTTTATGAGCGATGTATAGAGTATTTTTAAAATAAGAACATCGACTTTAGTAATTTTGCAGTTGGATGCAAGGCAAAAAGTCAGAAAAAGTGTCTTTTTGAAGCGTTATTTTGCGCATAAAATTCAGTTTGAGAGAAAGAATAACTTGATAACTAGGATTATTAACAAGGAATCAATTATTAATTGAAGAAATTAACGATATTCTACAAAAACATACATTTTACACAGGATTAGCGTCTTTGCTAAATGTTTTACAGATATGATTGTGATGAAAAACTTTGACATCATATTTGACAAGGATACAGAATCAAAAGATGTTTTAGTCAAATAGAAAATTGAATAGAGAATATTGCGTACCAGTGAACTATTAAAAAGCTTGATTCTGCAAAATGGCGCCCTGGGCCAAGGGTTTCGCTGTTTGTAAAGCGGGATGTCGTCATGCGTGCCAGTGCTTTTAATGCACTTTCCATGGAGATTACTAAGTTTGGGAAGTGTTTGATCAGGAGGTGATTTGACGATGCTTTTGCAGTGATTCGGCAAGGGGAATATGTTTCGCTTTAAAGTATTTTATGATGAGAGCCGCTGATTCCCAGAAAATCAGTCAGAAGTTCGAAATCTAATCTCTCAGGTGAGAAAGGCATTGTCTTAGAGACTTCAATTTTGTGTTATTCTGGATATACGTATGAGTTGATTAGAGAATATATGTGCTTAATATTTGCCTTCTACTCAGCAGATTTTACAGGATATTGATATCCTTATTGATGGAAGATTTGAGCAGGAGTTTACTTGATACTGAGATTGAAATTAGAGGATCAAAAATCAAAGAGTTATTGATGTCCCTCGTAGTTTAGAGCAAACGCGGCTCGTTTGGACGCTCGGTTGTTGATGATCAGGCGAGTTATGTTTTTAGAGAGAGTCCTGAGATTGAGATGTTTGCTGAGGAGATTAAAACATTTGCAGAATAGAAAAAGTCTGAAGCATTCAGACTTTTTCTTTTTACTAATTTGAATATTATACATAAGGAAAGCTCAAAATTCTGTTGAAATCATGAAATGTGGTAAAATAGTGAGTTCTTTGCCGAAAATTTCTGATGCAGTGAGGAGGAGTTGTTTTGATATATTTCCTGACGGTAGACCATAGCGTTCTTCAAAAACTTTTTAAAGATTTTTAGGCCGCTTTGTCGCTGTTAAGCTCCGGATACTATAGGAATTAGCATTTCCTTCAGTATCACGGATGATAAAATCAATCGCTGAATTCTGAATTTTGATAGATGAAAACATTTGTAATTTTTCTGGTAGATTTTTGATGATTTCATTGTAGACAAAGTTTTTGATAGTTGTAATGTTGTTGGTTTTTGAGCCAAAATTTTCTGTCATATAACTCAGAGTGCATATCTTCTATTGCAATCATTTTTGATGTATGAAGTTCCTTTGTTTTGTCTGTGAAAAGTGAGGTATCGTTCTGATGATGTAGGTGTCTTTCAGTAGGGAGGATCGTACTTTCTAAGAGTGGGATGGAAGTTCGAGTTCTTCAGCAGCGATTTGTATTTAAATCTCTGCATGTTTCTTTTTACATAGATATTCTACTATCTTGAAACATAAAGATTTTTCTCTATGAAATGAAAATCAACATCTTTATCATATACTTTTTGCAAAATTGCTCTCAGATGGTGCGTTTTCTTTTCTTTTTGTTGTAGCTTTGATGACCTCTGGGTAGCCTCATCGGGTAAGATATTCCCTCAAAGGAGGCCTTGAAGCTCTTTGAACATAATTGGGCCTTGGATTGTCTATGGTGAGGTAGGTTGTGTGGATCCCACTCATAATAGAGAAAAATCATGATAAAGGATGAATGCTGATAGTTTGTGTGAGTTCAGATTTTTGGAGATTTTTGATATTCTTCACTTTGGGTTTAGTACAATACCTGTTACGATAATTGTTGTTTTTATAGTTGTGTCTTGAATCAGTTCGTCAAGTACACTAATGATATTTTTGCTGTACTGATTTCATTAAGAAGGAGCAGACTTGACTCTTGAAAGTTGATTCCATACTTGAGTCTGCATATAGCCTCTAAAATCATCTGCGTTGAGAAAATTTTTAGCAACAATGTCATCTTCAAAAGAAGAAATAGTACTTTTTACTCAGATTTCGATGTCTAGTTGGAACGTTTTCAGGAGCGTAGTTTTTCCTGATCCTCTGCTTCCATGAAGAAAAATCAGCTCTCCCTGAGGATGTCTTTGATTTTTGAGATAATGAGAGTGAAAATAAGCATTTGATCCTACAATAATAAAATGTCTCTTTTTAATTAAAAGCTTTATAAATATCAATGTTTTGTGTAAAAATATCTTTATGGTATACTTTTTACTGTGAAAATTGTTATATCTATTAAAATATTTACAAAAATAAAAACTGACCGATTTCTCCTCGGTTGTCTTGGGCAAATAGATTATTTTCTATCTGTTTATACAGGAAGGTGGTGATTTAGTTTTTACTTGCTGATTGTGATGTTGCTTCGTATTGTGAGTATTGAGGGTGGAGCTGTATTCAGGGGTGTAAGGAAAGTTAGTTTCCCAACTCCTGAGGAATAGTATGAGTTTTGCCTGGACATATCAATTTGATGACTCTGCTTAGTGCCTGAAAGGTTGCCTATTTGCCTGAGTCAGGAGAACTTCATCTTTGAAGAAGATTTATGGAGAAATCTGTAAAACTTGATGTAAAGGGGGATTTGCTCTCGTTGAGGATAATGTTATTACAATAGCAGCCGAATAATTTCAGATACCTTTCTAATCTTTTGTTTACTAGCAATGGCAGATATAAAACAGCTAAAAATAAAAGATTGCCTCAACTAAGAATATTAAAAAGATTACTAGTGCAATGGAGTGATCTCACAATTAAGCTTCAAAAAGTTATGCTGAACATTTGAGAGAATATATGAATACCTTTCTTGGTATGTTGTCGAGTGTGAATGCATGTACAGATATCTTCCCTCAGCCATCAGATCAGGCACAGAGAAGTTGGCGATTCGTTTCTTCTGAAAAGAGGCTTTGTGGTTCGCTGAATACTTCTCTCTTCAAAGCGGTTTGAAAATGAATATGCTGATCATAAAGAGGAGCTAGATGTTTATGTGATCGGTAAGAAGGGTAGAGAGTTTTTGTACTCGTCGTGGATACCATGTAGTTGCTAGAGTTCGCTGCATGATATTTTTCACTGCAAAGGATTTAGGTGAGCTTGTGCTTTTTGAGTCAGGCTCAGAAAAATGGAAAAGTATATGGAGATCAGGGGTTTGTATAACTTTTTAAGAATACAATGGAGACAGATTCCAGCTGGGTTTCAACTGATTCATTATCTTCAGAAAAGTTCAAGTGAATTTTATGGATACGCGAGGATTAGATACCGAGCCTGAACGGGTGAAAATACCAATTATATGAAGCTTGAGCCAACTAAACAGGCAATTGTTAAAAGGCGTATGATATTATGATGAATGTAATCGTCATGGTGCGGTGCTTCATAATAAAACAGGAGAATTTTGCTGCTCATGTCCTTAGCGTATATGAGTGAGCAAAGGATAATGCTACAGCAATTATCGATGACTCGACGCTTTGCGTATAATAAAGGCTCGTCAGGATGCAATGTACATAAGGAGGTTCTTGAAATTGTAAGTGCAAAAAGCTGTGAAAAATTAAAGAGAAAAATACTGAAAGATTTGTGATATTCAGGTTTATATTTGTTTTATATTGGATGGATTTATCTACACTTATACCAGATATATTTCCACATCAGGTTGTTGTTGGGACGGTGTCGCTCTTTCAGTCGCTGATTGCTGGGCTTTTGGAGAACGTCCGTGTTTGTAATTCTGGTTTTTAGTCTATTCACATCTCAAAAAGGGAATCCGTATAATCGTTTTGTTCAAGGGGTTGATCTGATTGTAGAGGGTGTATAGTATGCTTGCCTGAATTGGTGTAGTGAACATGTTGGACGTAAGGCGATTTTGTTTACTACAGACATTGTTTCTCTTTAGCAGTATGGCATAACTTGTTTGGTTTGATAGGAGATATGATTGTGTTAGTATGGCCTGCTGCTCATCATGTGTTTGAGGCCTCTGACAGCTGATATTGTTTCAAAATGGAACGCTTGCGAGTTATTTCTATCGTTGCGAGTCTTGTTTATGGATTTTGCTTCGCATGGGTTTGGCTTTATCAAAAGTATCTTCCTGTTAATTGAATGGGGATCGTGAAAAGAGGTTAAACATTGGTATGACTATATTACAAGTTCTTAGATATTGTGCTTGGATTGTTAATCAGGATTATTGAATTGCTCGAGAATTTGGAAGAATGCTCTCTGTGCTCAGACTTTTTGGAAATATGTTTGTCTGAATGATTCTCTTGACGCTTTACTCTATGCGACACAGCTTCTGCTCCACTATCCAATAAGTAGGTCCGATTGCGATTTTTCGCCTATGAGTTTGCGGCTTTTCGCTTTTTGCGAGCATTTATCTTTTGCTGTTGACGACAGTTTACTTTTAAGTTGGCAGCAGATAGTCATTAGTGAAAAAGAATATAAAAATTAAATTTCAAACCTTTAGCATTGTTTATTGTTATCGGTTATCAAAAAGTTTTTAATCTTTAAGAATATAGAAAAATGAGTTGAGTATTGGCATTAGTAGCAGCTGGATCATTTGCAGCATTAGCTATGGCAGTAATTGGATATGCTTGGTTAACAGGAGATATCAAGAAATCCAGAAGCATCAAAGGAGATGTTTACGCATACTGGAATTATTGCACTAGCGTTGGCAGAATTCGTAGCGTTGCTCTCATTTGTGATCGCGCTTATTAAATAGTTATCAAAAAGTTTTTAATCTTTAAGAATATAGAAAAAAATGAGTTGAGTATTGGCATTAGTAGCAGCTGGATCATTTGCAGCGTAGCTATAGCAGTAATTGGATATGCTTGGTTAACAGGAATATCAAAGAAATCCAGAAGCATCAAAGGAGATGTTTACGCCTGGAATTATTGCACTAGCGTTGGCAGAATTCGTGGCGTTGCTCTCATTTAGTGATCGCGCTTATTAAGTAGTTTGTTTGATCACGAAAAATAAAATCGTTAATTTGTACTTTAGTATTTTGTGAAAAACTATATTATGGGACATGAAGTATCATCTAGTGATATTCCAATCAATGTACTCGTTCAGCTTTTTGAATGTTGGAATCTTTTTCTTCTTTTTATTAAGTTTGCTGGAAATGCTCCTAACTAAAGCAATTCAGTCAAAGATAGAGAAGGAAAAAGGTTTTTGCAAATGCGGATGTTGAATATGAGATTGATTGCAGATGCTCATGAGCAAAAGAGGGTTCTTTTGGAGGAGCATTGGCTCATAAAAATCAGATTGTTGCTGAAGGAAAGGCTTTTGGCTGATCAGGAATATCAGAAAATTCTTGAAAAAGGCTCATCGTGAGAGCACAAATGGTTTTGGATAGAGCAAATCAAGATGCCGACCTTAAAGGGGCGTGATTTAGATGAACAGTTTGAGCAGTGAGTTAAAAACTGTTGCTCTTTCTATTGTTAGAAAGCTTTTTGCTTCAAAAAGATGTTCAAGAGCAGTATTTATCTACTCTTGTAGATGAATTTAGTGAATCATATAAAAATAATGACACCATCTCTTCGTAAAAATTTATTGCTTCTTTATGAGATCCATGAGCTGTTAAGCAGGCTTTTAGAGATTTTACAGTCGCTTTTTAGTTTTGCTTAGAAAAATTTGGGAAACAGCTTTCTCCAGCAACCTGTAAGCACTTTTGCACAGGAGCATTATCCTCAAGAGTATGCCTTGTATCAGTTGCTCTGAGGAATTCCTTGGGAATCAAGGACTGTTTGACGCTTCAGCAGAATTTGTATGAACAGCTCGGTGAAGATGCCTTAGTTGCTTTGACTACTGATGATGTTTTTGCTTGAAAAAGAGCTTGGTCAGAAGGATTTAGTGATTGTGGATTGAGGAGATGAGTCAAGTCCTGCTTTGATGATTAAATCACCATTTAAGGTGTGAGATCGCTTAATGATGATCTTCATAAAAATATTTCATAGTTAGTTTGTAAAAATCCTTTTTGAGATCTCTGGATTTGGGGAGTCAAAGGAGAAAAATCAGTTTTTATTCTTATTTCTTTAGATTATGTCTGCTCTTACACTTATTCAAAAGATAGAACAACAGATCAATGAAGTGAATCTTGCTGAGGCTTTTTACTGAGCAAGGAACGATCATTGATAATAAAGATGGAGTGGCTACCGTGTCAGGTCTCCATAATGCTCAGTATTCGAAATTGTTGTATTTCAGTGAGGGTCAAAAGGGCTTGTGCTGGATTTGATGGAGGATTATGTTGGAGTGCTTGTTTTTGGGAGAATATATGGGGCTTTCTCAGTGAGAAACTGTAGAGACTACCGGTCAGCTTTTTCTGTTGGTGTAGGAGATGAATATATTGGTAGAGTATTGAACGCTCTTGAGATCCAGTTGATGGAGGAAAGGAATTGAAAGCTCAACAATTTTTCCCAGTGGAGAAGGTTGCTCTGGCGTGATTACAAGAGAAAGTCAGTTGATCAGCCTTTGCAGACTGGTATTAAGAGCCGTTGATGCGTTGGCACCAATTGGAAGAGGACAGAGAATTGATTGTGGAGATAGACAGACTGGTAAAACTGCCGTTGCGATTGATACTATCATCAACCAAAAATGAGAAGATGTGAGTCTGTATTTATGTTGCTATTGGACAGAAGGAGTCTAAAGGTAGTTCGTGTTAGCAGAAGCTTTGAAAAAGCTGGAGCTATGGACTATACTATCGTGATTAATGCTCCGATTAATACTCCGGCTGTGATGCAGTATATCGCACCATATGTAGGAGCTACTTTTTGGAGAATATATTATGAGTGAGGGAAAGGATGCTTTGATTATCTATGATGATTTGACAAAGCATGCTGCTGCATGTATCGAGAGATGTCGCTTTTGCTTAGAAGACCTCCAGGAAGAGAGGCATATCCAGGAGATGTGTTTTACTTGCATTCAAGATTGCTTGAAAGAGCTTGTAGACTTAATAAAGATTATGGTGGAGGGTCACTTACTGCGTTGCCAATTATTGAAACACAGGCGGGTGATGTGGCAGCATATATTCCAACTAATGTGAGTTTCTATTACCGATGGACAGATTTATCTTGAGTCAGATCTCTTTAATGCTGGTATCAAGCCTGCGATTAACGTTGGACTTTCTGTGTCTCGTGTGGGAGGATCTGCACAGACGGGAATTATGAAAAAGGTTGCTGGAACGCTTAAACTTGAGTTGGCGGCTTTTTAGAGAGCTTGAAACCTTTGCAAAATTTGGTTCTGATCTTGATAAATCAACTCAGGCGAGAGTGTGAAGAGGACAGAGACTTGTAGAAATGCTCAAACAAAAGGAGAATAGTCCATTGCCATTTTACAAACAAGCAGTGCTTTTTGTAGTGCTGGTATTAGTGATATTTGGATGGACTTGAGCTCAATCAGATTTCTACGTTTGAAGCGATGCTCTATGATAAGCTTGAAACCACACATAAAGGGTTGGTAGAGCAGATCTTAAAGAAAAAAGCTGACAGAAGCGATTGAACAACAGATGAAGACTCTGATTGAAGAGACAAGTGATGAGATCGCTGCAAAGAAAAATAGTCAGAATTTTGTCTTTGACTGATAGAGATTAAATTTTTACTTTATGTTTGAGGATTATGAAAAGGAAAAATTATCGCGATTAGAGGAATCGTCGTAGATATGCAGTTTGATACACAGAGTATGCACTGCACTGAGTAATGCAGTTGTAACTGCGCAGAAAAATGGAGCAGGAGAAGAGGTTGTTATTGAGGTTTTGCAGCACTTTTGGACTGAGGTGCTGTTAGAGGAATTGCTATGCAGACGACTGATGGACTCAAGAGAGGATGTGAAGTTTCTGATACTGGAGCTCCGATCTCTGTTCCAGTAGGGACCTGAGGTTTTTGGGACGTATTATGAATGTGCTTTGAGAGCCTGTGGATAATGCTGGAGAGGTGAAGACAAAACAGCGTTGGTCTATTTATCGTAAGCCGCCTGCATTTCATGAGGTTGGCGACTGGTATAGAAAGATTAGAGACGGGTATTAAGGTGAGTGGATTTGATGGCTCCAATTCTAAAAGGAGGTAAAAGTCTGACTTTTTGGTGGAGCTGGTGTAGGAAAAACGGTTATTATTCAGGAATTGAGTCAATAATATTGCGAAGTTCCATAGTGGAGTATCAGTTTTTGTGGAGTATGAGAGAGAACAAGAGAGAGGAAATGATCTTTTTCCACGAAATGACTGATGCAGGGAGTAATGGACAAGACAGCGATGGTCTTTGGACAGATGAATGAAACTCAGGTCCAAGAGCTAGAGTTGCGATGACAGGACTTACAATGGCTGAATATTTCCGTGATAAGGAGAATAAAGATGTGCTTGTATTTATTGATAATATTTTCCGTTTTACACAGGCTGGAGCTGAAATTTCAGCTTTTGCTTGGAAGAGTGCCTTCTCAGGCTGGATATCAGCCAACTTTGGCAACAGAGATGGGAACGCTTCAGGAAAGAATTACTTCAACTAAGAATGGTTCAATTACTTATTTCAAGCAGTATATGTTCCGGCTGATGATCTAACAGATCCTGCTCCGGCAAATACGTTTGCGCATCTAGATGGAAAGGTGGTACTGGAATAGAGCGATTGCTGAAAAAGGAATTTATCCAGCAGTAGATCCTCTTGATAGTACTTCACTGATCTTGACGGCTGATGCGGTAGGAGGAATTGCATGCTGCAGACTGCTGAAAAAGGTGCAGAAAAATTCTTCAGAGACACAAGGAATTGATTGATATTATTGCGATTCTTGGTATGGAAAGAGTTGTCTGAGGAGGATAAGTTGACGGTATATAGAGCTAGAAAAATTGAGATTCTTTTCTCAGAATCTCCAGTAGCTGAGCAGTTTACAGGAACAGACATGACAATATGTAAAACTTGAGCAAACAATCGAAGGGGTGAATATGATTCTTAATGGAGTGTGATCATATTCGAGAGACATCATTTCTATAAGGCTGGAATTGATGGGGGTGATTGCTAGCTATGAGAAAGAAAAGAAATAGTTCTTTATTTTTGATGGAGTCTGATCAGGCTTCATTTCTTTTTAGAAGAGTAGGTGTATATCTCTTTATATAGAAAAAGATGATCAGATTTCTTTTTGGTTTTATGAGTATAAGTTTTGGCTCGCTGGATGTCAGCAGAAGTCTGGAGTTTCTTCTGATGAAGACTCAGAGCTGATCTCGCTGGAAAACGGGTTGTGAAGCTGGATGCTTTCTCTGAGAAGAGAGGAAGTTTTGATGGCTATGTTCCTGATGATGTGCGTGGATATTTAGAGGAAAGTTTATTGCTCCTTGGGTTTGGCCACTGTGAGAGAGGAGGCATTTTGTCCTTTCTGAAAAATAAGAGCTGGGAGAAAAATATTGCTAAGCTTAGCATCAGATTTCAGAAGATGGAAATCGGTATAATGAATACGATATTTCTAAGTTAGGGACTGGAGAAAGAGGTAAGATTCAATAGAGTTCAGCTTTCTTTCCTAGATTTTTCCTTTAACATTCAAAGATGATGGGCTCTTTTTCTGAAAGATTAGTTTTGTAAATCTGAATACTGTTGCTTCTGGAAATACTACAGTTATTGCTGGCGAAAACAGATCCAACAAAACCGAGCTATCTAGCAATGTATCAGGATGAGAACTTTTCACTGGACTTGAAAATACTTTGCAAATGCAGAAACTTCCTTCGACTCTTCTCGCTTTGATGATTCAGGTCGTACGTTCATCTATTATTCAGACTATCTTTTGATAGAGCTTGTGCAGAGGAAATATCTTTGCGCAGATGGGGAGTAAAGAAGTACGAACTAGGGGAAAAAGGTCTATGATTTCCCGGCTATGTATTCAGATCGTAGAAGTTGTTCAGTCGAGTTCCAGCAAAGAGCAGATACTAAAAGATCGTCTCTCTTCTTATCTCTTAAGATCTGGAAAAGAATATGAGATTGACTTTTATCCTTTGTTTTCTGGTGCGCAGCTTAGGAGGCGAAACTTATAAAGTTTATTCCTAATCCACAAAGGAATAGCTGATGAGAAGCTAGATCCTATTGATAAGTTAAAAAGAGTATTGAGAATCCTCAGCAATTCCCTTGGTGAACTTAGAAAAATCCTTTGATGGTTTTCATTTTAATTTTTGATTGGTTAGAATGGGTGGATCACTATGGAAACCCATGATATGAGAAGCTCCTTGCAAAATTACTGATGGGAAGATTCCATCAGTGAAACTTTCTGGACTAAGCACTGGAGATTATCAGATTTTTGTGACTGATGAACTTAATCAGGTATATACTTGGAAATTTCGTAGTGCAAAAGATAAGGTTGATGGAAAGCTTTACTTATCAGCAAGATAAGATGAGGATTAAGATCGTTCAGGATTCGTTTCTAACTGGTGCTGGACTTAGCGGACAGCTTGATAAGATTTTTGGAAGTGGAAATTATGCGTATTTTATCAGGCAGAATTGGAACCTGAAGATCGATTCTGACTAATGATGAAGACTATAATGAGGTGTATTCGAATGACTGAATGGGTAAGACCTTGCTTTATTAACTATTTTGTAATGCCAAAGGTCCGCTATACTGGTGACTTGGAAGTGTTAGATATTGATGGTAGAGGTAACAAGTATTCTATTGATATTATAGCTGAGGAGATTCCCTGAGGCGAGAGTTTCTCGTGATTTGTTTTCTCAGGAGGTAAATGTCTTTGCTCGGCAAAGGGATATTGGGCAGATAAGATCAGAATTTGATCTAAAAATGTCAAAGAGCTTAAAATCTACTCTCAGGTGTGTAAGAGGTTAGATATTGGAGATTTTTCGGACAAGAAGAGAGAAGAGATTTTTGGTCCTCGTAAGGCATATGACTGGTATGATGACTATAGAGTGATGACTGCTGAGCTAGCGTTTTTGACTGTGGAGATGCGAAGATTCAGGAGCATGGTGTTCCAGTTGAGAATTTTTCAATACCGAAAGAGAATAGATCGTGACTGGCAGTTGCCTCCAGGAGGTGAGAGATGTACCGTATTTCCGCTTGAGCTTTGATAAATCGATGAAAGATGCTAACACTATATGAGAAGTCCAGTTTGACTCTATAGTAAGGCGATTCCGTATAAAGAAGTTCACTTGTGGGCTTTTGATTATGTGACAGGAAAACCTGCGACTGCATGAGAAATTCAAGTTTTGGATGAAAATGGAAAGCTGCTCAAAAAGTTTAGTGTTTGAAAAAGATGAATTAAAGTTTTGATCTTCAGGGAGTAGATGGAAAGTATGTCCAAGTTAAGTATCAGAGTGAGGAAGGTCAGACTTTTATCTTGGTATGAATTCAGGAAGATGGCTGGCTCGGTGATAAAAATGCGAGAATTCGTTCTCTTGTTAACTCAGAACAGACCAATCAAAAACTCATGCATGGGGAAGTGATAGGTTTGATTCTATCAAGGTTTATGGATATACTGATAGAGTACTGTATAGACCTTGAGATACTGTTCATTTTGCTGGTTTTTGTGTCAAGATTTGAGTAAGATGAGCAAGGAAGTAAGCTGAGTACAGACAGGAGTTGTTGTGGTAAAATATGGTGATGAGAATAGGATTGTTATTACTAAACTTGATGAATTTTGAGGATTTGAGGCAGTTTTTCAGCTTTCAGAAAATGAGAGTTTAGGAGGAATTGGATTGGAGTTTATTTATGCTTTAGACCAGAATAAGGTTTCTGTTGAGGATTTTGGGGATGATTATTCTGCATGGGAGAAGTATAGGAGACGCATCCAATTAGTAGATACTGGACAGTCATTCATGTGGAAGAGTTTCAAAAGCTGACTTTTTACTACTAAGGTAAAGAAAACTGTTGAAAAATAATCCAGCTTTATTTGCAGTTGACTCACATACTATATGTGAGATCTACTCAAAGACTATGATCTTAAGCTCAATTATTCGCTTACTAGAGCTGAGGGTTGTGAGGATTGTCGATGGAGAGAGAGTTGAGAGTATTACTATAATCATGTGGTGAATGGTTCGTTTTCTAGGAGGAGAATATGTTCAGAAGAATCTCTCAGGAAATGATATTGTATATCAGATTTGAGATTTGAGCAAGCTTGGATATAAGGGAGATAAGCTTCAACTCAAGCTTGAGATCACGGTGAAAGGATAATCTCTCAGATGAGACCCGTGTTAACTATGAATATCTCGATATTAATCCAGAGGTAAAGATCGGGCTTGATGGCTATGCGAATGATTGGATTAATACCAAACTAGTAAAAAAACTATCAGGTGAAATCTGAGATTGCTGATGGTTTGGATAAGTGAAGGAGCTTAGCTACGAGTGGTACTTTAAGCCTTATGGGTTTACGCAGCAGGTTGATACTCAAGGTACTTACTACTATGTTAATGGTAGAGGAGATGAAATTAGTTGAAAGTTGATCAATCCAACCAGCGAAAAACATTCAGCATTCCTGTTTTCTTTGCTACAATATGGCGGTGGGAAAGCTATTTTTGAAGGTGATTACAAAAAGATAAGAATGCTGTAGTTAATGGGGAAGTGGATAAATCAATCTATTACTATGATGACTCATTTGATAAGGGATTTCAGTGAAATATGGAGAATAACTATACCCTGCATGAATATCCCTAGAGAAAATTATACTCTTGGTGCTGAAATTCCAATCACAATAGATCCGTATATTAAGGGCGCTACCGCATTGATCACCGCAGAGAGGAAAAGAAATTTTAGAAAAAGATAGTAACTCTGGATGAAGTCCGCTTTCTGTCAAGGTAAGGGAGGATTTTTATCCAAATGTACAGATGAGTGTGATTGAGTTTGTCGGAGAAGAGGTGAATCGCCAGCTTGGAGGAAGCTGAGATCAAAAGAGGTCTGAGACCAGCTGCCTGATATGCTGAGGCAATGATTCAGGAAGATTTGAAGACGGTATATCTTAAACTCACACCTGATAAGACAGACTATCGTCCATGAGAACAGGTAAAAGTGAAAATTCAGGCAACTGATCATGCTGGAAAAGCCTGTAAGAGCTAGGGTTTCTCTTAGCGTTGTAGATAAGGCGCTTGTGGATTTGTATGACGAGATTAAAAACCGATTCCTTATTTCTTTAATAGAATTGGGAAGTGCGGTTGTGAACTATTCAAACTGGAAGAATTTGTATTATGCGCTTAGAACCTTCTTTGCCAATGGGGAGAAGTGATGAGGTGGAGCTAATGGAAGTTTGAAAATCTGAGAAAGAAGTTTTATGATCTGGCATTCCGAAATGCTGCAGTGATAACTGAATGATGAGAAGCAGAGGTTAAGTTTAGCTTTTGCCAGATAATTTGACGACTTGGATGATCGATGCGGTTGCTGTTTCACAAAAGGCACAGCTTGGTACTCAGAGAGCTGAATTTAGAGTGAATCAGCCGTTCCTCTTGGAGGCGAATTTGCCGACTTTTGTAACGGTTTGAGATCAGATTTCTTTTCCATTTAAGGTAATTGCTGATAGCTCAAAGATCTCAGCAGGAAACAAAGGTTACAGCTAATGGACGGGTCAAAAACTTGATGGAACTGTGATTCAAAGTTTTGCAGAAAGTGGGGTTGTAAATTCAAAGATTCTGAGTCAGCTTTCTTTTGGTAGTGAACTTTTTGATCAGAAAGAAGTAATGATAGAAGTTGAGGCGAAAGCTGGAGACTATGTAGATGCAGTACAATGGAAAATCCCTGTTAGAACTCAGGGACTTAGTGAGCAAAAGCGTTTGCACTTGAACAAAAAGAGAAGGAAAGAAGGTGTTTACCTTTGAAGATGAGGCTGATCGTGTGAAATTTTTGCGTTTGGCGCCATTCCCAACGGTAGTATTTGCATGAGCCTCTTGAGTATTTGCTCTATTATTATCCAAAGGGAAGTAGTGAATCATTGATCTCGTACTGCTACAGGCTGCCTTGCAAGCTCAGAAGCTTCAGAAGATGGGTGCTTTGACTGGAAATATGCTAGAGAACTGAGAGATTAAGCTTTCAGATGGAAGAGTGATGAGTATGACTGGACTTCTTCAGGATGTTGTTCAGACCTTGTATTTAGGCAGGCTCCAGCAAATGGAAAAATTGGATCGTTTGCGGTGCGTGATACTTTTTAATGATAAATTTGATGGTCGTCCGCTTGCAGTGGCAGCATTTGGGTTGCTCGAGAGATGAGACAACAAGGATATGGAAATCTGATTTCTCCAACTTTTGCTAAGAGATTAGATGGGTATTTGAATACGCTTGGAGCGGATCAGTTAGAGTTCTATTTGTATTATCAAATGCAGAAAAAGACAAAAGGCATATCCTGTGAATTTGCAATTGGTAAAAACAAATTCAGGCTGAGCATCCAAATAATATAGCTGTTCAGGCGATGAGTTTTTGCTCTCTTGGCTAAAGATGGAAAGGTTGATGAAGTCTTTGCTCAGGCACAGAGGCTTCAGGAACTCTTTGATCAGGCCTTTGCTCAGGGAAAGTATTTTTGATTATAAGTTGATTGATCTCAAAGGACTTAAGCTTATTATTTGCAGGACTTTTGTCGCTCTATACGAGAAATACAGCTGATAAAAAGGGAAGTTGAAAAGCTGATTGTAGCTCAGATTGTGTCTTTGCTTAAGTCAAGGTCTGCATATGGACTATGGAGCTGGTCAGAGACAACGAACTATTTGGTGCTTGAGGCATTGAATCATGCTTTAGATCAGTATTATATTGATCAATCTCAGGCTACCAAGTGTACGCTCAAGGTTTGAGCTCAGGATTTTGAATATTCAGACACAGAAAGTTTGTACAGAGGCGAGTTTGCAGTTTGCAGCACGTAAAGATTTGCCAGTGAAATGGAAGTGTGAGTGAGCTGCATTCCTAGATATGCAGGTTGATTATCTGCTCAAGGATATCAGTAAAAAGAAAGCAGAACTTCATCAATTAGAAAGATTTAGTTTTTGCTATGCCTCAGGAGGAGAAATCGGACAAAAGCTCGAGCTCAAAGGACAGTTTAAAGCTTTGAAAGAAGCTCAAAAATATGGTAGTTGAGTTCAGTATCCTTCTTATTTGAAGTTGGCGGCTTCGGTCCAGGGAGAAGATGGTCCAAGCATGCAATTTACTCAGGATTGGGAGTGTTATCCAGATAGTTATGAATTTAGATTTGATCGCTGGTTCTTCGCTATGGAACGATGAGGGCTGGTCAACTCTGTACGTTTAGTATTCCTGCTATTAAGTCATTTGCTGGGCAGTTTCAGCTCCCAGCGAGCAAGCTCTATGAGGAAAGTGCAACTGAAGTTTGGTGAGTCAGTAGAATAGAAAAATAAATAAAGAAAAAGAAAGCTGATCCTGGTCAGCTTTGTTTTTGATTGAGTTGGTTTTAAGAGCGGATCTTAAGTTTACTTTGTCAGTGTTCCTTCCAGTATGGAGTAGGGGTTAGTTATTGCTGATATTTTCATAGACCTCCACTACGGTGTTGTTGTGGATGAGCAAGATCAAGTCTGATTTCTTTTTCTATTCCTTTGATGTAGCAGTAGTTTTCGATACTTCTTTCTAGGGATTGGATTTTTCTTTGGAGAGAGGTAATTACTCTCGTTCACTGATTCCATCGACGACTTTGACTTCTACGAAAATTATTGCTCTCATTTTGTTAAGATGAGGTCAATTTCTCATCATGGGATTGTGAAATTTTTGTCCAAGAGTGTATATCCTCTCTGGAGATATCGCTCAGTGCGATCTGTTCTCAGTTATAACCTTTTGATTTGAGCGACATGGAAAAATTAAGAGGGTAAAAACTGGTATTTTCAGATTTTCGCTGTTTGATTTCTTCAAGATTTCTGAGAGGAGGATTTCTGGGACTTTCATGTCATATACGACTTCTGGTCTTGTGTAATTTGCGTGTTTCGAGATTAAGCATTCCATCTTTGATGGCATAGCTTTCCTCGATTCGGCTTTGTTTTTCTTTGATAACTCAAGGGATGAGTCTTGTGATCGCTTCGATCATGAGCATGGTTGGGGTTTCTCATCCGAGAACGATAAACTGTCCAAGAGAGTTTTTGAAAAGCTGAGGGTATGAAAATAGAGTTCGCATCTATGATCGATCCTCTCGCATCTTCCAGCAGATAAAGATAAGGTGATCTTTTTGCTTTGTCAGTAGGCTATTTTTGAGAGAAAAGAGTTTCTGATGGAGCTGGGGAAAGTGCATCGAAAAATCAGAATTCTCTGTCTCATTTTGATAATTTCTTCTACAGTATCGATGATAGGCTGTGCTTTGAGAAGCATGCCTGCTCAACCTCCGTAGATGAGATCGTCGATTTGCTGGTGAGGATCAGTGCATTTTCCTCTTGATTGTAGAGTTGGACTCTAGATATCCGTTGGTTTGTGCTTTCCCAATGAGAGAGGTTTCAAGAAAACTTGTGAAAATTTCAGGGAAAATACTGACGATAGATATTTTCATAGTTAGAAAAAGAGTAAAAATCTGATTTTTCTTATTTTTAGTTAATCTCTCTGATTTTCAATCCTAAAAATCGCATCATTGGTGGAAAGGACTTTTTATTTTTTGATTTTTGCTGAGATGAGAAAAGGGATTTTTGATCGGGAGTTGTATATTTGGGGTGGTAGTTTGAGGATGTTGAGGGGTAAATATTGATACCCAGCAGGTACAACAAATGGCTGAATCAGGATTAAATGCTGTTTCAAGAATCAACTAAGAATTCTTGAAGACCAATGAATATGCTCAAAAGGCTCAGGAGATCAGGGAATCAGGCGATTGAAACAACAGTAAAATAAGGCAAATGAGCTATCTGCAAAGGTAAAGATAATGCTCAACAGCTTGGAAATCAGGCAGTTGAGGGGACGACAAACTTTTTGTCTTGGCAAGGCATGAGGTAGAGACTCAGCATCAAAATATCAAGCAGCAAGCCAAGGATACAGTCAAGAATGATTTGAATGCTAGAGTGAATAAGGTATTTGACTCATTTTAGATAATGAAAGTTTTCTAAAAATTTGCAAAAAGATCAGATTTTTCTCATAATAAATAAATCGTTATATTTTATTTTTATTTTGTTTGATGAAAAATATTTCTCTTTTTACAGTGTTTGTATTGTTATGCTCCAAAATTTTTAGGACTTGTAAGTTTTTGATATACATCAACGTCAAATCCTTCTGATCCTAGTACAGCGGCGGCTTCTGCAGTTGTGAATATCCCTGATGCAAATTTTGCAAAAAGATTGAATGAATTGATCGCTTTTAATAAAATCCTCCTCGCTCGGCAACCGATCCGATTAATGTTGGGCAAATGAGAGCTTTGACGAATTTATACTGACCAAAAACAATAGGTTGAAAAGGATTCAGAATATAGAAGGACTTCAGTATCTTTTTGAAATCAGAATAATCAACAGTTTTATCTTAATTCAAATACTATAGTTGATTTGTCTCCACTTTCAGACTTGACTCAACTGACTAAAGCTATTGTATTTTTAATAAGGTTGCAGCGCTTCCTTCTAATAATTGGAGTAATTTGGAAGAGCTTGATATATCAAGAAATGAATTGGCTGGTACGAGTGCTTTGACTCATCTCGCTACTTTATCTAGCTTGAAAACATTGAATCTTTCTCTAATAAACTTAGAGATGCTGATTTGCAAGGTCTGCTTACGGTTACAAAAATACGCTAGAAAATCTTAATCTTACAGCGAACTATATATTAGATGTTACTATTTGCTTGCTCAGCTTACTAAAACTAAAGATATTGATTTAAGTAATTCTAGATCAAATCCAAAAATATCAAATATAGCTCCTTTGTCTACTTTGATTGATCTTGAGACATTTAAGGCAAATACCAATGTGCTTGCAGATATTTCTGTGAGTACAGCATTTTACAAAAACTTAAACATCTTGAACTTAGTACTAATAGAATTGTAGATATTTCTTCAGTGGCCGGACTAAATAATTTATTGACTCTTAATTTAGGGAGTAATCAGATCGCAGATATTTCTCATCTAGCTGGATTGCATACTTTGACAGAACTAAAACTTTCTAATAACCAGATTTCTGATGTTTCTTCATTAGCTGGATTGACAAGTTTAACAACCTTGAGCTTGATAGAAATAAGATTAGTGATCTTTCTTCTCTTAATGCTCTTTTGAATGCTATGTCTTCTTGGAAAAATGGGTGGGCAGCCAATTGTTTCTCCTGTTACCCATACCGCTCCAGTATTTCAAAATCCTATTAAGTGACCAGATGGATCTGCTGTTCCTATTACATGAAGTAGTAGGTGATGTTATTAATGTTGATAGTGCAGGAAATCCAAGTCTTAATGGATGATATATTAAGATTCTTAAGACAGGAGCTGGTAGTTTAAATGTTGCTTGGGATAAGAATATGGAGTAGGAAAAAGTATTTACCGGAGCTCTAAAGGTTGATTATAATATTGATCCTACTTTCCCTGTGATTACTATTTTGAAAGATATTCAACAGAAGTCTGAGCAATCTCATAAGGTAAAAATTAAAGTTGAAGATACTAATCTTGATGCTAGTAGTCTAAAATATTGATATTCAGCAACTTCAACTTGATGCTACAGTGACTTATTCAGATAGTTTTACATCTGAGGTAGAGTTTACTCTTACTGATTCTAGTAAAAATGGAAAATATCTTTGTATAGTTGCAAAAGATGATGTTGGAAATACCACTTATCTTGCATCTGCTTATCCAATTAATATTGATACAACAGCTCCGACAGCTACTATTTCTGGAAATCCAGCTCCTTCAACTCGAACTAATCAAAAGGTTGTTCTTACTTTGATTGCTAATGAAGAAGTTCAAAGATATTACTGGATGGGTAAGAGATTGATTAGATAGTAAAAAGTTTACAAAAGAGGTTACTTCGACCGGTGCAGACAGTTAGTTTCTATGATATTGCTGGAAACCTTTCTTCGCCATGATTTCTTATGCAGTTGCTAATATCGATAAAATAGGACCAGTATTTAGTCCAGCAGTAGCGAATGATATCGTATCACGTAAAGGTATAGCAATTACCTAACTGATATAACAGCAGCAGATGGAGTAGGGGAAAGCTGACTATCAGGAGCGGTAGAGATGAATACATGAGCGATTAACCTTGATCCAAATGCACCAGTATCAGGAGATTATGTGCTTGTTTATACTGCTAGGGATCATGCAGGAAATGTATCTAGATTGAATCGTAATATTCAGATTACAGATGCGAGATCAACTTTCTGGAGAAGTACAGAGAGTAACTCCTGCACTCTTAAATGGAAAGACAGCCGCATCAGTACAAGCAGTAAATACTGCTAAAGCAAATGCTGACGCTGTATAATAATCCACATGCTACTCAGTTGCAAATTGATCAAGCAAAACAAGCATTAGCAACAGCAATAGCAAAATCTTCGAGGTTCAACCATCAGCACCAGCATCTACATCAAGTAGTTCAAGAGGTGGAGGAGGTGCGAGATTGATTATGGATCATTGTCCAAATGGAGATTATTCACCAAGTTATTATGATAGAAGCTGTGGAACGGCTCCAAATGATGCTAATCAACAACCTCAACCAGTACAAAATAATAATGGAGATGCTCAAGGAATTACTAATCCTGAAATCCTCTCAGCATATGAATGGGCATTAAAGAATGGGATCACTACTCAGAGCCCAATTGTAAATGCGAGATTATTAGATCCAATTACAAAGAGCTGAGCTTGCAAAAATGCTTTCAGTGTTTACACAAAAGTATACTGAGAAGAAAGTTGTCGTTGGTAAAGTTGGCTGTGATGCGTACCAAGATCTTAGCGAAACGAATGCAGAACTTGTTGGATATATTAAAACAGCGTGTGAACTTGAGATTATGTGATTACAATCAGATGGTAAGACACCATTGGAAAAGTTTATGCCAGATCAGAGAGTATCTAGAGCAGAACTTGTAACAGTGCTTTCTAGGATTTTGTATGGAAACCAGTATGATAACTGAAGTTCGGAAAGATGGTGGGAATGACATATGAAAAACTCTCAGAAGATCAGATTGTGAAAGATACAACTCCAACTATTCAGGAAATTAGAGCTGAGTCCTTCTTATGCTCTTTAGAATGAAGGGAGAAAACTAGGATACTACAATTGTGCAATAATATATTATTTACAGGGGCCTATTGAAAGCTTTTTGCTTTTCATGGGCTTTTTGTTATAAAATTTGTTATGTTCTAATCGAAATTTTTAAAAACAAAAATCTCAGCTACAAGCTGAAATCTTTAATGGAGCGGTGACGGGACTCCGAACCCGCAACAGTCTGCTTGGAAGGCAGGCACTCTAGCCAATTGAGTTACACCCGCAAATCACATTTGCAGAGAAGAATATAGTGATTTTATTTTCAATTTCAAGACTTTTTATAAAAAGGAGAAATCAGATTTTTATTTTTGTTTAGCTGTTTTTCTCTTGTAGTTGATAGTCAAATAGATACACTTAATCTGTATTCCTTTTTGGAAAGTATGAGTATCATTTGCAGCTTTTTGAAGAAATATATTTCATTGGAGGTAAGCCCTGAGGATATTGAGGAGGATCTGATTTTGAAAAACTTGTGAGATTGAGGAAATTCAGACCAGAAATTTGCCAAAAACAATTGTGATTGGTAAGATTACGTCTATTCAGAAACGCATCCAGATGCGGATAAACTTAATGTTTGTCAAGTTGATTGTGGACCTATGGACAATTTCAGATCGTTTGTGGAGGAACGAATGTAGCAGAGGGAATTTTTGTGCCGGTTGCCTTGACTGGGACTATGGTGCTGCACAGGGATTACTATTGCAAAAAGACCAATGAGAGAGTGTAGATTCTGAGGGAATAGTTTGTTCTAAGGAGGAGCTTGAAATTCAGGAAGATTTGGAACAACATTGGATTTGGAATCTTTGGGAGGATCTAGAGGTTTGAGATCAGGATTTAGGACTTGCATTGACTGATAAATTTTCTTGGTTAGATACTGCAGTTTTGGAGGTTGATAATAAAAGTCCGACTAATAGGCCTGATTTGACTGGGCATTTTGGTGCTGCGATTGAGCTCAATGCGATTCTATCCTGATGCTGTTAAAAAGTATCATAGGATTACCGAGATGATGAGTCAACTTTCAGACGACAAATATCTTCGAGGTATTGGAACATACTGAAAGAAATGGTCCCTGGAGTGCAGGTTGAGGAGTCCTGTTATACTTATATTGCCTTGAGGATAGAAAATATTGCAGGTGAAAAATCAGATCTCGTTTGCAGCTTTTGGATATCTGAGGGAAGGCAATTAATAATTGGGTAGATTTTTCAAATTTGTTTATGAATATTTCTGGACATCCGATTCATTGCTTTGATGCGGGATAAAATTAAGTGAGGCTTCGTGTGAGGCAGGCTGGAACTGGAGAAAAGTTTGCTAGATCTCTTCGGTACAGAACATGAGCTGTCGACTAGTGATGTTGTGATTGCTGATGAGGAAAAGTGCTGGCTCTTGGTGGAGTGATTGGAGGGCTGGAAAGTGCTGTAACAGAAAATACGAAAAATATCGTTATTGAGCTTGCAAATTTTTGATCCTACGTTGTAAGAAAGACTGGAACTAGACTTGGTTTAAGAACTGATGCAGAGTTGAGATTTGAGAAAAATATCAATCCTGAGTATAGTTTGTGACACGTGTTGCTGCTCTTGGATGAGATGAAGTTTTATATTAAAGGGATTCCATGATGAGCAGATTTCAGGTTTAAGTTATTATCTTAAGCCAGATTTGCCTCTTTTTGCAGATTATTCCAGCTCCTTGGAAGGAGCTTGAGCGTTTGATTTTTGGGTTGAACAGCAGGATTTTGAACAGAAATCAAGAAAGATCTTGAGTGATTTAGGTTTCGGAGTAATGGGTGAGGAAGTTGCAGTCCCACTTTGGAGAGGGACCAGATGATATCAATATTAAAGAAGATATCGCTGAAGAGATCGCTAGAATCTGGGGGATATGATCAGGTTGAACCTCAAAAATGTTGACTGAGGTGAAAAATCAGCCTTCCTAGCTTGGATGTTGAGCTCACTAGAAAGCTTGAGAATTTGATGATTGAGCAATTGAGATTTGATCAGGTGGAGACTTATCCTTGGACTTGAGGAGATAGTAAAAACAATTGTGAGGTGAGATGATCAGAACTTTATCGTTTGAAAAATCTTTGAATCCTGGAGTTCCCAGTGCTGAGGATAGTATGTTGTATAATTTCATTGAATAGCTCGGAAGAATAGTAAAATTTTTGATGAATTCAGAAATTTTTGATATTTGAAAAGGTTTGGAATAGGATAAAAACCATTGATGAAAACTGATTTAGATGATAGATAGTACTGATAATCAGCTAATGAGGAGCTGGCTTTGTGAGCTCTTGTATACAAAAATCTATTAAAAATTGGGCTGAGGACCCTTTGCTTGAAGTGAAGTGAGAAGTTGAATTTTTGATACGCCAGCTTTCAAATTAGGGAAAATCTTTGAAAAATCTGATTTTTTCGGCTTTTCATCCACAGGCGAGAATCTCTTTAGAAACTGAGCAAATGTAGTTGAAATCTGAAAAGTAATCACTGTGCATCCTGTTGTACTAAAGGAGCAAAAGTTTCCGAAAACAGCTACAGCTTTGTTATTTTGATTTGTATATAGATCGTATGAAGGAGTTTACAAATCAGCAAAGCTATGAAAGAGACTATGAAACCTTGCAGGGATCCAGATTTTGTGGAGGGATTTATCGTTTGTGGTAGATCATCACCAGGATTTTTGAGGAATTATTGAGGCGATTTCAAAGCTTTCAACTATTGATGAGGTCAGAGTTTTGATCTTTATCAAGGAGAAAAATTTGGGAGAGGGAAAAAGTCAATCTCTCCAGCTCAAGATTAAAATGAGATGGCTCGCTTACGACTGCCCAGATCAATGAGGTCTTTGCAGTCAGCTATTAAAAAGGCGGGAGCAGGCTGGAGCTCAGTTAAGATCATAATTTTTACTTTTGTGTTTGTTATCATATGTCTCTACCGTAGTTTGTTAGGTGTGATTTTGATTCAGGCTTTATTGGCGATGCTTGGCTTGTACTTCTCAATTTTTGAGATCCGCTGGCGGCTTGTTTTCAGGGACTTGATTTGAGCCTTGTCATTTGTGTTGGGGAGGATTTTAATGTATCCGCTTGTTGCGATTTCAGTTTATGGACTGATTAAAAAGATAAAGAAATCTGATTTTTTGACTGGGTTTCTTTCGCTGGCTGGTATATTGTTAGCAGGATATCACTATTTGATTCAGTATCAGGCATCACTTAATGTCTTTAGTTGCTGAGCTGGTAATGATTGTACGCAGATGTGATGGCATCTTGGATTTGTGACGATTCCGTTTCTTGAGTTGGTGGCGTTTAGCGATTTTCGTATAGTAGTATGTGTATGATTATCAGGAGGAAAAATAGTATTTCTTTTGATAAAGGAAAAAGCTGGTCTTTTGAGATCAGTTTTTGTTTTTATAGTGTTCAGAGAGATTATAAAAATACATCTAAGAATTTCTAGAGGCTTTTGAATAGTTAGTTTGCCTTTTGATTTTTCTGGCTCCTTTTTGGTAATGAGCGAGAAGTGCATTGGCAACTGCTGCTAGCATGAATGCCCCAGTTGTTATGTAGAGCATTGCAGATCTGTGAGGATTCCAACACAAAAAGCTAATCGCACAGATAGCAAGGATGAGGAGAAAAGATTGAGAGATAAATCCTCTATCTTTACCTGATGCGAATAGGTAGTTTTGCAGAACAGATTGCAATAGCAGTCATCCCGACAGAGAGGGCCATTAGGTCAATATTGTTCCTAAAAATACTAATACCGTAAAAGTACAATGCTTAGGATGAAGGAAATCCACAAAATGTTTTGAACTTTTTCATGTCTCTTTATAATTTTGTTTGACATTTTTATTATATATTATTTCTTGTAAAAAGTCAATATAAGTCAGACTTTTTCCCGTTTTAGAAAAAGCCTCTAGATGATTCATCTTAGAGAGCTTTATCTGTTTTAGAGTTCTTTTCAGAAATCTAGAGGTTTATCGATAATTAGACTTATTGTGGCAACATAACTTGTCACCCATGCGGCGATTGCTGTCCATCTTATAAAATCGCTGGGATCTTCTTCTGTATATATAAGAAGAAGATAGAGCAGATTATGAACATGATTAAAAAGATTAGAGAAAGATTGGTCTTTTTCTGTTCTTGTTTGTATGTAGAGGATAATTTGTAATGGAATTGCTACTGAGCATATTCAATACTTACCGCAATCAGATAACTCAATCTTTTTCCCAGATGAGCGTCAAAGAGTCCTATACTACCACCTAAACCAATCAAAAACCAAAGTATCATTTTGTTAATTTCCTATATTTCTTATATATATTCATTCCTTTCTTATAAATAAAAATATGTAAAGTCAATAGTAAAGAGTTGAGAAATTAGCGGTTGAAAAATCACTTGAAAAGGTAGAGGATTTTGCCATATATGGTGGGTGAAGTATGGCGATTGTAGCTCAGCTGGTTAGAGCATCGGATTGTGGTCCCGAGGGTCGCGGGTTCGATTCCCGTCAATCGCCCCATGCTTAGTTTAGAAGTGATGAGACTTGAGTTTCATATTTTTGTTTATTAAAAAATCTGATTTCAGTGATGAAGTCAGATTTTTCTTTTATAAACTACTTTGCTCAAGGTCAACTGAGATCTTTATAGAGATTTGAGAGGAGTTGAGGCTTAAGAATATCATAATGCTTGATGATCAGGTCACTGTTATTCCTTAGATAGCTCACTCTAGCAGTGATGATCTGTGCATAACGAGTCTCTTTTTATTTCTTAATGCTGGAGGGACGCCAGGTTTACATGCTGTTCAGCGATGCAGATTCTGGCTTCTTTTTGCAGATTCTACAGAGGAAAGAGAAATCAGTTTTCATCATTGCTATTTATCGAAAGTGCTATAGAGTGTGTCTCGCATTGAGCTGAGAGTTTCGCAGTATTCTAGTTGAAGTAATGGTTGATTCCTCATTGATGAGGCTGCTTGTTGAGATAGTTGAGCGAGGGAGAGGATATTCTCCCATCGATCAGATAGTTTTCAAGCGTAGTTTCTCTATCAGATGCTCCTAGGAGAAGATTGATATCTTGACTGAGAAATCTCTCACTCTCAGCAAAAGAGGAATCGTAGATCAGCATTTCTTTCTCTTTATCAGTTGAGTAGAAATGCTGTTGGAGATTGATTTCCACGAGCGAGTGAAAAATGTTCTTCCATTAGAGCATGAAGCTTCAAAAGCTGAATGTCCATGTTCACAAGATGAGGTGAGGAAGACACTAATACTGATTTTCTGGAGTTTCATCAGTTTCAAAGAGATAAAAATCTGATTTTTAGTTTATTGTAGGGTGGGAGTTTTTACTACATTTGATTTACTTGTTCCATCATACTTGCCATTGGTAAGAAGATTGAAGCTACGATAGTACCCTACGATTGCAGCTACAAACATCATCAAAAGTGGTTCAATCATTGACATTGCAACATCGATAGTGTTTTTATAGGTATTACGATAGTAAATCGCCATTTTCTCAGAACGTCTGTAAGGGAACCCTGTATTTTCTCACATTGATAATTTGAATCAAGATAGGATCAAAGAGTGTTGATGAGGCGAGTGAATCATAAAGGGTAAAACCGGATTCTAGGTCTGATCTTACATCTACTCATCTTTTGTTTATAGTGGAAGTTTTCAAAGATATTCCCTAGCAATTTTAGTGAGAACAACAGGACTTACCCCCAGCTTCGTAAAATTGAGAGAGGAGATTTTACGATTTAGTACATATAGAGGGTTTTAACTACATCTTTGATTACTGGAGTCGAGATGAAGAGTTTATCTATGAAAATTCTGAATAAAATTACCTTTTGATACAGAAAAGCTAAATCCTCCGACTATTCCCTACTGTTCCAAATGCTAAAAATGGCCAGTTAAAGCTGGATCCAATCTGAGATTCCAAGCACTAAATTTTGTGATACCTGGGAGATTATCTGGGTTTGGATACATCGTTACCATCTGTGGAAGCACGGTTGTAAGGATTACGATCACTGCACCAATCGCCATCAGAAAGTACCCATCGTTGGGTAGGTCATTGCTTTTTAGTTTTTGCGCAATTTCTTGCGTAGTTTTTCAAGATTCATCATGCAAGCTGAAAGTACTTGAGCCATATTTCCTGTTACTTGTGCTGATCTTACCAGTTCAATTTCATCAAATTGAAAAATAGGAGTGTTCTGACATTGCATCAGCTAGAGAACCTCCTGAGGTAAGAAAAACCATCAACTCATCCATTATATCTTTAAATCCCTTTGTGGGTTTCAGATTTATTGATTGAGGCAATAGATTCTCTAATTCCTAGACCAGCGTTTTGAGAAACCGCTAAAGTCTGAAAAAGTTTACCTTTGTGCTTGAGGGAAGGTTTAGAAAAACTCTGAATTAAGAGATCTAGTTTGGTTTTTCAGGTTTTTGTAATGCCATTTTTGTTTTTTTATTTCAAAAGGTAAAGTTTATCTTTTTGTTTCTTAGTCTTACGAATCTGTAGAGTTCATCAAAGGTCATGAGTCCCTGAATAATTTTTGAAGATTCCATCTCTTTCAAGATCGATCATTCCTTTTTCGAGTGCGTATCCTCAGATCTCAAAATGCTGATTTCCCATCTAGGATAAGGGTTTTTATATCGTCAGTATAATCCATCAGTTCATAGATACCAACTCTTCCCTTTGTATCCAGAACCTCCACAGTGCGGACAAATACCTCCAGTTTGAGGGATCTTTTCCAGTTGCAACCGTTACGATTCCTTGTTTGATAAATTCATTCCATTGCTGAGCAGTAATTCTCTGCTGATAAGCCTCGTTTTTGAGAGCTTCTCTATCAAATTCCTTGAAGGTCTCAAGGGCATTCAGATACATTGGATGATTTGAGAGATTAACTTTTTGTGAACAGTGAGGACATGCTTTTCTACAAAGTCTCTGTGCGATTACAAGATTGAAGGTACCAGCAACCATAAATGGTTTTGCTCAGAGATTGAATGCTCTGGTTAATGTTTCAACTGCAGAGTTAGTATGGATAGTAGAGAATACCAAGTGTCCAGTCATGGCTGATTCCATCGCCATTTCTAGGGTTTCTCTATCACGAATTTCTCAGACCATGATCACATCAGGATCCTGTCTCAGTGCTGACCTTAGTCCAGAAAGGAAGGTATATCCAATATCCGCTCTTACTTGTGATTGGTTGAGTCCTGCCATTTTTATTTTTCGACTGGATCTTCGTAGGGTGATAATATTCCTTTCAATATCGTTGATTTCATTTAGCGCAGCATAAAGCGTAGTTGTTTTTCCAGATCCAGTTGGTCCCGTATTTAGAAGGATTCCGTTTGGATCTTTGAGATGTTTCTTTCAATAGTTATTTTATTTGATCCTACAATTTCCCAGTTGAGAGAAGAGGAACAGATTTTTGATTTATCTACAATACGCATTACGAGCTTTTCTCGCAAACAGTTGGAAGGGTATTCGCACGAAGATCAATTTCTTTATTGGTTTGTGTGTGATACTTGGAAAACTCTCGCGTCTTGAGGGGTCTTTTTCATCTGGTCTCATTTGTCCAGACTCGATCTTGAATTTTTGAGATAATACTTTCATGAAGAGAACGAGGGATACTGGATCAATTCAGCGAGCACTCCATCAATTCTTAACTCTGATTCTTGAGTAATTTTTCCATTGGTTCGATGTGAATATCAGGAAGCTCATTCTTCTACAGCAATCGTCAAAAGATTGTCAAAATATCTTGACAATATCTGACCTCAATATTGCTTGTTGAAGCTGATTTCTAAAAATCTTGAGTCTCCATTTCTTTTTCATCGTAGTAAAGTTTTTGCTGTAGATGATTATATTTGAGAAATTTTAAAATGCAAAAATCTGATACTACTATTTTTGAAAATTGGAGGTGATCAGTCTCTTTTATCTTAGGCAATATATTGTGTATATATAACCAACTCCTCAGCCTGAAAACAAGCTGAGGGCTGAATACTACCTGGTGTGAAAACCAGTGCTCACCTAGCGATGCAATCGCGAATTTACATCTTCATAAAAGTCTGATAACCACTCTTTTCATCCTGAGGGTGAAAAGGTTTCCGCTCTCGAGGAGTTTTTGTGTCTGGGGTAGTAGGATTGAGATTCTACTATTATAGCTTTAATATATTAGGTCTGGTACAACAACAGATATTTTCTCCCTGGAAGGAGCTAAAGTTCTATTGTTTAGATATTCTCGCCAGTTACTACAAGATATTGTGATTCTGTTTTTTTGTGTTGTATAGTATATATGTTTTATTTTCTATTAAAAGTCAATAGATTATTTTATTGAATTAAAGATTGTTCTTTTTGTTAGATTTCATTGTGATTTGAAATATCTTATATTGGTATTATCAGTAGAAAATATTTCGATCGGATTGTAGCCTCATTTAAAAAATATCTCCTATTGTGAAAAAGCTACTAAATAGTATTTTTATTGAAAATAGGTATTTAATCAGGTTTTGCCTCTTTTATACAAAAAGTATGTAAAAATTTGCATTTTGATTTGTGAATATACTTGAGAGGAAAGAATTTTTATACTCTTATTGAAAAATGATGCCAACTACTGATGCTTCAAATCCAGTTACTTCTAGTGTAACTTCGGGTGCTGGGCAGGGGTCCTATTTCTCAGCAGAATCCTCAATCTACAGACTTTGACTTTTGATTTGGATTTTTCAGATACTACACAGAATCAGTTTCAGACTCTACTAGCGTGAATCAGGATGTCCAATCTGCCAGAACCTGTGGGTGTTCAAAATTCTGAAGAGATTTCTGCTCCTGATGCTCATTCAGATTTGGATTTTTCTTTGGACTTTGCCTGAGTAGTTATACAGGAGATGTATCTGAAAATGTTTCTTCAGTTGAGGATGTTGAAGGTTCTCAGGTTGTTGATCAGGTAGCTCCAGTAGAGGTGCCTGGGGTAGATGCTCATCCCGAAGTTTCAGAGCCTGATTTTGGTTCTTTGCTTAATGAGGAACAATCTCCAGAGCCTATATCATCAGAACCAGTTCAAGCTCCTGCTGAATCAGCGTTTTGAAAGTGAGTTAGAGCCTGTAGAGAGCAACAGACTTTTCAATCAGGAGGAGCAACCTGCTGTTTGCTGATGAAGACTCTTGAATCAGAAGATAGCTGTAACCACTTGCTTCTGAGTAGTGGCTGAACCTAGTTGCTGAAGTTGATGAGAAGCTGAGTGAAGGACTAAGTGATGGAGAGAGTGATTTGGGAGTTTAGTCCTGAGGATTTTGAAGACGATACCTTACCTATGGCAGAAGAGGATAGTTTTTCTGAGGATGATGAAGGAGACAACACCAGTTTTGAAAATGAGATCGCTCCAGAAGAGTCTGGTTCTATGTTTTCTTCCAGAAGATGCTCCTGTTCAGGAGACTGCTGCAGAAATGCAGAAAATTCTGACTTTACTCTAGAGAAAATCAAACTGAATCTTCAGCTTTTTCTTCTCCATATGAAGGAGAGGAAGTTCATACAGAAGTCAATCATTTCAATCTGCTGAAAAGTGCAGAGTGGAAAGCACTATTGATCCATTTGAGGCGATGAAAGTATCTCTCGAACCAGAAAATACAGTAGAATCTCAGTCTAGTATTCAAATGTCTTCAGAAATACTACTCCAGTGATGGAGAATGCTTTGCATGAGGAAATGCCAACTGTTAAGAACTCATCTTATGAGCACTCAAGCTTCAGTTGCTCCATTAGTTCAAAATGTGAGATGCTTCGACACAATCGTTTGATACACCGATGCAAATGCAAGTAGAACAAACTCAGCCTTCAGCTTTTCAGCAGGGAGTGAGTTTAGATACGATAGCTGCTCAGACTCCTGTACAAGAGGTACCTCAAGTGCAGGAATCGGTGTCTCAAGTGCAAGCTACTCCTCAAATGTTATCTTTAGATGAGATAGTTGGCTCAGCCTGCAGCTTTGGGTTCCTCAGCAGGCAGCTCCTGTGGTGGATTTAACAAGTTTGACTGTGGGGGCACAAAATACTACTAATCCATTGACAAATCCTACGCTTATCCTGCTGTTCAAGCTGCTGGAAATGATGGTATGATGAAAAAGTTCTGGCTGGAGTTGGAGAGTTGTCCTTGCAGCTGGCTGGATTGTAATGGTATATATCAAGTATCCACTTATGTTTTGGGAAAGCGGTGGAGATACTCCTCAGCAACCTACTACTCAGTCGGGAACTCACGACCACAATTAGCACTTAATACACTCTGGAGATCAAGCAGATCATTTTGCTGCAGGACAAGAGGAGAAAATGCAGATCAAGATACTGTAACTACTCTTAATACTGGTGATAATCAGTCTTTGGATGGGGCAACTTCTGAGGTAGAGGGTGACATCACCTATTCAGGAGGAGAAAGTGAGAAGATGTAGTGCTTGGTGGAGATGAAGAGCTTCTCCAGCAAGTGGAGAAAATTCAGTTTCTGGCTTGAATACCGTTTCAGGCAACAGACTGAAAACACTACTTTGTCTGGTGATTCTGCACCTGATGCCCATAACTCGGTAGAAGATTTGAGTGGGACCTATAAAATTCAAATGATGTTTTAGGGCAGGAGAGTCGAGACTTTATAGGCAAAAAGGCTCAGCAGATTGCAGATACTGGGAGAGCTCAAAATGTGAGAATGATGGTCAAGTGGGGAACTGCAGTTGCTAAACAGTGATTCAACAAGAACTTGCAAATGGATGAAATACTGACTATATCTGGTGGAATCAGAAAAGCTGAACATGATATTTCTTTTGCTAAAGGCAACGAATGAATAATTACTTTTCTGTGAGCTAAATCTTGGAATTGATTAGAACAGAGAAGAAGAACCAGCTTTCTTCTTTTTCTTTACCATATCAGAATTCACTCAAAATGTCGGTCTTGCTTTCAGCTTTTTGTTGATTATCTTCAGCACACTAAAAATAGTAGTCCGAGAACGGTAGTAATTATAAACTCTGGATTCAGAGCTTGTAGACTATTTAGAGGGATCCTTTGATTAGCGAACTCAGACCTATGAATATTCAAAATTTTAAGAATGGAACTTGCGAAGACAGGACTTGATAAAAAGACGATTAACTATCATATTATCGCGATGAGATCGTTTTTGAAGTTTCTACTCAAAAATGAGATTCACTGTATCAGCCCTGAAACTTGAACTCGCCAAGATCCACAAAGAGAGTAGAGATTATCTCAGAGAAAAACAGAAATTGAGGCGATACTCAATGCTCACTATTTTTACGAGAAGAATCCACTCAAACAGGCTCGTGATCAACTTATTCTGCAAGTTTTGCTATGGGACTGGGCTCAGAGTCTCAGAATTGGCTTCACTGATGAGGAAAATCTTATCCTTGGAGAAAAACAGTTTTTCTATTCGTGAGGAAATGATCCAAAAGGTGAGGTCAGTTTTTACTAGTACTGCATTGCAGTGTGGAAGAAGTATTTGGTGATGAGGACTGATACCTATGATCCGGGTTTTTATTAGCCTTTCAAGGAATAGTTACGGACAGAAAATCTCGAGAAATTCAATCGAGGGCTGGTCAGAAAAGTATGCGAAAATTAGCCGGTATTGATAAAAGTGACGCCGCATACCTTGAGGCATTCGTTTGCGACAATGTTGATAAAAAGGGGGCGGATATTGGGTCAGTGCGAGACTTTACTTGGGCATTCATCGATTCAGACGACGCAGATTTATACGCATGTTGATGATCGTTTTTGAGAGAGGTGCATGATTTATTGGATGAATAAAAAGAGAAGAATTCTGATTTTCTTCTCTTTTTGATTATATTTTTGAGATGTTGAGTTATACCTGTGATTAGTTATTCTGAAAGATAAAAGCTGGCACTTAGAAAATTATAGATTCCTAAAATGTGTTTTTGCTGGAGGGTTTATAATGACAGTTTTTGTAAAGAGATTTGGGTGAATTTTTCCTTGCTTTTTGGGGTACTAGAGTGGGAATTGAGGCAAACTTCTCATTCATCTCTCGTTTGATTCTTTTAATTGAGATCTTGAAAAGGGTAGAAATCTGATTTTTCTTTTTCGAAACTAGAAGTTTTGCAAAAATAGAAATCTGATTATACTGTAGCAGACTTGAAACTTTGCTTTATTCAAATAGATTGGATAAAACTTTATTGTTTCAGTCCTTTTTATTTTTGTCTAAAAACTATCACGAATTATGACTATTGATGTAAGGAAATTTGTGTGTGAAAAACATTACTCCTTATGAGAGGAGATGACTTCATTCTTGCAGGACCAACAGAAAAAGACGAAAAGAGCTTTGGAATGAAGTATTGAAATGTCTAAAAGAAGAAAAGAGATGGAAATGGACTTAGATCTGCTGATCCTGAGACGATTTCTACTATTACTTCTCATAAGCCAGGGATATATCAAGCAAGAGCTTGAGACTATCGTTGGTTTGCAGACAGATGCTCCTTTGAGAAGAGCAATTAAGCCATTTGGAGGAGTGAGGGTAGTAGAAGGTGCTTTACAAGGAGAGGACTTGAACTTTCTCCAAGAGTAAAAGATATCTTTCACTATGCGAAAAATCATAATGATGCAGTATTTTCTCTGCTTATGATGCTGAGTCTAGACTTTATAGATCAAAAGCATATCGTAACTGGATTGCCAGATAATTATGCAGAGAGGAAGGAATTATTGGAGACTATAGAAGATTGGCTTTTGTATGGAGCTGATACTTTGATAAAAGAGAAAAAGGCTGACTTTGAGGCTATTTCTGGAGATATGACTGATGCTAAGGTGAGACTTGAGAGAGGAGATTTCTACAGATCTGAGGCTTTAGAAGGATATTGTAAAGATGGCTGAGGGGATATGGTTTTGATGTTACAAGACCTGCAGAAACAGCTCAAAGAAGCTATTCAATGGACATATTTTGCGTATCTTGCTGGTGTAAAGGAGCAGGATGGTGCAGCGATGTCGCTTGGAAATGTCTCTTCATTCCTGAGATATTTATATTGAAAAAGGATCTTCAGGCAGGGAAGTACTGAATCTGATGCTCAGGAAATGATTGATCATTTTGTGATGAAAAGCTTAGACTGAGTAAGACATTTGAGACCTGCTGCTTATGATGAGATTTTTGGTGGTGATCCAACTTGGGTTACTGAATCTATCGGAGGAATGTTTTCATGATGGAAAGACAAAAGGTAACTAAGACTTCGTTCAGATTTCTCCAGACTTTATATAATCTTGGACCTTCTCCAGAGCCAAATCTAACAGTTCTTTGGTCTAATGCATTGCCTAGAGGATTTAGAGAGTTCTGTGCTCAGGTTTCTATTGATACTTCATCAATTCAGTATGAAAATGATGATTTGATGAGGAAAAATGTAGAGGAGGAGATGATTATGGAATTGCTTGTTGTGTATCTTATCAGGAGAGTTGGTAAGAGAATTCAGCATTTTGGTGCTAGATGTAATCTTGGAAAGACCTTACTTCTTGCGATCAATGGTGGAAAGGAAAGAAATTGAAGATGTTCAGGTGATGAATCCAGAATTGTTTGTGGGATTGTGAAAACGCTGACTGAACTCTCAATTATGATAAAGTGTATGAAAACTTCAAAAAGCTATGGAAAAATGTAGCAAGAGTGTATGCTAAGACTATGTACATTATTCACTATATGCATGATAAATATTACTATGAAAGAGCACAGATGGCGTTTGTAGATTCAAACTATGGGGTAGATATTGCCTATGGTATTGCTAGGATCTCAATCGTAGCTGATTCACTTTCAACCATTAAATATGCAAAAAGTAAAGGCTGTTAGAGATGAAAAATGGTGTTGCAAAGTCATTTACTACAGAGGAGAATATCAACGTATGGAAATGATGAGTGATAAAGTGAATTTGATCGCAAAGAGTACAACAGTTCTTCATGCAGGAGCTTAATAAATATAGAGCATATAAAGATGCTACTCCAACACTTTCATTGCTTACTATTAGCTTCAAATGTGATGTATGGTAGAAATACTAGGGAAACTCCAGATGAAGAAAGGCAGGAGAGCCTTATGCACCAGGAGCAAATCCTATGCATGGAAGATCATACTGGAGCAATTGCATCTCTTAATTCAGTTGCAAAGCTTGATTATTGAGTCATCTCAAGATGGTATCTCAAATACCTTCTCAATGATTCCAAGTTCTCTATGAGCGACTAAACCTGAACAAGTTCAGAATTTGGTTACTGTGATGGATGGATATTTCGGAAGATGACTCATCGTCTTAATGTGAATGTTCTTAATAGAGGAAACTCTTATGGATGCCTATGAACATCAGAAAATTATCCTCAACTTACTATTAGAGTATCAGGATATGACAGTGAATTTTGTGAGACTTTCAAAGGCGCATCAGCTCAGAAGTGATTGAGAGAACTTTCCATCAGAAAATGTAATTTTATAAGAGAAAGAAATCTGATTTCTAGAGATGAGGTCGAATGATCTAAAAATGATATACTATATCACAAAAGAATGAAAAATAGGATTTGAGGAAGCTGTTTATTTTCTTGATTTTTATCAGAAATGGTGTATACTTAGTGTATTCGCTTTATGAGTACTTTTTATTTATTATTTTCTTAGTATGGGAGAAATGGAAATGATGGCAAATGGGTTTGATTTTACAGGAACTGTATCTATGTCTGTGAGTGGAGATACTTCTTTTGGTTGGGGAGTTATAATGATTGTTCTTTTGGTGGTTGCTCTTTTTATAGCTGTTGTTCGGTGGAGACTCTTCATGAAACAAATTTGCCAGAGTTGGGGTTCATTAGTTCCAATTTATAATACTTATCTTTTCTTTAAGCTTGCAGAGAGACCTGGTTGGATCTGGTGGCTTCTTCTTCCTCCTGTTGCTGCTATTTTTGTATGTGTGGCTCAGTTTAGGATTGCGAGAAATTTTTGGAAAGGAGAATGATTTGCTATCGGAATGTGGTTCCTTCCAGTGATTTTCTATCCGATTTTGGCATTCTGAAGTGCTGAATTTCATGATAGAGGCAGATACTCAGTCAATGTCCGTTCAATAGAATTTTAGATAATAAAGAAAAATCTGATTTCAGAGCTGAAGTCAGATATTTATCAGATCATCAGGTAGATGAGATATCAGAGATATATTCCGAGCATAAGAATTCCTTCTCGTCTATTGATCTCTCGCTGTTTACCTCAGGTTTTTCTAAAAGCGAAAATATAGATTAGTACTGTTGCAAGGAGCAGAGAGACAGAGATCGATATTGGTCCCATTGAGTCAAGGAATTGGGGGTAATGATGCTACTCCTCCAAGGATAAAGAGAATATTGAAAATATTTGATCAAATAATATTTCAAGAGCGAGGTCCGTATGTATGCTGCGATGATTGAAGTTACAAGCTCTGGTAGTGAGGTTCCAATCGCGATAATTGTGAGTCAATCACTCTTTCTGAGAGTCAAAGTATCTAGCGATGAGTGTTGCTCCATTGACGATTCGCTCTCCTCCTAAAGATTAGCCCTCAGAGTCAAAGAGCTATTCGTAGGCAGGATTTCCAGAGAGGTAAAATTCTGATTTCTCCTTTTTTCTTGTTCGCGCGTCTCTCATTTATTGATGTTGCGATATATAGTAGAAGATTCCAAAGAGTATAAGTAGGATCATTCCTTCACTTCTGGAAACTATATCAAAACTGCTATGGTCGATCATATGATCATTGATCATGCAGGCAAAAATCAGTGTTACGCAAAAGAGTGTGAAAAAGCACTTCGTTTAGCAGGAACTTTTTGATCAGCAATGGGTGAAAAATAGCTGATGCTCACAAGAGATAAGCAGAATATTGGAAATGTTTGATCGAGATGATGTTTCCGATCGTGATACCTGTTATGCCTTTCAGACTTGAGGAAATGTTAACGAGGAGTTCTGGTGCTGAGTTCCAAATCAGACGATTGTAAGTCCAATGATCATATTTGATATGTTGGCTTTTTGCGAGAGATGAGGCTCATTCTATGAGAATATCTGCTCCTTTTATAAAGGCAGATAAATCCTAGTACAAAGAGGCATAATGTTCATATTTCTCACATTGAGCTATAAGAAGAGATAAAAAGTCAGATCTTTGTAGCATATGCTTTTGGTTAAAAAATAGCAAGTTTTTCCGTTTGGAGCGATTAAAGTCATAAGGATAGAAATTCTGATTTGGAATGTGGGATTATGTTTTTTTGCTTGAAAGAAAAACTCACCAAGAGGTTGCTCTTGGTGAGGAGATAAAAGGTTAGACAAGTTACATTAGTTGAGCGGCTTTTTCAGCTAGACTGCTGCGTTCTCCGCGAGTTAAATGCACTGAACAAATTCTGGTTGTCCTGTCCATCTATCGACTAGATACGAGAGTCCATTTGATTGCTCATTTTTGATATGGAGAGTCGATTTGAGTGAGTGTCTCCAATAATTACAAATTTTGTACCTTCCTCCACGAGTGAGGATAGTTTTCATCTCTCCTGGGTGGTATTTTTGTGCTTCATCAATGATGATGAGGGCGGTTGAGGGAGCGATCTTTCACGAATGAGTTGAGAACCAATACATGAATGTTTTTGTTTTTGCCCATTCTCGAGATTGATTCATCTCCACCTTTGTGTTTTTGGTTTTGCTTCTCCGGATAACTTCTAGGTTATCGTAAATTGGTTGCATGTAGGGGTCAATTTTCTCGTTCATGTCCCCAGGCAAGAAGCCAAGTGTCTTGTCGCTCAGTTCAATTGCTGGACGAGCAACAATGATCTCGTCAAAGTCTTTTTTTTGCTCTAAGGCTGCGGCGAGGGCTAGGGAGTGTTTTCCCAGTTCCGCTTTCCCTGTTGAGTGCTACAAGACTGATTTCTGGTGAGGCAGAGCATCTAAAGCGAATTCCTGTTCAGGATTTTTAGCCTTTATTCCGAAAACTGGATGATTGGGTCTAATTTTTCTAGTCCCTTGTCAGTTTTTCCGAACAAGGATGTTCTGGTTGAGGGATGAATTGATGGTTGAGTGGTAGATCTGAGAATCTTTCTAGTGATGAGAAGCTAGCTTCTGTACTACCTGTGCTCATAGCGAGTCCATTCTTCCTCAGTTGGAGTCTCTTTCAGATAGACTGTTGTGAAATTACCCCCATGTCCCTGACACTATCGTTTCGGTATGATTCAGCTTCAATTCCTAGTATTGTCGCCTTTATTTTGAGATTGAGGTCGTTGGTTACCAGAGACGACATGATTGCCTGCTTTTGTTGGTTAGAGCTATGGCTAAAATGCGGTGATCTTGAGTCTTATCCTGGAAGCATTGTGAGGCTGTTTTTCTGAAATGTTTTCTCCACGTAAAAACTGAGATTTCCTAACCCTGCCCCTAGAGGAATGTTGAGGGTTGGTTTTTGGATTATAGTTTTTATAAACTTTTTCAGATTGCGTGTAAATTCTCTGGCATTGACGTTTTTGGTTGTGTTCCCATTTTTAACTGATCGAGTTCCTCTATCACGGGGAATGGAGTGCGACATTGTGCTCTTGGAATCTCGTAAAGACAAGTGGGGGTCTTGGAGTGGGATGTTAGTGTCCAAAAATAAAGGTCTTGAGTCTCACTCGCTTTTTGCGGTGCTCCTGCTGGAGCTTCTGTTTTATTACTCATTTTAAAAGTTATTTTTGTTTGATATTAGATATATACATTTATTTTATAAAATGTCAATAGCTACTTTAAAAAGAGATAAAAAGTCAGGTTTAATTTTTCGTAAAATAGATTTTTAATGATGGTAGTAAAAAGACATTAAAACTGATTTCTCGATTTTTATGTCCCTAAAGATCAGGCTTCCTTTTCGTTTTCTCGTCTAAAAATTGAGTAATAATACGGCACACCAACAAGTAAAATATTGAAATTGATCTCTTGATTTTTGTGTTCCGTTTTAGTATATATGGAGTCATTGTATTTTTATTATTTAGTTTTTCTTGGATAAACAATGCCAACTATTAACCAATTAGTAAAGAAAGAAGAGTTAAAAAGACCTTTAAGTCAAAGGCTCCTGTGCTTCAGTTTTGCTGTAAACAAGCTCAAGGAAATAAAAAGTTGCTCAACCAGCACCATTTAGAGAGGGTATGTCTTAAGGTATCTGTAATGGGTCCTAAGAGCCGAACTCAGCACAAAGAAGTTTGCAAAGGTTAGACTTTCAAACGGAGCTGAAGTATTGGCATATATTCCAGGAGAGGGCTCATTCTCTTCAGGAGCATAGTGTTGTGCTTATTAGAGGAGGAAGAGTAAAGGATCTTCCATGAGTGAGATACCATATTGTGAGAGGAAAGTATGAGTGCACGAATGCTGTGGCAAATAGAAAGCAAGGAGATCACTATATGGAGCAAAAGAGGCCTAAGAGCTGGTAAATAATTTTAATTTGTTTTTGTTATTTCTAATGGCAGTGATTAAAAATAAGACTTTGGATACCTTTCAACTATGAAGAAGTTTATTAACTTCATCATGAAGCATGGAAAGAAGAGTGTTGCTAAGAGAATTTATGAAGATACTCTTAAGGATATCAAAGCAAACGGACATATGAATCCAACTGTTGTAGTAAGAACCGCTATTGAAAAATGCTTCTCCTACAATCATGATTAAGTCAAAGAGAATTGGAGGTGCGGTATATCAGAGTTCCAGTTGAGGTAAGAGCAGATAAAAGATTCTTTTTGCTACAAAATGGATCCTTGATGCAGCGAGAGGAAAGAGTGGAAAAAGCTATGTATAAGAGACTTTCTGAAGAACTGCTTGCAGCATACTCAAATCAAGGAGCAGCTGTAAAAGAAAAAGGAAAGAAGCTCATAAGATGGCTGAAGCAAATAAGGCTTTTTGCTTATATGGCTAAGTATATTAACTAGTTTTTCTCCGTTATATTAGAGAAAAAATCAGATTTCGCTTTTGCGATAAGGTTTAATACATTTATATTTTGATTGTTGATCAGTGAGATACTAATGGAGAGAAAAATTAAGCACTTTCTGAAGGCATTGAATGTGCACAGACAGGGTGCAAAAATGAAAAAGCTATTGATGGGTATATTGATGTGCTCAAAAAGAAGCAAAAGAGGGAACTACATGCTTGGGTAAAAATGCTAAGATGAAAGCTGGAAAGCTAAACTTAAGAAATACGGTATCCCTATGCATAAGGTTCAAAAGTTCTAACCTCAAGAGGACTTCAAGCTTTATCATCTAAATTATCATAGTTCCATGTGCAAGACTTAAGACTAATGCAAAAAGAAAGCTGAGATAAAGCGCTTACAAGAGTTGAAAAAGTAGTAATTATGGATGTAAGAAGAATGCTTGAACAGCAGAGAAAGTGGAAAGCTAAAGTGATGAATAGCAAGACATCAAAGTAATTTTTATCCTTCAAAGAGATGTATATTATGAATCATGAAAGACTAAAGTATATATCAGATACTAATGGATATACTATTCTTCCTGTAAAGAGCAGGAATGCAAGTGAAACTACGAGAAAGTTGGAGAAGGATCTACAGAAAAGAATTTGGAAGTTTAAAGGGGCTTATTATTAAGGTTTGAAAGCCAGGAAAGTGCTGATGGTAGTTTTACTATCAGAGGTCTTGCTGCTGGACAAACTATTGAAAAAGATATACCCACTTTCTTTTTCCAAAGTTTGAAAAAGGTAATCCTTATGGATGAATACAAGGTTGAAGAGCAAAACTCTACTATATCAGAGAAAAGGTTGGTAAGTCAGCTAGAATGAAGAGTAAAATCACAGCTGATAAGAGAGAAACTAATCTTTTGAAGTAATTTTTTAGATTTTGTCGTATCGTGTTATGAGAACTTACTGTTCAGGTTCGTACAGAAACCGGAAAGAATGTAAAAACTTAGAAAAAGCTGATATGTACCGGCTGTTGTTTACGGAAAGATGCTCGAGATACTCCAGTTTTGCTTACTATCTTAAAAACGATTTTATTAAGGCATATAGAGCTGCTGGATATTCTACTCCAATTGAGCTTGAAGGTGGTGTAGATCAGCTTGTTTTGCTTCATGCATTGCAACTTGATCCAGTAACTGATGAAGTACTTTCAATTGACTTTTTGGCTGTAGATAAGCATCAAAAGGTATCTGCTGGAGTTCAGTAGTGCTTGTTGGAGAATCTCAGGTAGAAAAACTTAACCAAGGAAAGATTCAACTCGTTAAAGATACTGTTGAAGTTGAGGCGCTTCCTCAGAATCTACCTCATTCAATCAGAGGTTGATCTTTCAAAGATTGAAACTGCAAAATGATGTAGTTTTTGTAGGAGACTTGGTGGTGGCAAAGAATGTAGAGATTGATTGATGATCTTGATCAGCAGTGCTTACTGTAGTTGAGCTTTCTGATGAGGAAAGGTGAATCTACTTCAACTGAAGAAGCTGCAGCAACTGCTTAGTTCAGTATTTTTATCTTGATTGTGTTGTAATTATCATGGCTAGAATATGTTATTTTACAGGTAGAAAAACTACATCAGGACAGACTAGATCTCACTCTATGAGAGCAGGGAAGAGACAGTTTAAGGTGAACCTGATCAATAAATGGATTAAACTTGAGATGGGGAAGTCAAGTAAAGGTAAAGATTAACTCAAGACTTTATAAAAAGTTTAAGGGGGTTTATCTAGTCCTTTGAAAAATAGCTTGCAATAAGAGGGATAGTATACTCGCTCTTGTTGTCTTTTGAAAAAGTTTCCTTAGTAAGATTTTTCCTCTTTCGAGGGGTAGTAGCTCAGTCGGTGAGCAACAGCCTTTTTAAGCTGGTGGTCCTGGGTTCGATCCCCAGCTACCCCAGAGGATTTCTTAAGGGAACTTTTTAAGAATAGCTATTTCTGATCAAAAAGAGGTTAAAAACTAATAATCTAAAAATAAAGCTTGATCTTAACTTAGTATAAAGCGTATTATCTTTATATTCTAATTTATGTATGATGGGAGAAGTATTAGAATTGCAGGGAGTTTTGAAGAACTTACAGGGATGGATGTGCAGATTGAAAGTACATCAGAAGATCTTTATAAAATTGATTGATGGACAAGGCAATGGTGGCTGTGCTCAATGAACCTGCTCAGGAGGTAGTGGTTATAGGGCACCAGACGATTTTTATTATGAAGAAAACTTGCTGCTTAATTTCCTGGGAGGGTTTTTACCCTCTTTTTGTTTATTTTTTTAATAAAAATAAATATGCTAGATTATCAAAATATCAGATTAACTTTATGCAGAATCATATTATGGCTATTGCTAGTACTGCGTGTTTTATGGGGGTTCTGAATTATTTTTGGTATACGCAGTTTAATATGAAAGATACCCGAGATGTGATGAAAATTGCGAAAATGGGGAGGTATAAGTGGGAGGAGGACTCACGGAATCGGAAATGTGATATGCTCTGTCTAGACTCGGGTTTAAGGTTGTTTATACTACTAAAACTTCTAAGGAATTTGATTTAGCATATATTGAAGATCCAGTTTCCTTTTATTAAAAAGAAGTATGAAAATCATAAATATAAAAATTTTGTATGAGAGGGACGGTGTTTGAATGATACGAAACAAAATGTTTCTTTTTGATTTTTATGATACGACAATAACAAAAAATTCTTGTGTCAGATGAAATTGAGAAAAATTTATAACATAGATGTTGTCTCAGTAGTAAATAATTATCAGTCAGAAGATACTCTTTTTATCTTTTTGACTTAATGCGAATGTTTTGTATGATAGAGTTTCAGAAGAATGAAATAGTTGAGGGCATGTAGTTTTATGTAAGGGGTTAAGAGATTGATTTTTTTGAGATTTACGATCAGGCCCCTATAAAAACCTGATTTTTATTCCTCAGGATAAGGTTATTCAGGCAATAGAGGATTTATGAGATGATTATAATGTATTTGTAGTTTAGAAATTAGTATTAGAATATCTAACTTTTATTTTATTTCATAATTTGATAAGGTATGGATTATCCAAAATATCAGATTAACTTTATGCCAGAATCATATTATGGCTATTGTAGTACTACGTGTTTTATGGGGAGTTCTGAATTATTTTTGGTATACGCAGTTTAATATGAAAGATACCCGAGATGTGATGAAAATTGCGAAAATGGGGAGATATAAATATTGAACAGGTTTAGATGAGTTTGAGATGGGGTATGCCCTTTCTAGACTTGGTTTTAAGGTAATATATGTCACATCGTGAAGTTATGAAAAATGATCTTGATTATGTGGAAGATCCGGTCGGTTATATTGCAAAAATATGAAAATCATCCTTATATATATGTCAAAGATGGAGTCTGGACCGATATGAATTGAAATAATAGTTTTGATCTCTGTGATACTTATATTATGATTCTAGGAGACAGAAGAGATTGAGAAAACTTTTATAATACTGATCTTGTAAGTATAGTAAAGCAATATCAAAATGAAGATACTCTTTTTATTTTGCCTCTTAATCGATATGTCCTTTATGATCAGCCTCGTGATGATGATGGTATTAGTGGTTGACATGTCGTACTCTGTAAGGGATATAAAGATGGAATGTTTGAAATTTATGATCCAGGACCTTATAAAAAAACCTGATTTTTATTCCCCCAAGAAAAGAGTCTTTGAAGGCAATGACAGAAGTTGATCAGAATTATGATTTTATTGTAGTAAAAATGAAGTATAGGTATAATATTCTGAGTTTTTAGAAGAGAATTGGATTGAAAAATAATTATTTCTAATCCGGCTTTTTCTCACAATTTAATTTTTGAGAGAATCATGCTTTTGTATTCTTTTTGTGTAGAATCTCTGAGGCAAATATATTTTTTGAGTAGAAGATTTGGAAGATATTGGAGTTTCAGAAAAAATGTTAGACTTATTAATTCTTTATTGAATTGTCGATGTCTATCATAGTTGTAGTGGTATAGAAACTTTGAGTTTTCATAATTTGACTAAGAATCCTACTATACTGCAAAGAAGTCGCTGATTATGATTATATTACTTCAATTTATGCAAATTTGGGAAAAAGAATCTGAACAATATTTATGAGCTGGTTTTTCAAAAACTTTTTCTTCTAATATTATAGATTTTAATATTTCGAAGAAGGTATTTGATTCGATTCATAGCACTAGATTATCAGCGAAGGAATCAAATCGTTGTTGAATTGTTGATGTGAAAGATATACTTCAATTGGTTTTTCAAAAAGGAAATGTGATGGTAATATGGATTATTTCTATTTTTGAAGTTGAGGTGCATTAAACACAGTTTTCCCCTTATTGATATCTAGGGCAGATGAGATTTTTCTCATGATAAATTTTCTGAAAAACTGTTATGCAAAAACAGAAAAAGGAATATTTCAGGATATTGTAAAAGCAATGATTTGTTCCTTCTCAAACATGTTTTGAGGAATATGAATATTATCTTTTCCTTTTTCTGATGTTAAGAAGGTGTTGAAAGATATGTGGTAATAAAGCCTATAGATTAATAGAAGCTGGACAAATTAGTTTTTACTTAGGTTGTTCTCTGCCTATTATGATAAAATCAGCTTGAAGTACAATGATTTTTATGATGATGCTATTCTGAATATATTAAAAATATAATGTATTTAATTTTAATATGCAAAAAGATATTTTATTACTCCATACTTTAGTATTAAACTAATATATTATGTTTCTTGTTGATTCTACTGTTAAAGCAAGTTTATCACTTACAAGAAAAGTTAGAGAGGTTGATAGGAAATTTTTGAACTTATTAGTCAACAAATCAAATCAAGCTATCTGCCATTTTCTAGTTCAGATAATTTCTTTGTAAATACAATGTTATAGTTGAGAAATTTTTTTAATAGCGATCGGAATACAACTATTTTTAGATTTTTATAGAAAAGTTTTTGCATTGATAAAGAGGTTGTTAATGAGGAATAGAGAATATTTTGAATCTTTATTTTCTTTTTCTCAGAATCAAAAGATACATGTATCTAATGTCTTGGCTTTTTGAAAATTGATATTTCCTATGAACTTATTCCTATTTCAACTGAATTAGAACTTATTAGAAATTCCTTTATTATCAGAGATATCTCATTAGGTGATTGATTTTTATAAATCATATTGTTATTTCCCTTATGCCTTATGAACATACGAAAAGAATCAAGAATTTATTAAAAATGTTTGTAAATGAGTTGGTCAGTCTCAATTAACTGCTAAAGAGAAAGCAATTTCAGAAGCTATTGAAAGGGTATCAGCATCCTTATACTCTTTATCATCAAAAATAAGTATAAAGCTGCGATTGATATGATAATGAGAACCATATTTGAGTAGATTATCTTATTTGTCTTTTTAGTGATACTATTATTTCAGACGAAGTTGTCGGATTGTTATGAAATGAAAATTCTGTCCTTTAGATATTCTTTATTATCCTTATCTATACCAGTTTCCATGCATATCTAATTCAAATGGAATGGCGACTCATCTTACCTATATGGATGCAGTGGAATCAGCCCTATTAGAACTTATAGAAAGAGATGCATATATCCTAGCATGGCTATTGAAAAATTGAATATCAAAAATAGATACTTCTTCACTAGATTCTGATTTACGAAGATGATTGATGCTATTCAAAAAAGGTATAACGTGAAAACTTATATATTTGTTATTGAACTAGATAATCCTATCCCTGTATGCTTAATTATTCTGGAAATGGAGAAGAAAAATATTGTAGCTATCTGAGCTGCAAAGGTGCTTATTGACGCAATTTATAAAAACATTAGAAGAGGGCTTTTTGGGAAATATTGAATTCTTTTTCTTGTACAAATATTGATCCAAAAGATGCTATTATGCAACATATTCTTTATTATATGAAACACTCTAATGCTAAAAACTTGAATGGTTGAAACAATTGCCTATAGTAGAGTATAAAGATTTGGAGAAAATTTATTTTTACAGACTGATATTTTGAAGCTTTTTGAAATATTATCAAAACTTAAATATAGAATTTTTATGTATATGAGTATAAAAATAAAATTAATAATGCATTTGATAGGTACACGGTTAGAGTACTCTCAGAGCAGTTATTTCCTATTTATTTTTGAAAAAGAATTCCCTTTTGCAGATTTTAAATTCTCCGAGGTTAAAATATTTTTCAAAAATAAATTTAAAGTTAAAGGAATAAATCTAGATTTACATCCTGTGTGATAATTTATGCTACAATTCCTTATGAAATTATAGAAAAAGTTAACAAGTTCAATGTCAATGAATTTGAGTGATTACTGCAAGATCAACATTCTCTAGCTTTCTTGCTTTATTATAGTAAATGGTTATCTAGACCTTTTCAGGAGGTATTACTTACATTTGCTTTTGAAAAAGATATAAATTATTTAATAAACAATTCTTATATTGAATCCCTTTTTCACTATCACTCTATCCTAAGAGGATGCAACATCTTATTATGCAGAATATTGGCTTTTGCAAACTAACTTTTGATGTACAAAATGATGCTTCTTTTGTGGTTGTGATGCTATTTACTCAAAAAAATCCTATCAGTATCCCTTCCCTCAGATTAAGTATTTATTTAAAAATTATTCAAAGGAAATAACAAAAATTATACATATCTCTATTGGGCCTCTGATCCATTAGATTATAGATTTCATGCAATAAAACATATAAACACGTTCTTAAGTTGTATCAGAAATATATATAGACCATATACATCTAGTGCTATCAGAAAAGATAATTTTTGACTCTATAAGCAGATTGCAAAAAAGTAACCAGAGTTAGTTATCTTTGAAGTGATAAAGCAAATTTATGAGAAAAATTAAACATCAGATTAATGATGATTCATATGAAGGTTTTTCTCTAAAAAAATATACGATATAATGGTTTATGGGGATATAAAAATCAAAAATATGATAATGGAATTTTATGTTTGAATAGGACATTGCTGACGCCTTTTTGTGCATATAATCTTGTTAATATTGGGAGATGCAATAAATCCTCAATGATTACTCTCTTATCCTGTTTTGACTATAAGTAATGATCAGATAAAACCTGGAGATAATTTGATAGGTTTTTGACGAAAAAGATTATTATATATGATTATGTAGATCTTAGAGTGCAAAGGGAAAAATTTGATAAATTTGTGGTTTTTAAAAGAGTTATTCAAATATTTATTTTTCTTATTTGTACAAAATCTGAAATCGAAAATTGAATTATTAGAGTTTTAAATGTGGTAAATATATCCTTTAATCAATATTTAGATTTTTGTTTTTCAAAAGTTGGACAAAATATACTTTTTAAAACTTGAAACTAATGGATAAAAGATTTGCTTACTCATCCTCTTTTAAAACATCAACAAAAGGAAGCTGCGTTGGTACTTTGATATGCAAACAATATACTTGATGTTTTTGAGTGGAAAAAGAAAGGATTTAATCACCCTATTTTAGTGGATGTGATAATTAAACTTTTAGGAGAGAGTGTTTGTTCTGAGAAACAATGTTCTGATTGTGTAAAATGCTCTCCTCATTTTTATATGAAAGATGAGGCTTTTTAAAGAATTTGTTTCTCTAAAAATCTCAGATTATTCAGGAGATTTCTGACTGATTTAATAATTCTTTTAATGTTTCCTCAGAGATGAATCTATATCCAAAAAGGTTATTGATAGGCTTTTGAAAGAACTGATAACAGTTGATTGTTTTCTGAAGTTGGTTGCTGATGAGGGCGAGATAGGGAAAGTTTCTGACAAATTCGAATCTTTCAAAAATCTTTTTAAGCTCTGATTTTTCTTCTGAGGAAACTGATTCTAGATTTGTGCAATATTACTGAGTAGATCCAAATTTAATAATATGACAAAAATTTGTTAATGATGATCAATGGGGAATCTGTTGAAATGCAGTTTTGTGAGAAGTTTTCCAAAAATTTAATAATTTGATTTCAGATGAAACTAGGATGTTACTTCAGAAAAAGATGTTTGATGATACGACGCTTTTTGATATTTTTGAGCAACTCAAGTCTTTATCTCTAAATATTAGATCTTGAGTTTCTTCTGTTATTCTTTCTTACATCGATTATGAAATATCATTTTAATAATAAGCAAAAACATCAACTTTTTATGGATACTTTATCTCAACATGCGATGAAACTACAGTCATTAAATAATATTGACAAGATTTTTATATTTCAAACGAAGTCTATGGGAAAGATGGATGATTATATCCTTTTTGAAAATTCTGATTACTCTAAATTGCAAGTTATTAGTTCTCAATTTAAAAAAATTGAAAATTTATAGAGAGCATAGATTATCCTGAATATACTTGGACATTTTAATTATTATGCTGAATGGTTAAACGATTCTAATATTGTAAAATTATTATTGGATGTAAATAGGCGTATTAGATTCCTTATTTGAAATAAACTTGATTCTTCTGTCTAAATTTTTATTTCAATTATACTTTTTATCTTCTTACTCATATCAATTGTGAAAATTATTCCAGCTAAACAAGAACATCTTCAATCAATCCTCCCTCTAATGGTGAAAAGAGTATGAAAAACTGAATCAGTATCTCTGAGCTCCTATTTACAAGACCGATTATGAACTCTTGAATCGTATTTGGGTGAAAGAATTGATGATCTGAATTTTCTCTTTTTGTTGCATCATCAGAAGAGGGTTTTTAGTGGGTTTATTGCTCTTCAGCTTCATAAGGAAAAGGGGTGAAGTTTTGATGGTTGTACTTGAAAGCCTCGACTTCTCAGGAGGATTATCAAGAACTTTTTGAATTTGCTTTAGAGTTTTGAAGGAGCAAGGAGCAAAAATTATCAGTTTTGAAGTTGCTCCTTTTGAAGCTGAGTATCTTAGTATTTTGGAGAAAAAGGTGCTAAACAGCTTTCAAGTAAATATATTTTATAAAACAGAGAAGTATGAAAAACAATCAATGAAACCTTTACTTGCCTTAACTGTGGGAAAGAAATTCCTAAAAGGCACAAAAACTTGCCGTAATCATTGCCCTTTTTGTTTTTGCTTCAAAACATGTAGATGGTGAGGTTCCTTGAGATGAAAGCAAGTGAATGTCAATGAGCAATGTATCCGACGAGTTATGAAATGAAAAATAGTGAAATCAGAATTCTTTTTCTTGTTCTAAATGTGGGAAGCAGCATTGGAATAAGAGGGCTATAGATGATGATATTACTGTTTTACCGAAATGATTGTGAAATATCGTCAGTTTTTCTAGAAATATGATATAAAAATCAGATCTGTGTGTGAAATAACTTGATAATGATAATCAAATCTGTATACTCTTCCTTGTTCGGAAACATTTATTTGTTTACATTATTGGGATGAAAAAGGAATTCACGGTGCTTATTACAAAGATGTTGTAGTAAATTGTATCTGCGGTGCTTCATTTACTGTAAATACTACAGTTGAGGGACCTATTAAGCTTGAAAACTTGTTATCAGTGTCATCCAGTTTTCAATAAAGACAAGGTAATTAAAAAGCCTGTTAAGGGAATGATGGAAAAATACCTTGAAAAAGCAAAAGAGGATTGAAGCTGCTCAAAAGAAGGCTTAATTTTACCAGGTGAGGTCATATATTTTTATTTTGATAGGAGAGAGGTCTTATGCTTAGAATGATGCTTATCAAAAATATGTAATACCTCAGATATTCAATCAACAATTGGACATAGTTCAGTTGTTTACTTAAAGGAGGCATTCGTGATGATGGTCCTTCTTTTTGTGTTATATGTGATTTTTGCTTTGCTTAATCATACGAGTCCTGCTCCCATATTGGCAGTGGATATTTGGTGGAGTCTGACTTCTTCTCTTTTATTAAGTGGATGGTGGATTTTTCTTAATTTGTATTTGGATTGTTTGATTTTTGTCTAAGGATACTGTGACGTTATTTCTTTGGGAGGGGCGATTGGAGTATAAAACTGAGATTTTTCTCTTGGAATAAAAATTAATACGATTTCTTCTTCACAGAATGGTGTTTGGGATAAAATTTGGGGAAAGGAGATATTGTAATAAAGTTAGAATTCTGAACTGATTTCCCTTTTTCTGATGTGAGTAATCCTAAGAAACAGGTTGCAAAGCTTATTATGCTAAAAGAACAGTTTTTGACTAGGCAGAAGCAGGTTATAGAAAAGGATCTTGCTGATGATAATCAGAGGTTTAATGTGCTTGTAGAGGCGATGGGTGAAGTTGTTAAGGAATATATGGATAAATCGAGATCTGAATAGTTTGGATATGCTTTTTGCGATAAAAAGAAGTCTGAAACCAGATTTCTTTTTATTATTTGATTTTGGGAAAAAGAGGCTTATAAAGCCTCTTTCTTGTTAATCATCTACCTGCGATTTTAGATACACCATTCCGAAGGGAACGAGAGCCATTGCAAGAGTGAAGTATCCTCAAAGAATAACTCAATTCCACTTATCTTTCCCTGAAAGAACGCTACTACTGTCATGATGCATGCTATAAGGTATAGCATGGTCATTGAGAGGAGCTCTCTTTTTAGTGCTCCAAACTTGAGATTGAAGGTTGGAGTAAGGCATATGAGGATTGTTTTGGACCAGTGCACAAATAGATGCGGTGTAGAGTCCAAAGTTAGTGAATCTTGCATCCTTTAAGAGGAAAAATTGCGAGTAGAGCAGCTCCACCTATTGCAAGTGATAGCCACCAAAAGTTTTTGATTGCTGATATTTTGTTATTATTTTATTTTACACTATTATTGTAATTATTTTTGGAATGTCAATATTAAATTGGTCTGTTGTTATCTGAAGAAATAGTAGTTTTTCTGGTCTTATAAAAGATTTTTCTCTATTTGCAAAAAGAACCTTTGGAAAATACAAAGGTTCTTGTTATATACAACATTCAGAGTGTATATTTCTCGCTCTCATTTTTGTCGGGGAGTGAGTTCCTAGGGATGAGAGATTCCCTTTGATTGTCAATGTGATTAATCTTTTTAGCATAGAATCTACTTTCTCAGCTACTCTCTGCCAAAAATACGAGTTGTTTCTTTTTGGGTATTAGCTATTTCCATTTCTACTTCTCAGGAAGGAATTTATCGGTCTTTTTGGAGTTTCTCCATGTAGTTTGTACGTTTCCTCTAGATCGATATCTTCAAAGTTAGATATCTTGTTTTTCGTATCAAGTTATCAACTGCTAGAAATGTTCTATAACGATCGGACATAGCAGAAACAAGTAATGTTTTTCCCAATTGCTATAGCTTTTTGCTATAAGAATTCCTAGTGGTTGCAGATGTTCATCCTCTGGTATATTGCGCTGTAAATCGCTTATTCCATTCGAGCGTATCCAGGTTGTGAGATTTAGATTTGTTTGCTGATTTTTGTTTTTTTCTTTTGATTTTGTTTCTCCTTTTGATTTTGTTTTTAGCTTGATTTAGTAGATCAAGCCCTAAAAGTAATTTCTCCAGATCCTGTTTTTCTTTGGGAGAAAAGAGATCCGTAATAACGAAGCTAATATCTACATTATTTTCTAGAAGTTCATGGCTTCATCATAGTCTTTTGCGATAATAACATCCTTACATTTTTCGGCATTCAATAAAGCTTTTTAGCCAAAGGAAGTGCTTCAAGATTGTCTTCTACTAATAAAATGATTCTTTTCATGGTAAAAATTGTTTTTAGAGTTTTTGTTTTCTATGTTTATGAGGCTATGCTCACCTCGGTGGCTCTCCATTTTTAAAAACAGGGGACAAAAAGTTTCAACTATCTTTTTGATAAGATAGTAAAAAGTCATGTTGAGTAGCTTGTTTCATAATATTTTTACTGTTAATGATCACATTGACAATGTATATATTAAATATTTTTCTATTAAAAGTCAATAGTAATTTTTATTTTTATTATAGAGTATCATTATATCTTGAAAAAGAGCAGAAATCAGATCATAAAAAGGACCTATTGTAGGTCCTTTTCTTCAAGTACTCGTCCGTGAAATTCAAGGAAAGGCATACCTGACATCGCAAGCATGAATGTTCCACCATTACTGCGATGATGTCTGGGATTTCTTCGATGAAATATCCGATTATACATGCTAAGAACAGCATGATAAACTTGTACCCATTAGCTCATTTTTCATTTCACGTTCTTTGCCTTTTATTGTTGTTATAAGGCAGAAAAAATACGTAAAATGGTGCACTAACACCTCCATAAGAAATCCAATAAGATATTAGATGATTAGTGTTGCCTGAAAATAGCGGTTCTAATAAGGAAAGAATATTGATTAAAAGCGCTATTCTCCATAATAAAATTGTCATATATATTTTATATTGATTGTTTTCTTATGATATTGAATTTATTTTTAATGTCAATAGAGATAGAGAATCTGATTTGTTCCTTTTTATTTATATAAATAATATATTGACATTTTATTTTTAATCATTATAGTTTTTGTCAATGAGTTTCTTTAACAATGATATATAATTACTGTTATTAATGCCAGATTTTTGAAATCTGTTGTTTATTAAAGCGAATGTTGAATTAAAAATGTAACATATGAAGAAAAAGTAAATCGAGCCGGTCGTGCTTTTACTATCAAAGCATCCGGGCAAATACCGTGCACTTCAGAATCGTTATAAGGCTCTTTGAGGAGAACAAATCACTACTGGAGGAGAACGAATCACTACTGGAGGAGAACGAATCACTACTGGAGGAGAACGAGTCACTACTGGAGGAGACAGAATCACTACTGGAGAACGAATCACTACTGGAGGAGAACGAATCACTACTGGAGGAAAATGGTATACTTTATAGAGAGAATGTCTTACTAAAATTTATTCTCTTTTGTGATACAGGGAAAAGTTTCAAGCTTTTCTTGAGGATATCTCAAACATTGAGGTGGTGATGGCGGATTTTGATGAGGATTGCTTGGAGAGGTAGAAGCTCCTTCTGCTGGTGATACTACTCGTCAAGATGCCGTTGAACAGCAAGGTGATGCTGAAGATTACATTGCCTTTGAGTATAAGGGCTATCAGTGTAGGATCTTGAAGCAGTCTTGGTCTGGTAAGGAGAATTATTTCTTGATGGGTATGGATTCTTACTCAACTTCCTATTATTGTGGGTATGTTGCAGTTCCTAAGGAACATCCTTTTGCCAGAAGAACCGTTTAGATCTTGCCCTGTCATTATCTGTTCATCGAGGGATAACCTTTTAGTCAGATGATTACTCCGAAAAAGTCAGATTTTGAATGATTTAGAAGGAGAGTTTGTGATTGGGGAGTTGATTCTAAGCATTTTGGAGATACTATTGAAAAAATGTAATGCCGAATATGTGAGAAAAGAACTTGAGCTTCTCGTTGATCAGCTGATCAAAGCGGATGAGAAATAAAATGAGAACTCATTGACACCAACTAGGAAAAAGGACTTATCTGTATCAGATGAGTCTTTTTGTTGAGAATATTGCTGAATAGTTGTATATAGAAGGTATAAAGCTCAAAAATCTGATTTTTCTTTTTTTGTTTTCATTTGACAATCTCTCAGAAATTCTTATAGTCAGAGTGTTTATTTCCTATCCTATAGATCATGTGACTACGAATTACCCTTGGAGTGCTGTTTTTAATCGTGATTTGGGCGATTAGCTTGTACAATAGATTGGTATCTCTTAAGAATAATAGAGAAAATGCTTTTGCTGATATTGATGTTCAACAAGTTGAGGTTTGATTTAGTGGAAAATCTTGTTATTATGGTAAAAGGATATGCTACGCATGAAAAGGAAACACTTCAGAATTTGACTGATGCGAGAACAAGTTTTCTACACGCAAATGGAGTGGGAAGGAAAACTTGAGGCGAATAATCAGCTTACTGGAGCTTTGAAGTCGCTTTTCGCTGTTGCAGAGAGTATCCAGATCTTAAGGCAAATCAAAATTTCTTAGAGCTTCAGACTGAACTTTCAGATATTGAAAATAAGCTGGCTGCTGCTAGAAGATTCTTTAACTCAGCAACAAGAGAGTATAATACCTCTATCCAGAGTTTCCCTAGCAACTTGATTGCTAATCATTTTGGATTTACTCAAGTTGAGTTTTTGAACTTGATGATGAGGCTGCTAAAAAGGCTCCAAAAGTACAGTTTTGAGTTACTATTAAAATATTAAGAAGAAGTCTGATTTTTTTGAGATTTTGATAGTATCAAGAAGGAAAAATCAGATTTCTTTTGTTTAGGTCGGATTTTTTTCTTTTTATTTTTGAATATTTTTATGTATCAAGGGCTTCAATCTTCAAAGCGAGATAATCAATTAAAAACTTGGATTTTGATTGTTTTTGCTTCCAGTCTTTTTGGGTGCTGGAGTTTTTTTGGGTATTCTATTTTCTAAATACTAAAAAAATGGTAATAGTGGAACTCAGGCTTTGAACCTTGCTCTTAGTGATACAGGAGAATTTTTAACACTTCTCGTGCCAATATTAGTTGTTTTGGTTTCTGATTTCATTCTTTTTTTCCAAAAAGTTTGATGTTTTCTTTTTCTGGAGCTAAAGAGGTAACGAGAAAGGAAGAGCCTGAGAATTTACAATATTGTTGAGAATTTGTGTATTTCTAGAGGTTTGCCTACTCCAAAGATTTGAATTATTGAATCAGAGGAATGAATGCCTTCAGCGCTTGGATGGAGAGCAAGTGATTCTTGGGTGGTATTTACTAGAGGCTTGCTCAATCATCTCAATAAGGCTGAGATTGAGGCAGTTGCGGCACATGAATTAACCCATATTATCAATAAAGATTCGCTTTTAATGCTTGTGATGGTCTTGTATGTATGAGCGATTGCTATGCTTGGTGAGATTTTGATTAGAGCTTGAAGTAGAAGGGATAATGAAAAGGGGAATGTATTGCCGTTAGTTGGAGTTGTATTGATGGTTCTTGGGTATTTGGTCTATCCACTCATTGAGCTAGCTACTTCTAGAAGAAGGAGTTTCTCGCAGATGCTGGGAGTGTTGAGCTGATCTAAAGACAATCAGGCGATGATTTCAGCGTTAAGAAAGATTTCTCAAGAGCCTGAGGTTGATGTGAAAAATAAGGAGATGTCTGCAATGTTTGTGCAAATCCTCTTGAGGAAAGTTTCGTCTTGGTTTCAGACGCATCCAAGTATTGAGGATAGAATTAAGGCGCTAGAGAGTTATTAGTATTTTATTTTCTAAAGGCTGAAAAGGCTGATGTTTTATCTCTGGCATGAGGAATTTGATGTCAAGCATCCAAAATTCCGCATAGTGAAATACCAAAAAGATCTTGGTATGCAACAATATGCTAATATGAGTCACTTCAAAATGTGATTAATCAGTCTTTTTCTTATCCTGAATATAATCATTATTTTCTGCTTGATGATTCAAGATTCCATTTTTAGGTTTGATATCTTTAAGGAATTAGATCGTCCATTTACTATAGATGATATCAATGAAATTACTCATGAGAGATTAAATTATCTCAAGGAGATTACTAAAGAGGAGCTCCTATTTACCAATGTGGACAGTATTTTTGTTAATTGAGAGCCTCAAAAATATTTGATTGGGGCTCAAGGTCAGATTTTTCGTTTGTATCTGATTTATATCAATAGAGATACGCTTTTGGAATTTAATAAGCATTATGGTAATCTTTTTTCTCATAAGCATTTGAAGATTTTCCTGAGAGTTTTAAGACGATTTCTTTTCTCAAGAAAAAACTTGAAAGAGATTCATTCCTTTTGCTGTATATCAAGGAGAGCTATTGTAAGGTAGTTGCGATTGAAGATGGGTTTTTATAAGAGGATTGAACATATCAATTTTGGGATTAATTTTTGATGCAAATGTATAAGGATAATCAGATTGTAAAATATCGATACAAGACTTCTGAGGAGATTGATGCAAATCCTTTTAGCAGAAGAATCTTGTTTTGGATAATATCAACTTCTATGTTGAATATTTATGCAAGTGGTTAGATGATCTGAAACTGACGAATAAGGATATTTTCATTATTTCTCCAATCATAAAAACTGAAAATTTTATGGACTGTTTCAATAAAAATATACAACTTATCATAATAGTATATTGTTCCATTCCATTCTTCAAATCAACTGAAATGTTTGGTAGACAGTGGGAGCCAGGAGATATGGATACTTTTGATTTTCTTGAATGGAAGCTGAGTAAAGAAAGAGCTTTTTAGGAGAGAGAATAGGGGTATTCTAAATATGTTTCATATTTATGTGTAACGCATCTTTTTCTCTATAGGAGAGAGATAACTTCATTCATGGTGATATTGAACGGGTATTTTTCTTGCAATTGGAGGAGTAAACTCTATAGTAAAGTCAGTTTTTAATCCTTTTTGATAAAGAGATGGTATGGTATGTGATATTGGCGAGCTTATGAGGAGTTGGGCTCTGATATGTGATTTTTACCGACAATATCAGCATAAGGATGTGGTTGCTGAGCTAAGAAAGCATCTAAAAATGAGCGAATGAGCAACTTACGTATTTGCAGGAGGAAATCGAGGAACTCCAGGCACAAAATGTTTATCTCAGAGAACAAGCGGCTTCTTTATTAGAGAAGAATGATGAGCTTTCTGATGTCGTTGCTGAGCTTTGAAAATATTATGTACATATTAAAAAGGCATCAGAAAAAGACCGCTGAGCTTTCAAAATATTTGAATGGTCCTGATTCTGAGACTTGAGGAGAGGCTTGGATCTTTGTCAGAACAGGAAAAAATCAGATGAAAAAGAGTTTTTAATTTTTCCCTTGATTATTTGGATAATATTCATAGTTTAAAAAGGTATGTTTTTATTTGTTCCTCAAAAATACGATGGATGTAAGAGATTGACGAATTTTTGACTATCAATTGACCTTTGATGAGGAACCAACTCATTTAGTTGAGGAGATTGTTTCTCAGGCTTCAAAAGTGTTTACCTCCTGAGCAGATCCCAGGCATTTATCACGCATATGAATTTACTAAGGCTGCACATGCTGGTGTAAAGGAGGCTTTCAGGGGAGCCCTATATTGTGCATCCGCTTAAGGCTACCTTGTTTTTTGATGGAGTTAAAAACCTGATTTGGAATCTATTCAATCCTGTATTATGCATGATGTGATTGAGGATACTCCGATTACACGCGAGGAAGTTGCGGCTGAGTTTACTGAGGGAGGTTGCAGATATCTGTGAGGGACTAGTAAAGGTATCTAAGGTAAGATATCAGTGAGAAGATAGGCATCTGGAGACGATCAAAAGACTTTTTCTCGCTATGGCGAAGGAGTTTGAGAGTGATTTTTGTAAAATTAGCTGATCGTATCCATAATATTCAGACTTTGCAGTTTTCATCCTGAGGAGAGAAAGAGGAGGAAGATTGCAGAGGAGACTATCAAGATTTATGCTCCGATTGCTAAGAGGCTTGGGCTTTATCATTTTCAGATTTTACTAGAGAACTGAGCTTTTTGCTGTCTTACATCCTGAGGAATTTAAGAGGATAACTCAGTATTTAAAAGAAATATTTTCGTGAAGGAATAAGTTTACAGAAAAAGGTTAAAAATGCTGACTCAGATGCTTGAAAAAGAGTGAGTCAAGAATTTTGTTGTAAAATGAAGAGTAAAAAGCCCTTATAGAATTTATGAAAAACTTTCTAAAAATATCACGAGACAGATATTTTCGACAGTGATGGATCTTCTGGCTTTTTAGAGTGATTACACAAGATATCTGAGATTGTTATATGGTCCTTGAATTATTCATAAGTACTATATCCCTTTGATTAAAAGATTAAGGACTATATTGCTATTCCAAAAGTTTAATGGATATAAGAGTATTCATACTACAGTACTTGGAATGTTTCGTTTCCCAGTAGAAATCCAGATTAGAACTGAGGAGATGGAAAAATGTTGCTGAGTTTGGAGTGGCTGCGCATTTTGCATATTCAGATAATAATCAACCGACTTTGGTCTCAGAGCAGCAGGGAATATGGATTCAGAAGCTTCAAAAAGATTGTATCTGATTATACTGATACTGAACAAAAGGAGAGTTTAAATCTCAGCTTAATATTGAGGTTTTTAGATAAGACGATTTTTATTTATACTCCGAGGGGAGATATTAAAGGAATTGCCGGTTGGATCAACAGTTTTTGGATTTTTGCATTTAGTGTACATAGCTCTATTGGTCTCAGGTTTAAAAATGCGATTGTAAATTGACAGATTAAACCAATTAGTTATCAGCTAAAGACTGGTGATATTGTTAATATTAATACCTTCAAAAAAATAAGTTTTCAGCGAATAAACATTGGTTAGAGTTTCTCCGTACACCAACTGCGAAAAAATCAGCTTTTTGGAAATATATTAAGACGGCAGAAAGAGAGCTTCGTTTACAAGAGGCTATTGCTGGACTGAATAGTTACTTGAAGGATATGGAGCTTCCAATCTTTCGTTCTGAAAAAGGATAAAAATCCAGAAGCTTGATGAGGCTGTAGAAGTTGAGAAGAGGCTTTTTGTCTGTATTGGATAAACAGGAAACTTACTGAAATATTGTGAGAGATGCTTATCCTGATCTTATGAAAAATGTGATTGAAAAAGACGGTTATTAAGGATACTTCTCAGCAAAAAGAGGAGCTTAAAGTATTGTTACAAGCGCAGCAGCAAAATGTGACATCATCACTTGCTGTAATCGTCGATAATGATAAGCATTTGCATTGCTTTTTGCCCTGAGTGTCATCCAGCTCCCTCATGAGAGGATTATTGCTAAATCAACAAAAGATGGTATAAAAAAATTCATGCTGTTTCTTGTAAGGCACTTAAGACTATTTCTCTTGAGTCGCTACTAGAGGCTACATTGGCAGTGAGATGAGGTGACTCAGTATCGTTTTTCAATGAAAGTTAAGTTTAACCCTCGTGAATTAACGATTGTTGATTTCCTACAGTCTTTTTGCTCAGTTTAATATTCAGCTCTTGGAAATGTCAATTAAAAAAATACTGAACTTACTGGAGTAAGAGGTTGACTTCTCTCTTCATCTTGATAATCCTGCAAAGGCCTCATTTCTTCTTAAGGATTTGAAGAAGTTTAGTACTTCTTTAGATATTGTAAAAGAAAACAATTATCATAATTCAGATTTTTATCTTTATATTTGTTTTTCAAATGACAGATTCTTCGTTATTTCTTGGTAGTTCTGGTGAGGGTTCCTGTGGCAGTTATGGATACTACTATGGAGCAGGTCCCACAACTCTTAACTCCTGCGAGATCATGGTATATTTACTGCATGTTGCTCGTTGGGTTGCTGATGTTTTTCCTATGCTTTCTGGATATTCTGATTTTGAAATTTGGGCTTTAATGCTTGTAGTTTTGGTATGGATTTTTGACTATTCTCTGGGTATGAAAGATTCCACTGCAAGGAGTGATAGTGTTTGATATCAGTTTTTCTGCTTTGCTTGTTACTGTGCTTTCTCCAGTTGTTGGATTGCCGTTATATCTTGCTTTTCGTCCTCTGTCTTATAGATGGGAGAGGGTATTGGAGAGGCTTTGATGAATACAGTAACAATTTGTCCTCATTGTGAGCAGATCGTAGACAAGAGTTATAATGCTTGTGTGTATTGTGGAAGAGCCTAAAGACTGAATGTAAAGAATGTCATCAGAAATATACTCGTGGACATGCTTATTGTCCTGAGTGTTGAGCTCAAATCTTGAGTAATTTTTATTTTGTCGATGAGAGGAAGGAATGCTTTTTGATGATTGTTATGGTGATTATGATTGTGTCATCAGCACTGATGTTGTGCACTCTTTTCTTCGTTTCTTCCTTTTTGTGCGTAATTATGGAAATGTAGCGCAATATACGACTACCTATTATGGTGCGCTGTCTGCTGTTGAGAGAGGAGTTTTTAGCGACTAATTATGCTGGTCCTGGGTTTGATTGAGGAGTCTGGACGAAAGTCCTCAGAAACAGAATCAAACTCCAGTTGGAACCTGAAAGACAAGTGATCACAGACTTCAGAATTTTTATACTTATGGGAATGGGAACGATACTCTCAATTGGACGGTTAATTCTTCTACAAAGTCAATCCCTAAAGTTTGAGATGGTAGTGTAGATCCTGTTTTTGTGAAGCCAGGTGAACAAAATAACTATAATGCACTGACTTATAACACGACGGAGATGATTCCTTTAGGAAGTATTGATCCTATTACCCCTGCTGATTATTATACTTCATCTCAGCGTTATACTCGCTTTACTCAGGATCGTCCAGTAAAGGTTGAATTCAGACTTAATCCCTATTCTTTCAGGGGCGGTTTAAACATGCAAATTCAATTTATTGAGCGATGAATGATGGGTATCAGCTGTGTGAAGAGGCAAAATGTTGAACATTGTTTACCTATGTTGGGGCAAATAATAAAGCAATGGTCGGATGGACGATAAAAGGAATGTATAGAGTAGTCCTTACACTTTGATACCTCTCACTTCCTATAATACCACAAGATGAGAGGCTAGACTGGATACCGATACGCTGATTAGAGGCTTCGAGAATTAATAAAGATCAAAAATCTTACTTTTGGAAATAGTGCTCAGATTTTTCTCAGATAATAGATATGCAAAGATCAATCCTATCTCGAGTCAAGAAGAAGAGATAAATACTAGTTCTAATGCATATACTAATGTTTTTGCGTAATGGAACTGGTTCAGTTTTTACAACTGAACTTGGTAAATCTGCTTTCTACTAAAAATGATAGAATTTATCCTTTTTGGAGTATAGGGTTTTCAGTGAGGCTCCTCTTGCAGATGAGGTATTATACGATTGTTTGAGAGGGGCAGGTTGGTGATTACAATCTTAGAATGCAGGTAAAGCCGACCTATCAGCAACCAGCACTTGGGAAGTTTTACGATTATTTTTCTAGTGTTATGTTTTTCAAAATTTAGGCAAACGGTGCAGGATTTGGTTTGGTCTGCTGTATTTTGTTTTTGTGCCATTTTCATCAAAATCTCAGGTCGTTGAAGAAGAGGTTGTGGTTTCTTCGGGAGGAAGAATGTGGTAGAAGAGTAAAAATCAGATTTTTACTGGTGTTTTTGCATATTTGACTTGATCCTCTTTTTGCTAAAGAGGTTTGGGATTACTGAAAGATGAGTTTATGCAGAAGTATTGATCTGATGCTATTTTTCAGTATTTGTGAGTGGAGCAGAGAGGCTTCTCTAGGGTATGATTACTCTTAACCGCATATGATAAAGCTTGAGCACTTGGTGGTGGAGAACTTCGTTTTTCTCAGGCTTTAGATCAATATTTTCTCTCGTGAGTAGCGATGTATTGGCTTCTGGTAGGGTTTATTCCATATGCAATTGATCCGATAGTTGTTTTCTATCAATCTTGAGTCGGCAAATTCTCTTTCAGAACTGTATCAGGATTATAAAAAGTCAGACTTGATCAGCTTTTTATTCCCTCTTTATGTAGAAACTGGGTTTTAGATCAGAATGTCGCATATACTCAGATGATAAGTGATTTCTCTAGATATAATGATAATGGGGCTTTTTGAGATGTGGCTCGAAATGATCAGGATTCTGAACTGCTGAATTTCAACTTTATTGCAGTCTTTGCCAAAAACCCAAATTTGTCAGTCCTCCCTATGCTTTTGTTTGGTTGATAAATGAGTTTTGAAAGTAGGTTTTTGATTTTTCAGAAGGGAGACAGTTTCCTCAGCTTCAGCAGATAGCGTATCCTTATTGGTATGAGCGGTACCTGTCAGGATGTATGGTTTATGCTTAATCCAGAGAGTCAAAATCGTTCTTTGGCTGAGGCTTTTCTTACGATGTATTTGCAGATGGATCCATTAAAACTAAGATCGCTTTTGGATGCTCAGGGAAGATATTCAGCTTTTTGAGATGTTTTAATCAGCAATGTCAGGAAAAGCAAACCTGTCAATCTCTTTATCCAATTAGAGTTTTGGAAAGGAGTCAGGAGAAGGTGCAAAAACTTTTGAAAGATGTATTATTTTCTAAAGTTTTGGAGAAAAATGAAAACCCTGACTTGTTTTTGCAAAGGGTATCATATAATCGCTTTGTTTTATTCTATTATCTATTAAATAATGACAGGAGAAAATATTTCTGGAGCTGTAGAACAGCAGAATCTTAGCGGAACTGTTGAACAGCCAGCTGTAGAACCTAATATGGCAGTTGAGTTTTATGAGGTTTCTTGGCTGAATACAATGTTGTAGGTAGTGGCTGTTGGACTTTTTGGTTGCGACAAAGGTTGGTAATTTGGTAGGAATTATCGAGGATTTTTGTGACTCCACTTTTGTTCAATCCTCTTTTCAAAAACTTAAGGTAAATAAGCTTGAGGAGCTTTCTTGGAGGAATTTTGTATGGAAAGGTGTAGCAAACTTGATTGATTTCTTGATCACAGCGTTCTTGGTATTCTTGGTAATTAAGTATTTTGGTGTGGTTAAAAAGTAGTTTTTCTTGGTTCTTAAACTAATAAAGAGAAGAGAAATCAGATTTTTATATTCTTTGTATGAAAAAAACAAATGGATTTAGGAAAAATGTGAGAATTGAAAAATGTATGATAAGTATAGAGAACTTCAAAAAGCTCTTAAAAATCTTGTGATTAGAGCAAAGGAAGGGAATATACTGATGAAAATTGAGAAAAGGCAGCTTCTGTTCTTGTAGATATGACTGGAGATGAAGTTGAAAGATTTTTAAAATCAATGATACAAGCTTGCTCGATCTCAGCAAAAAGGAGGTTTTAGAGGATCTTGTTTTGAAAGCAGTTTTCAAAAAGCTCAAAAATAAGGCTCAGGAGATTGCTGCTGAAAAAGACAAAAAGATATCATGGTTTTGATCCAAGTAATTTAGCTGGTATGCTCTGAGGAGAAGCGGATCAGGGAATCCCTCAGATTCCAGGTCCTAAGAGGTTGATATGGTGTTGTCCGTTTTGGACTGGGAATCTTGAAATTCTAGTCTGAGTGGATACTCTCAATGGAATATCTACATGCATAAGAGGTTTTTCTCTCAATGAACTTACGAGTATCAAAAATGATTTTTATTCCTCATCTCTACTCAATTATCAAAAAGAGAGATGTCAGGGAGTAAATGATAATAAAGTGTGTTTCGCTCAGGGAAATGAGGCTTATTATTATAAGAGTTCGGATTGTATTTTTCATATAGCAAGAGGGATAATGTGTTGACTTTGATTGATGAGGTAGATAAAAATTGAGGTGGTAGTTGCCTTTGATAAAAATCAGAATTGCAGACTTTGCTTATGAGGGTTTATTGCTAAAAAGAGACAAGTCTGACAAAAGACGATTGAACAAATTTTGGAGATGAGTTTAAAACTGGAAAAATATGGTCAGATTTTTAGGAAGCCTTATTTGGTTTACGATATTGAAACCACTGTTGCTGATGATATTAGATCTGCTAAGTTTATTATCGCGTATGCTGCGAGTCCAGAGCCGGTTGCAGAGGGGGATACGAATATGAAGTATAGATATGTGGATGATCGAGTTTGAAGGACTTTGTAGATAAGATGCTTGCTTTTGATGTGTATATTGTGGGGATTTAATCAGATTTGGTTTGATAATCCAGTTTCTCTTTGGAATGCTGGATAGGTGAGGAAAGGAAATTGAGATTTTTGAACAATAAAAGTATCGATCTGTATGTATTTTTCAAAATTTAACGAAAAAGGATCTGACTTAATAAACTTTCGAGGCATTGAGTTGGATTGGAAAAAGACCTTGGGAATCAGGAACCAAGGCTGAGGTGCTTTTGGAATGAGTATCAAAGGATCCTCATAAAAAGTCTTGAAGAATTTGCAAAAATATTGTAAAAACGATGTGAGAATGACTGCAATGGTGATGCTCTATTTCCTTCATTATAAGAAGATTGCTATAGAAGGTGAGGTATTTGAATATGGCTTGGAGGAATTTGTACAAAGTCAAATCATAACTGAGTGCAAGAATCTACGCAGGAACATTCATTGCAAAAATCAGTCGATTTTTAGTCTGTAAGGTATTTGAATATGAAATGTCCGAAATGTAGTAATATGGATTCGAAAGTAGTTGATTCTAGGATGATTGAGGAGGAGGGGTGATTAGAAGGAGAAGGATATGAAAGATGTGGGCATAGATATACGACCTTTGAGAGGATTGGAAATGTGGAACTTGTTGTGATCAAAAAAGACTGAACAAAGGAAATGTATGATAGAGCTAAGCTCAAAAAAGCAGTAATGCTTGCATTTGCAAAGAGATCAGTTCAACCAGATGTGATTGATGCTTTGATTAGTAATTTGGAAGTGAAGTGGCAGTCTGAGGGATCAGAGGTTTTGAGCACTAAGATTTGTGAGAAGATATCCTTGCTTCCTTTGAGGAGATCGATCCTGTTGTGTATGTTAGATTTGCTTCTGTGTATCAGTCGTTTAATAGTTTTGAGGATTTTTAAAACAGTTTATTGAGTGAAAAATTTTGAGAAAAAGGAGAAAAGAATTCAGATTTCTTTTCTGTTTTATAGTGAATTGATAATTTCTCTTGACATTATCTTCTATTTTGATATAAAAGCACCACAAGTAAAATCTTTATTTTTGAAGATATAAAGATGGAGAAGTGTATTAGGTGTCAAAGTCCTGAGGTGAGGCTGACATGGGAGAAACCACTCTCAGAGACTGTATTGTGGAAAGCTGTCACTCGAGTTTTACGTAGATGGGTGAGAGGGACATATGCGCCTGAGTTTAAGCAATCGGTGATTGACTCTTTACTGTCATCAGCAGGATACTGCACAAGAAGTCGTAAAAAGTATGGTATCTCAACAAGGACGCTGATTAAATGGAAGAAAAGAGCATCAGGAGCATTGTTCTTGTGGCGAAAAATAATCTTTAACTTATTCATATCTTATATTTTATGGAAAAATTGAAAGAAAAATCAGATTTTTCTTTTTATGTTCTCGCGCTAAGAAATTGGCTAGCTATGAACCATCAGAGGAGGTAAATGCCTCAGAGCTATGTGAGTTTGCTAGGGATAAAATAGATTATGAGTTAGATTTTGATCCGATTTTCGTTTCAGATGAAGTGAAAGATTTGCAGCAGGTGTGTGCGGTTGCGGAAGGAGAGATGGAGAAGTTTTATGGTCAAAGAAGATCCAATTTTCTCACTCTCCAGAGGAAATGCTTAGAAGTTTTATCTATTATGATAACTATCAGGATTTAACTCGTTTGGAATATGCATTGCTTGCTAGCCAAAATGCTGGGGTTGGAAGGTTTTGTTTGGGAAGCTGAGCGTTGCCTTTGACTGCGATTATCCTTGCCCAGAACTGGTGAGTTTGTTCTGTTTTGATGAGAGAGATGATGAGGCGGTTAAACTTTCTCGTGGATTGGTTCAGGCTTTGGGATTAGAAGATAAAAATTACGATTAAAAGACAGACTTCTTGGTATATTTGTGAAGATAATTCTCATTATGATGCTGTTATACTGGCTTCTTTGCTCTTTTACTTCTGGGGATACAGAAGAGTTGGTTACTCATCTTGTAAAGAACATAAAATTCAAGAATTGTTTAGTTAGAACTGTGAGAGGAATGAGGCAGCTTCTTTATAAAAAAGTTGATGAGAAGCTACTAGAAAAATATTTGAAACCTGAATTGCTCGTTGATCCTCAAAAATCATATTTTGAATTCGATACTTTTATATTCTCATGTATAATTATTATGTCAGAAATGAAATTTAATGCGAATTTACCTTTGCGTGAACAGGAAAAACAAAATAATATTGTAAAATAAAATTTCTGAAAAATTCAGAGAACTACAGGAAGTGAGGTGATTTTATGATTTCTTGGAGCTGGAAAACGATCTTTGCTCAAGGATTTGGCTGGATATTTGGCAAATCAGTGAGAGCAATTTAAAGTTATCGTAAATGATATTGGAAAATACAATATTGATGCTGAGAGATTGAAAGATTTTTCTCCTGTCGCTTTGACGGATTGATGTATTTTGTTGTCAGGATTTAAGCTGATTGAAAAACTGCTTTTGGAGGATTTGAAAAGGTAGCAATGAAAAATTCTGATTGAACCTTCTGGAATCGCTGATGGAAAAAGCTATCAAGAGAGTTATTGAGGAGTTAGGCATGCAGGGGAGAGTAATTACCTTGGTGAATGCTCAATCTTTTCCCAACTATGTCGAAAGCTGAAGAACAGATTGCTTCTACACAGCTTTCTTTGGCGAATGTTATTGCGCTTACGCATCTTCTAGTGATAAAGAAAAGAATCAAGAGTTAAGAGCTCAGTTATCTCAGAAATATCCTCATCAGCCGGTTATTGAGGCACCTTTATACAACCAATAGTGAGGATCTTATGAAAGATGATAGTTCGTATGAAGCTATTGTAAATCTTATGAGGAAACATTCTCAGCATAGTCATGCTGAGTGCGATCACTGATCATGACCATGAGCACCAGCATAACCACGATCATGAACACGAACATAATCACGATCAGCGAGCACCAACATAACACATGATCATGAACACGAACATGAACACAATCATCACCATCATCATGAGCATTCAAAATTTTTACAAAGAGTATTGCTTTGTCTGAAGAGACTTCCCTCGATCAGTTGAAGGGGCTTATTGCTCAGCTTGGGCAAGATGCGCTTCGTGTAAAAGTGAGTTATTAAATACTGATCTCAGCCTTTTTGAATTTGATTATGTCAGAGGAGGTGAGTTAGAAATCTGAAATATGACGACACTTCAGCCTCATCTTAATGTTATTACTCAACATTCTTTATCTCCAGAATTGATAGCTATGATTTCTTTGGGTTCAACTTCTTCTGAAAAACTTTCTTATGTGCCAGAAAAGAAAATTTACTCTCCAATAGAGGTTTCTGCAGCGGTTTCTGTTCTTTTAAATCAATATAAGGACTATATGAATATGTATAATGAAAAACTAGCTTTAGAGACTGAATATGCTAAAAATCAGTATTCTAAATTGGCTCAAGAGATTCAGCAGCTTGATATTGCTCTGGATAAGCTTTGAGATGATATGAAGTTTGATAATCCATTGATTTGGATTGGTTATAAGAGGCTTGCATATGCAAATAATCCTGAGAAAAAGGTAGAAACTATTTGAGAACTCAAGAAGCATTGTGAAAGAAAAAAACTGATATTTGCCATAAAAAGATTAGATTTTTGAATGAGCATCTCAAGTCAGACTTTTGAATTGATCTTTTTGATGAAAATCAGGTAAAAGCTGAACAGTCTTTGGTTGATTTTATTAAGGAAAATGAAGCAATTAAAAAACTGAGTCAAGATGAGCAATTTATGACTCAGTGGCTTCAAAATGAGTATTTTCAGATTGATGGAAGGTTGCAAAATGGCAGAACTATCAGTCTGTGCACTAATAAGCTTCTACAAAGATATTTTTTTATATCCTCTTGCTCTTAAGTTTGTGAGGAACTCTTTGACCATAAGTGGTACTCAGCAGATGTAAAACTCTGTTTCTGCTGGGGAAGTCAATATGATCGATGTTGATTCTTCCATATTCAAATCCCTCAACCTCTTCTCAGAAATACTAATGTGTGTTTCAGGAATGTTGAGGGTTTTTAATTTCTTCTACATAAAAAGATCTTTTGCATAGGAAACTGAAAAGAAAAAAATCGTTTCTGGGATCAGTTTTTATCTTCTTTTGCCATACGGTAGCAAGGTGCTAGTCCGCTTCCTGTTGAGAGGAAAAACTTTCGGATTTGTAGTATCTTTGAGGAGAAAATGTCCTTTCCTTCTTCGATTTGGAGTTCTGAGGGCTTCTGGGAGCTGTTTTAGAATTTCTGATCCTTTTCCATTTTCAACGAGCTTGATCAAAAAGTTAAAATGCTCACTTCTCCCTGGGTTTCTAGATTTGCCACAGAGTAGGCTCTTTTGATTGTTCCCTCGTTGGTAGGGTAGTCGATGAATACTCGTGCTCAAGGTTGAAGTTCCATCTTGGAAGTCTGTATTTTTAGTTCTACGATATGATCGTTTAGCATTTTTGCTGAGAATTTTTCCGTTTAGCATTTTATTTGTATGAAATAAACGAGGATAATTGTAATTTTTGATTTTTGCAAATGTTTGAGAAAAAAATGGAATACAAGAAAAATCTGAATATAAAAACGTTTGTTTTAGGGATAAAAATCGCTATAGATAATCAGAGTTTTTATTCTTTTGAAATGAGGTGATGGAGTATGTGATTACGGTTGGGCTGGAGATTCATTTGAAACTAGCGACAGCGACCAAGATTTTTGTCCCTGTAAAATGAGCAAAATCTGGATGATAATCATCCAAATACAACAGTATGTCCAGTATGTACTGGGCAGCCTGGTGCTTTGCCGCAGTTGAGTGAAGAAGTTGTAAAAAGGGATTGCTTTTGGGAAGGCGCTCAAATGTGTAGTTCAAAATCCTTCATCATTTGATAGAAAGTCGTACTTTTATCCAGATTTGCCGATGGGATACCAGATTACGCAGTTTTATCGTCCGATCAATGTTAACGGTCAGCTTTCTCTGACACCTTTGATGAGGAGAGAACAGTAACGATTACTGACGCTCATCTGAATGTGATACTGCTAAAGTATTGCATTATAATGGTAAAATGTTGCTAGATTTTAATCGTGCGGGGACGCCGTTGATAGAAATCGTGACGGGGCCAGATTTTCAGAGTGCTGATGAGGCTGTTGCTTTTGCAAAGGAGATTCAGAGGATCGCAAAAATATAATCAGATTTCTGATGCTGATATGGAGAAAAGGTCAGATGAGGGTTGATGTAAATGTTTCGATTAGACCTTCACTTGATGCTCCGTTTGGAACGAGAGTTGAGCTCAAAATATTAACTCGTTTTCTGCGATCAAAAGGGCGATTGAAACTGAGGTGAAAAAGACAGCTTGCGTGCCGAGAAGCAAATGAACCAATCAATCAGGAGACTAGAAGACGAGATGATCTGAAAGGTGTGTCTTTTACGATGAGGAGCAAGGAAGATGCGCTTGATTATAGATATTTTCCAGAGCCCTGATTTGCCAGAGCTACAGTTAAAAGATGAGCTCTTGGATGAGGGTGAATGCTAGTGATATCTTGCTTCCTTTATGAAAAAAATTAAAGAAATGAAATCTGATTTTTGTTTTCATAAGGAGTTTATCAATGTTTTGATCAATGATAAGGAAGTGTTAGATTTTTCTATGACTTGGTGAAAATGGGATTTTGACCAAAAGCTTGTAGCGAAGTGGATTGCAGGTCCGATCAGTGCTTATATGACTGCGAATGCGGTTGCGATCTCTGAATTAAAAATTGATGAGGGAGCAGTTAATCAGCTTTTTAAGCTTGCGGAGGAAGGTAAATTGATAGAAAATCAGTTGAAGATTTTGATGGATGAGTTGCTCAATCAGTGAGGTGATTTGCAGGAAATTATCAAGGAGAAATGATTTGATGCGCCGGCTGTTAGTGAAGATGAGATTACTCAGTTGCCAAGGGGTTTTTAGATGCGAATCCTCAGATTGCTGAGCAGTATAAAAGGTGGAAAAAAGTTACTGTGATTGGGTTTTTGTTGGGCAGGTGATGAAACAAACTCAGTGAAAGGCCAATCCAAAAGCAGATTCAGGAGATTATGACAAGATTGTTGTCGGCTTAGTTATTTTGTTTTTGTTTTTAGATAGTTGTCAGACTTGAGGAAGTCTGGCAATTTTTGTGTTGAGATATTCTTTCAGATAGTCTTATCTCTAAAGGTTGCAGTTGAGAGGATTTTTGATATTTTTCTTGTGGGATATGTTCTCAAGATGGGCAGATTTGTACTGTGTCTTTTGAAGTATTTAGAGAATGAAGTAGCTGTTGGTATTCGAGGTTTTTTCGCCTTCCCATTCTTTTTAGTGTGAGGGTGTTATTTTGATCATAGGTTGCAATCGTCTTTTTAGGGTATTGTTGCCTCATTTGATGGCGATGGTTGAAATTTTTACTTGTCCCATTTGATTTCATCATAATCATACCTTTGTTTGCATAAAATGCTGGGATAATGATTGATTGTCCTCAGCTGAGTGTGATTGGATTATCATTAGGCGTGATTGGATTATCATTAGGCGTGATTGGATTATCATTAGAGCAGTTATTCAGCGAATTTCAGAGTCAGGTAATCTGGAGATTGAGGTTAAAATCTGGGCAAATTCAGTTTTCTTCTTTTCTTCTTTTTACAGGTAAAGTTGTTTAGAATACTCTTTTTTTATCGTTTTCTTCAGAGTATAGTTAAAGTTTGCTTTTGTAGTGTTAGTAGGAGAAATCATACTTCAGCTCCGGCTTTTTGCGAGATATGAGGCTTTTTGGTAGCTGGCGATATCTTCACTATATCTCAAAAACCTCTCATCATCATACTGATCAAAAAGCCCAATCAAGGAGCTTGCAAAGAGGACAAAAAGTGCGAGGAGGATGATATTACCTCTTGGATTAGTCAGTTGGTTTCTCATTTTCACTGGAGAATAAATACTAGGAGTTGTTCACTGGAGTGAAACAAATGTTTGGAGTGGTAATGCGACATTATTGCTTCGTTGGCTCGGTGTATAATGTTTGCTCGTGAGTGTAATAAAGAGCCAAAAACCTGGTTTCCCTGCAGGTGGAAGTTCTTTTTATATTAGAATCTTGGTTTTTCTATTTCATATATTTTTCTGTAGATCTTGGTTAGAGATGAAAGGGATAATTTTAAACTGCGCTAGCTAATGTTGAATTTTTGCTGTCTAGGAGTGTGATTTCCTCTGTTTGTTTTTAAGTATGAGTTTGCAATCGGAATTTCTAATGGTTTTGAGTGTTTCTTCGTTTTCTACTGGAGAAGTTCTTTGAGCTCTGAAGATGATCAGTTTTTCTTTTTCCTTTCGGAGCTCAGAGGCTTGAAAACAAGTTCCGTAGTGTTTATGGTTATTCCTTGATTTTTCTCATCTTTGAGGTGGAGTTCGAGACGATTCCTCCTGATGATTGTAGATCAGAATAGCTATATTCTGGTTTTGAGTAATCGATTGTGTATGTCTGAGCGAGGGTTTTTCTAAGACTTGGGTCAAAAACAAGGGCTTCTTTTTGCGATTTCTTTTTCCTGCTGGATACGATAGGAAATTCTGAGATAGTGGTATAGGTTTGGAGAATAATCCCAGAAAAGGAGTCAGAAAAGTCAGACTACAATCAGAATTTCAACGAGAGTAATGCTTTATTTTTCATAGGAATATGAGGAGTAAAGAAAATGGAAATCAGATTTTTATCTTTCTGAATCTCTAGGTCAGAGGAAGCTTTCTAGGACAACTTCTCCTGTGAAACTTCATCTTTTTATAAATCACATGGGAACTGACTTTTAGAAGCTTTAAGTTTTCAATCTTGAGGGGACAAATTCAATTCGTCTAGCATAGCCTTTGTTTGGAGTCTCGGTTGTTGCTTTATAGGTATAGAGCGTAATATTTTTCTTGGGGTTTAAGTTTTTGTGAGTTCAAGACAAAAAGTTTTGAAATACTCATCAAAAGTATCCGCTGTGTATTTTCAGATTGTTATTTTTCTAGGAGGTAATAGGGATTTTTATTTTTATCGACTGAAAGTCCGATTTTGAAGGTGGTATTTCAGCCTGTTCAGAGAAATTCTTCATTTCTCAGTCGTTATTTCCGGTCCGTGTGTAGTAGTCCCGAGGATAACCTTGTTCGAGGTTACTATCTCTATGATGAAATGCGAGATCGATTCCTTCTTTTGCTAAAAGTGTAGCTCTAGTCTGCATATTGATGGGTATCAAAGTTTTTGACGCTATTAGCCATGATCGAGGAGAATCGCTAGGATTCCAACTCAGAAAATCACGATAACGATCAGAATTTCTATGAGGGTAAAAAGCTTTTTGCATCAGAGGAGTAGTTGTGTAAAAATATAGATTATATATAGGTATTGTGAGCAAAAATCAAATATATTATTGATTGAATCAGATTTTCTCTTGATTTGTTGGTATGGTTTTATACCATTTCTTAGTAAGTTGATAGAAAAATAGGGAAAATCTGGATAAAATGAGAGTTTACCCTTTATAATAGTTCTTATTTCTAATATATCTTATATCATGAAGAAAAATGCGTTCATGCTAGCTGTGCTAGCACTCGTTATGGTAGCATCCTATTTCGTTGGATGATAGTGCTTCAGATGAGCAAAATCTCCAAGCTCCATCTAAGCCAATGGCTAGATATAAGGCTCAGGATGTGGTAAAGGAAACTTTGTCACTTATTGATGCATTTGTAGATGCGCAATATCGCTATGCCTTGGGCAAAGATAGATTCCTCAGTGGGATCAGTATCTGGTCAATCCCAGGCAAATCTCAAGCAGAGAATAGACCGTGCCGTCTATCTCAGGAAAGGAGGTCCTGAAATGCTTTTCTTATTCAGGACATTTTCAAACGACTGAATATAGTAAAATATCATTTTAAAAAGATAGATGGATATTGGATGATGTTGTTCTTTGGTATGAACTTCCTCAGGGAAATCCGAGTAATCCAATTAGAGAGCAAGGCGGGATGAATTATCAGTTTAGTCTCATGTTCAAGGGGAGTGGAAAATCATCAGCTGGAGAGATGATGTTGATATCTTTCTTATCCAAGATGGAATATCTGGTGAATTAATAAAAGAGAGCCTAAAGTTGAGCGATCATCCTCAGTATCTTCGAGAAATCTCTCTCGGTATGATCGTTATATGGTTATTGAGGAGTCCGTTTTGGCACTGGAATAACCAACGATTAGGTTTTGGTATTGCGTGGAACTTGTTTGGATTTCCTTGAAGAATGTTTTAGAAATCATATATTTGTATTCTAGAATATGATTCTTTCTCTTTTATCTCAATCTAAAAAGATGAAAAATCTGATTTTTGTTTTATTTTTAGTCTTTGGACTTACTTATTTCATTCACTTTTTGCGCAGTTTTTCTGATAGTGAGCAGAGTCCCTATGCGAGTGCAATTGCTCAGTTGGCGAATCGTAATATTGTAAAAGGTTATCCAGATGGGACTTTTTAAGCCTCAGCAGGCTATTACTCGTGCTGAGTTACTAAAGATTATTCTCTTGGCGGCGAATGTTGAGCTTTCAACTGCGCAAGAGAGTTGTTTCTCTGATGTGCCAAAGGAGGAGCGGTATGTTGATATCGTGTGCTCTGCAAAGGCGATGGGGATTGTAAAGTGATATGATGATTGAACCTTTAAGCCAAATCAGACAGTTACTTTTTGTGGAAGGGCTGAAAATGGCGATTGAGGGATTTAAGGTGCAGACCAGAGATGTGAAATCAGATTTTTGGTATGCGAGGTATTTGGATTTTGTCCATCAGAACTGAATCTTCCTCAATATTCTTATTATCCAGAGCAGAAGTTGACTCGTGAAATGATGGCGCATTTAGCGATTAAGCTTTTGGAGGGGCTTTCTGGTAGCTGGAATTATACTAGAAATATGGAATCTCTTGGGTGTGGAAAATCTCAGCCTTTAACTCCTCCTTCTGCTGTTATGGTTAATGGAGTAGAGAGGCATTTTATCACTAGTGTGGGGAGAAGTTACTCCTCATCAAAACCCCGCAAAAGCTCGTATTTGCTTTTTCATGGTCGCACGAGTGATAATGCGAGTCTTGGGTATTATGGGATAGAGGGGGCCTCTGATGGAAATGTAATTACGGTCTATCCTGCAGGTTTACCAGAAGAAGGACCTCAGAGAAATCGAAGAGATCCGTGAGATAAAGTTTCAAATCTTAGGGATTATCAGCTTTTTGATGAGGTAAAAACCTGATTTCAGAACAGTATTGTATTGATCCAGGAGAAGTATATGTGGTTGGACATTCATTGGGAGGTTGGTTTACGAGTATGCTTGGATGTGCTAGGGCTGGAGAGTATTCGCTGAGTTGGGATTGTGCGGGAGAGTCCAATGCGTTTCCCTACTTGTTTAGCTCCAACTCCCTGCGATTATTTTTCATAATCCTAGTGATAATCTTGCTTCATTTGCCTGAGGAGAGCAAATCCGTAATCAGTATCTCAAGCAGAACCAGTGTTGAGCTGATACGATAGTTTATGAGAATAGTTATGGGATGGAGTGTGTAAAGTATACAAGCTGTCTTCCTACTTCTCCTGTAGTGTTTTTGTAAATATTCTGAGGGAAATCATATGTGGCCAAGTTGAGCAGAACAGTTGTATGCGAAAATTTTGGAGTGAATAGTAAGATGATATCATGTGTATAAGGGAGAAAAATCTGATTTTTTTCTCTTTTCTCTTGAAATGAAGGGAAATTCAGCTATGGTTTTGCTCACATTTTTACTCGTGTAGAAAAAGAGAATGAATCATACAGGATGGCAGTTGAAAAATTGCTGATATGCTCCAGACTAATGTTACTGATGAAATAGTAATTGAAAATCAGGATTTGGATATGATAGCATGGCCTCTCAGAAGAAGGAATTTCAGCCAAGATCAGGCTTCAATCTTTGTGAAAAGATGCTATTTTTGCTGTGATTGAGGAGCTTGAGTGTGAGATTACTGAGATTTGTGACAGTTGTGGAAAGGAATATCAGAGAGCGAGTGAGTGTTCAGGACTATAGCGCAAAAATATGTTTTGTCTGTTGATGAAGATGAGCCTGAGGAAGAGGTGCTTTTGAGTTGATCAGAGAAATGGAATTATTGATCTTTGAGAGTTGGTGTATCATGCGATTAAAATGCAGGAGCCTTTTTGTAAAAAGCGTTGTCCTGATTGTGAAAAATAAGGAAATCTCTGATGATGATCAAGATTTGGAAGAATGGGAATAAAAATCTGATTTTTCTGGTATCAAAAATCCCTTAATATAAAGGGATTTTCTGTTCTAAATTTACTATTGAGTACAGAGTGACATATTTTTAAGTTCTCTGTAGATTTCAAATTTTTGATCATTTGGTTTGTAAGGAGAGAGTCTATCAAATTCTTCAATTTGAGATGTCAGTGAATCTTTAAGTTCTAGAAGATTTGAAAGAAGTGCAACCTTACCATCCGAACTATCAGTACTTGCTCCGATGATTTTCATCTTTTTCATTTACCTTATCTAGAGCACCTTGTACTGTTAGGGTCCGTAGAACTTCCGCTACCAAAGCATGCTTCCTTTAGTAGTGTTGAGATTTCAGTAGATTCTTCAGTAGAGATTCCTCTTCCATAGATGTTAAAGCTTACATTTCCTAGGTATTCACCATCAGCGAGTGAGAATCCTTGAGCCTTGCTTTATCAAAGGTAAAAAGACTGAATGGCAATCAATGGTGGTATTGAAGCATAAAAATCTTTGAGAAGAGTAGCTTTATCTGCTGTTGATTCCACTCAAATCGAGTAGGCTAGCCCTGGGAATAGTTCTATATTTGTCTCTAAATCTAAAGTAACATGTAGCTGAAGATTCTTTTTCTCCACAGACGATACTTTGTTTGATGACCTGTCTACGAGTGCATTATCTATGAGGAGATTTACTTTCATCAGATTTGCTTTCTAGAAAGTTGTAGAGATAATGTGCAATAATCTGATTTTTGAATGTTTTTCATCCATAGTATCGCTGCACCATAGGTTTGAATCAGATTTTTGATTTCTTCTGCTTTTTCTTCTCTAATAGTGTCAAAGAGATGGTAGGTGAAATCATTTAAAAAGTCAGATATTGTTGATGTTTGATGTGAGTGAGAGCTTGTCTACTAGTAGGAGAAAGGCTCTTTTTGAGTTTGATTTGAATGAGATGGAGATTGGGATATTAAAAAATCAGTTTCCTTCTTTGATCTCTCAGATTTGCATATTTACGACTTCATTTGTTCCGATATCCTTACCACTTTCTCTTATGATGCTACTCCACTGAGAAAGGAGGGAGATATCTTGGTATGGGTTTTTGGAGATATTTTTACCAAGAATACTGAGGTCAATTTGTTGAGTATATGGATCTTTCCAAATATTGAGTGATGGAGGAGAAAAATTTCTCAAAAATCTGAATATACCTGAAGTTGAGCTCGGCTTCAACTCTTTCTTTTGTAGTTTTTGTAGTAGTGTAGGCTCCAGCATCTCATATGAAGTTGGTTGGAAGTTCGTCTTTAAAGATCAGCCATAAGCTCATCATTTTTGAAAGGTATTGAGCTGATAGTTTTGAGTTGTTCAGTTGAGAGAGTCTTTGATTGAGCGCATGGTTTCTATAAAATGCTAATCCAATAAAGATTAGTGTAGTCAGCAAAAGTACTGCGAAGATTCCCAAGCATAATAAGGTAGCTTTTCTTTCTTCACTCAAAAGGCGAGTATTTCTCAGTTTTCACTACCGCTTAGATTGAGCCAGAGGTTTTTGCCCATTCGATTATAGCCTTCATGTCAAAATGCTCATTTTGTGCTTCAAATATTGAATCTCATTGTAAATATGTAGATATAAAGCTGATTTTTGTTTTAGATTATTATTGATTTTCTAGAGTAACATTGTCTCCTGATTCTGTCTCAGAATCTGTTAGGAATCCTCAAATTTCATTTTTATTTGTTTCTTCAGAGTTTGCTTGTTCTGATAGAGGCGTATTATTTGTTGGTAATTGACTTTTTCTCTTTCTGATGTAGGCATAAGATTTGACTGGATACTTATCTACATAGTCAAAGATTTCTCTTTCAGTATTTTTGGATTGAAGAGTGAATGTTTTGACTGAGTTGTTTACCATATATTTTGAACCTCAGATTGTGATAGGCTTTGATGTTACTCTGATATCCTTTGCATCAATCGCTTTTTCCCACAATGAAGGTACTTTGCTTGAGGAGTTGGATGAGCTCTGAAACGATGAGAAGATATGCGGACTCTTGATCCCTTGTTTGAGGAGTACATATTCATCTTCTTTTAAGGTGTTACCTCAACAGTAAATGCGATGCTATTACTCTTCCCATCAAAGCTATTGAATGTGATTGAGAAGCTTGGTACATTGCTGTATTCTAGTTTTTATCAATATGTTCCATAAGTTTCTTAAAAACTAGTATTAAACAGCTTTTTCTCCAGTTGATTTTCTCTGAGTTGATAATACTTATCAAAGTCTCAGATAATGTTACATTGCACTGGTTCGTATGGATTATTATAACAATAGTTCAGATAATTCTGAATATCGTTTTTCACCTCTTTCAATAAGTTCATTTAGTATTTTTGATTTCTGATTGCTGGTATCCGAAGTCACTTACCATTGATGAGAGAGGTATCCATTAGAGAAAAACCTTGATTGCACTTTGAGAATTTTACTACTTCAAGTGAGAAGACTTCTTTGGATTGATCCAACAGCGTTATCTTGCTTGAGGATTCATACGAGTTCCTCTGGGAAAAATCAATCTTTATTGAGAGCATTAGTATCTTGCTGGATCTTTTTCACTTGAGATCGAGAATGCTTGTTCCAATCTTGTTTGCAACGGATTGAAGAATATCTCTTTCTGGACGTAATTTAGAGAGGGTCTTTGATGATTTTTGTGATTTTTCTTTTGCTCATTCATCAACATTCAGATTTTCGTATTTTGGAGATCAAAAAGTCCGAGTGTTTGTCAGTATTCGTCATAGTTTTTGATGTTTTTCCGTGATGGTTCAAAGATGAGAAATATCTGTCGAGATTTTTCTCCTAAATACTGCCAAAATGCAAATGAAGCAAAGCCTAAGAGTCCCAATATGATTGATCCTACGAGCAAAAGCAAAATTTTTGATTGTAGACACAATTTTTGTCGGATGAACTCCGTGGGCTCCAAGTCCTGCGATATTATCATTTAGCAGGTCAAGAGTTGTGCTCACTCCAGCTGCAGCAATGTGCATATTACTATCATCTTCAGGATCAGCTTTTTGTCCCTACTAGTTGCTCCTCGCTTTTTGAGTTCTGGAGCTTTGTCAGTAGCAAGTTGAGCTTGAAGAGATTGCTGAGGCTTAGACTGAGGAGCTGGCACTGTTGGAATAGCTTCTCAGGCTTGAGCTTGCTTTTACTCCTGCGTCAGTTGGAACAGGATCTCTTGCGGTGAATTTTTGCGGCTTTTTCAAGCTGTGATGCTGAGATTCCTCTAAAAAGTGGATTGTGCTATCTTCTGCAATTGCCATAAATGATGAGCATTAAGGTATAAAATGTTCTCTTAAGTATAGTTGATTTTTAAAAAGTCAAAAGTCAGATGTTTTTAGAGGTTGCTTTTTGCTTGAAATTTTCAGTTGCATTTAGCTGTCAAAATTTTATACTTGAGTGCAAAATGCGGAATTTTTCGCTGAAATCAGAATTTTATGATCTTAAATATATATAAATAATGCCACTACGAGGAGCAATCGTTTCAGCAGCTATTTCTTTTAGCGATTGGAGGAGCTGCTGGTTTTTATGGATATAAAAATCGCTTACAGAAAAACAGCTTCGCTACAAAAAGATGGAAAGAGTAAAGGAAATCGAAGAGGAAAATGCTTGATGAAGCTAAGAAGAAGGCTGAAGTTATCCTTGAACAAGCTGAGGTTAAGGCTCAGAAGATTGAGGATCAGAGGCTTTGCTAAGATGGAAGAGATTCAAAATAGGCTCTTACTGAGAGAAGAAAAAGATGGATCAAAAGCTTGAAAAAGCTTGAAGAAGAAAAATGAAAAATTGTGGAGAAACAAAGAGAAGCTGATCAGTTGATTGACCAGCAAAAAGATGAAACTCTCTGAAATTGCTGGGGATTAAGCCAGAGGAAGCTAAACAGCAAATTATGGAAAGGATTGAGGCTGGAGCATCAGGAAGAGTTGATTAGATATATTGAGAAGTTTAAGACAATTAAGGCTGAAGAAGCTAGTAAAGAAGCAGCAATTATTATTTCTCAGGCTTTGCCTAAGGTTGCTGCTGATACCGTGAGATGAATTTACCTCAAAGATGATTGACTTGCCATGAGGAATTTCAAGGGAAAGTTAATTGGAAGAGAGGAAGGAATATTTCGCTTTTTGAAAAATTGACAGGAGTTGAATTGTTGATTGATGATACGCCTCTTTCAGTCAGAATTTCATCTTTTTGACTGTGAAAAGAGTTCGTTGCCGCAAAAACTCTTGAACTTTTGATCAAAGATGGAAGGATTAATCCTTTTTTATATTGAAAAGGTTTTTAATCAGGTGACTGCTGACTTGCAGACTACTTTGATGGAAAAAGGAAAGGAAGCATTGACTGTTTTGAATATACCTATGATGAAACCTGAGGTAGTAAGGGCTATTGGTCAGTTTTTCTAAGATATAGTTATGGACAAAATTTGTGGATTCACTCTCTAGAGGTGGCTAAAACTTCAGAGATGATTGCTATTGAGCTTGGATTGGATCCAGTTTTAGCGAAAAAGCAGGTTTGCTTCATGATGTTGGAAAAAGTATTGGCTGGAGCTGGGGAATCACATACGAAAGTTTGAGCGGATATGTTGCGTAAATGGTGAATGGATACAGTGATCGTTAATGCTGCAGAATCTCATCACTATGATGTAGAGATGACACATCCAATCTCATGGATTGTGGCTGCCGCAGATGCGATGTCAGCTTCTAGACCTGGAGCTAGGTTTGACACGAAGGAGTTCTTTATTGAAAAGATGGGAGAGCTTGAGAAGTTGATTCGTGAGGTTGAAGGTGTTGAGAAAGTGCATATTATGCAGGCGGGAAGAGAAATTATGGTCTTTGTAAACCCAAAGATGATCTCAGATTTGCAGGTTGAAGGATTGCTCCAAACTGTTGGAAAGAAGATTGAGGAACAGCTTGACTATCCTGGAATTATTAGACTTACAGCATTAAGAGAAACAAAACTCATACAATATCTAAGATAAGTTGTTTATATCTTATTTGATTTACATGTATCCATTTATTGAGGTATTTGGGACAAAGATGTATATGACAGGTGTGGGGAATTGTTCTCTCCTGTATTGTCTTTCTAGTGACGACCTATTATCTTTTGTAAAAAAATACAATCAGGATTTTTATTAAGCTTTTTCAACTGGTTGCCGTGGCTTATTATCCCAGCTTATGTCCTCGGGCTTTATGTCTGCTGTGCTAGATGGAGGGTCACTTATTCCTTTTTCACTAAAGTTTTTGAGTCCGTATGGCTATCGCTTTAGTATGATAGGAGTATTGGTTGCGATTGTGTTTTTCTATGGTTTTGTTTTTGAGAAACTTTAGAAGGAGTGAGACGAAAAAGATCTGGATTGATATCTTTGGATTTGTAAATGCTTTGACGGTTTTTGGGGATTTTTCCTTTTGCTCTGAGATAATTTTTATAGGAAAGGAATATTCAGGTTTTTGCATGTTACAGCACTGAGACCTGAGAGTGCGCTCGTAAAATTTGAAGGAGTCTATCCTCTTGGGCTTTTCCTTTCAGTTTGAGCTGTAATTGTAAATGTAATTGTGAGTGTATGGAGGTTTATGACTAAGAAAGTTGGTCATTGAATTGTTTGATTTATTCTGCTTTTTGTGCTGTTTTTCGTCTTGTTATCATTTTTGGAACTATCCTGCACATGGTGTAGTTGCCTTTTGGGAAGGTTTACACTTGATATTAACTATTTTGTGTTGTTATTTTTGATTTTGTATTTTGGACTTATTCGAAGAAAAACTGAGAAAAACCATATTAACATTTTATTTGGGTTTGATGTGAACTGTAGCTGATGAAGTTCTATTTTGCCAAGACTGAGAGCTTATATAAAAATATTCAAAAACTCTTGAAAGAATCCCACCTCAAAAAGGCTGCTGAGATCTTTATTGATCCCGAGCACTCTTTTTGAAAATCAGCGATGGGGAAAGGAAGCTTTGAATATTATCAAGAATAGAAATCTGAATATTACTTTTTGGCAGAGAAACCTTCGAGTAGAACTTATTTTCAGCAGATTGGAGCACAGGTTCAGTATAAGGAAGAAAGACTTATTCTGAAGGTACTAAAAAAACAATTTCACTTTTTGTTTGATATCAAAAAGTTTCACCTTCATACCTATAATAAGCAAAAATATCTATTTTATATGGTATTTTTCTTTGAGATTTTAGCGGGGCTTGGTATTGTCTGGCTTTTTGTTTTTATTGATCTTACCAAGTGCGAGTATTACCTTAAAAAGTTTCTCAGCAGACGGAAAATATTATTTATAACTTTTCGTTATTATCCTGCGAGTGAACAACAGTATTTAGGAGCTATCAAGCAGCTAAGTATTCCTTATTATACCGGGAAGGTGGACTATGAGTATACGCTGTCTATTAGTACGGAAAATATCAAGCATATTATTAACCCTTCTGCTGGTAATGTAAAAATCTACAATAAAAACGCCGAATGAACTCAAACTTGTATCCAATACTAGATTTGTAACTGCTGATGGGTTAACATTTCTTACAAGAGAGCCTATTGTTATTCCCCAGCAATTAATGGTAGTACCTCAGAACTTAAAGTGAAGCTTTATGCAGCTGAATATGATGAATCTGAAAATATTATTTGAGTAAGAGGAATATTCCAGCTAAGACACAGTTAACAATTAGAAATGTGAAGGATAGCTATTATCTTAAGCAGATTTGGGCGGAGGCAATAGAAAATTTTACTGGGGGAGCTATGAAGTCTCTTGGTATGGTTTCAGAAAAAAGGATCGTGAGCTTTTTGGCAAAAAGATTAAAGATGCGGTTTATAGAGATAAGCTTTAATATCGTAACGAGGGAGTTTTCTCAGAAGAATGCAATGGTGCTGCTTTTTGATCCATTGATCAAAACGAAATTTAATGCACTTTCAATAGATTGAAATATTTGAGATAGGACAACTTCTCTTAGAGGAATGGCTCAGGTTTCTTTTGATTTTTTTGTATCTCAAATGGGATGATGTGGTCAGTGCGTTTAGCACTTATGTTAAGCAGAGGCAATCGGATAGTATTCAGCTTATTAGCCTAGATCCCAATACTTTTTTTGATTTGTTGGAGATCTTGGTCGAGTGATTCAAAAATAAGGTTTTTATGCTGCCGACCAAAATTACTATTTTTGCAAGGATATGATTTCTCTAGAGATACGAAGTGAATTCTTGGTCAGATTAAGACCAATATTGTTGGGAAGAGTATTGAGGAAACAAGAAAAGAAATTCTGACATATCCAGAGGTTTCTAGTGTGAAGATTGATCTTTGACTTTTGTGAGGTCAGACTTTTACCTGATATTCGTTCTAGAATCAAACTGAATGTTGAACTTTAAAATAAATAAGAGAAAAAACTCCTGTAAAAACAGGAGTTTTTAAGAGAAAAATTCCTAGTGAGCCCATTCAGCAGCAATAACTGAGCTGCTAAAGCGCATCTTCTGATCTTGTTGAGGATAAAGTCTTCAATAGACTCTCCATCTCTCAATTTTTCGTACTTTGACTTTTTGTTTTGAACATAATCATTCTAACTTCAACATCTTTGTTACTTCGCTGAATTGTTGTTTTTGAACTCATCATATTCTCCGTATTTTTCTTGAGTTTTTTTGTTCATCAAGTCCAGGATCTTTGAATTCGGATGCATAGAAAGATAATGTCTTCCTGCAGGTCCCAAGAGCAAGCTTTTTATGTGGAGGTCTCTTTATAAAGTGGAAGTCATCCTCCATTTGCTTAAGAGCTTCTTCAAGTTCTTTTTACATTTTGCTCTTTTTCTTTGAGGCCTTTTTCAAACTTTTTTTCTTGATGTTTTGCTAGCTCTGCGGATGTTTCATCCATAGCTCTCGAGAGACTCCGTTTTCATACTTCTTGCAAAGGTTCACATAGTTTTTCACATTCTTTATCATAGGCTTTTTGTGCTGATTCTATAGCAGCTAGCCCTGATTTTCTGAATGTTTCGAGTTCCGTTTTGTACTTTCGTTTGCAAATAGGAATGAGGAGTTTGTACTGAGCTTCGGCTAGTTGGTAAAACTTCAACCTAAGTGGTGCATCTTTGAACATGTGTACAAGTTCAGCTTTTTGTTAACTCTTTTTGTAGAGTTCTTGATTGCGTCTTTTTCCTTTTTCATGACGATTCTGTTTATGATTCAGTGAATCCTCTAGTTTTTCTAGAGGAGCTAGACTATATTCTTTTTCTTTTTAATGTCAAGTTTATTTTTACGATTTTATGATATGCAAAAATAAAGGGATAGAAAAAAGGGTAGAGCGCTGATTTTTCATTGAAAAAGTCTACATATTTATATGTAGACTTGTGTATTAGTTTTGTTTCTCATCCGCTGTTTTGTTGATGAAGTTTAGTCGGACTTACATACTCTTAAATTCTGATTTCTCTTTCTTTATTTGAGATTTTTAGCCTCTTGGACAGCTATTAAATATTCCAAAATCCATCAGTCTAGGCACTTTTTACATATTTCTCACAGGTATCGGCGTCTATAGGGACTTTTTCCTTGCCAATAGGTATCTCGTCCATCATCAGTCTTTCCAAGGACGAGATATTCTGTGTTTCTCTGCCTTTTGCGTCAAGAAAATCTCTAGGAGATTTCCTTTTGTCTGAATTTCGCTATAGAAGGTAGTTTTTGGATCGAATTTTCCACTATAGTTATTATAGTTGATCTTTTTGAACAGATTTTCTGCTATTCCTTTTCTTCCTTCTACTAGAAAAGTTATCTACTTTGTCAGCGCAGCCCTCAAATATGGTAGCTCAGAAGCGAATCTTTGCTTTGTATTCATGTTCGTTACCGATTCCGTTATCAGTACAGGTTTTCTTTGCTGATTTCTCCCTCGATTTCACCAAGATTGTATTTTTCTCCAGTGAAAATCAGATTTTCTCCTGACATCCCCCAAGACCAAATATAGGTACTATCTGTATCAAACTGGTGAGTTTCATCATTTGAATTGTGTATGTGAGTGTACTCACTCTTAGTTCTGCATTCAAAAAGGCTCCTCTCCGAATAGATCAAAACCAAATTGAGTGGAGATGGATTTTTTTCATTAAATTCCGCACAGTGAACTTCTAAAGATTGACTATTTTCGGTCGAAAATTTTCTCTAGTTCGTTGCTTGTTTCCTTTTTGTTAGAATCTTTTTCGTCTGAATATGCACGTCTTATAGTTTCTTCTGGATTATAATTGACCTTTGAGTGTACAGAACAAATTAGGTTATCTTTTAGGTACTCAACATAAGATTCTCAAACACCATCTCCTACGCTTTTTCTACCCAACCTTCAAAATGCTTGATCGATTTTTCTTGCATTCCGCTGTTTGATTTAATGTTAGTATTGCTAAGGAGGTAGCCAGAGAGTGCTCCATTGAGTGATCCTCAGCTGAAGGCTTGAGCAGTAATGTCTTTTTTTCTGTTTTTCAAGTGTTGGTGCTAGAGTCTCTAGGAAGGCTTTTTGCACTAATTAATCTTGTCGTCTCACTTGCTTCATTTGCTATTTCAGGACTTTTGATATTAGTACATCCTGATAAGAATGCAACACATGGAATGAGTAGCATAAGACTCAGTTTTGATCGTTTTCACATGAGTATAAGTATAAAAATAAAGAGTTATCTTCTATCGCATAATAGCCTTAAAAGTAGTTAAAGTCAAGACTATATGAGATATTAGGGGAATAAGGAGGAAAAATCAGATTTTTGTTTTTTTCAAAAAAAGATAGCCTAGATAGCTATCTGATTTTGTTTCGATTGATTTATGCTTTTTCACTGATTTGCAACTGCCTGCATAAGCGCTGCAATTTCTTCAGGATCTCCAAGAAAATAGTCTTTAAGAAGATTCATCTCATCATCAAACTCAAATACATAGGAGCACAGCAGTTGGAAGGTTGAACTTAAGAATTTCTTCCTCAGAAAGGTTTTTGAGGATTTTGATTACTCCTCTAAGACTATTTCCATGTGCAGCAACGAGGATTTCTCATTCCTGTTTGAGGGTTGGGAGGATCATCTCCTCTAGATAAGGAAGTGTACGAGCAATACAGTCCTTGAGCGATTCAGTCAGTGGAAGATCAGCTGGATTGATAAGTGCATAGCGAGGATCTAGTAGTGGTGAACGAGGATCCTGTGGATCAAGTGGATCTGTTGCGATATCATAGCTTCTTCTCCAGAGGAGAACCTGTTCCTCTCAGTATTTTTTTCTGCAGTTTCGGCTTTATTGAGTCCTTGGAGGGTTCCGTAATGTTTTTCATTGAGTCTTCGGCTCTTTTTCAACTGGGATTCGGTCAAGATCCATTTGATCAAGAACAGTATTCAGCGTTTTTACAGCTCTTTTTAGGTATGACGTGAATGCTTTTTGGAAGAAGAAACCTTCTTTTTAGTGTTTGACCGGCTTTTTATTGCTTCTTGCTGTCCTTTTTCAGTCAGGTCAACGTCTGTCCATCCAGTAAATCTATTTTTCTTGATTTCGAGTGCTTTCTCCGTGGCGGATCAAAACGAGTCTTTTTCATACTTTCTATTGTGTTAGTGGCTAAAACTTTGAAAAAGTATAGGAAAAAGCTTTTTGAGTTCAAGAGTTTATCAAAAAAACTCTCTTGAAATTTCTCTTAAAAATCCTAGACTAAGGGCAGTTTATTCAAATATCAAGATGAAAAAAATCTGATTAGAAGTCGCTCGTCCTTCGCAATCTTCTTCTCGTCGTTTATGGGTACTTCGTTGAATATTTGGAGTATTGGTTTTTCGCATTTGTATTTTTCTCTATGCAAAGATTGACCTGATGGTTCCTTTTCACCCAATAAAATTGATATTTTTAATGATTTGGATCAGATTTCTTTTTATTTTTGGGTCATTGATCCTGAAATTTCAAGGCAGCTATTGACCTTGGATGATGTCGTAAAGTCTTATCTGAGAGGAGAAAATGTCCTAAAAGCAGGAAGAAGAACTCCTTCAGCTCTGGCAGTATGCAAGGTCCCAGAAAACCTATCTTTCTAAGATGGGATTCTCAAATTATGAGAGAATATTTCAAATGCTTGATGATGCTTGGCCTTTGAGAGAGAGATTTTTCAGCTCTTGGGGAAGGATAAAAACTATAATTATCTGATTCCGCTTCAAAATAGTAATGAGGCTCGTCCAAATTGAGGTTTTTGGGTCTTTTGCTTTTGTGAGTCTTTCTGGTGGGCATATTGAGGATCTGCAAGTAGTGGATTCGTATTTGCCAGACTATACTCTCCAAACTCTCGCGTGAATTTGCCAGGTTGGATAGTAGATATTCTCTGATCAAGGGCCGTTTGATTTATTGCTGGAAAATAAGTTTGGATTTTACAGATAAAGATGGTCAAAATCTGAAGTTGTTGTATGAAAAATCTTTCATACTGATTTTTGATCCAGAGAAAAAGCCAGACTTTTTAAACCTGATGAACGAAATAAACTGTTTAAAAAGGATATTAAGGGGTAGTGTTTTTGGATTCAGAGTTAATTACTTATTTGTTGCCATCGTTTTCGTCAGAAGGCGTGGGAGTGGCAGTTTGTAAATGCGAATATTGATCTGATTAGGGGAGCTGTGTTGAGCAATAAAAAGATCTGTATATCAAAGATCTTAACTCCTATCTCAAGCAGAATGCACTTCGTATGGCTTCAGCAGCGATCAATACTGTGCAGGAGCTTTTTGCATAAGGGCTATGTTAATGTGTATCTCTCAAATGTTTCTGCACAGATGTGGGGATTTTTGCAGGCATATGATTTGACGACCGTATATCAGCCAGATATGCTCTATCTCTGGAATATCAATACGGCATTTAATAAATCAGATGGTTTTTGAAAAAGCAGGTGGAGATTCAGGATTTGAATGGCATGGTAGTTGCCTCTTCAGATCAAAAGAAGTTTTTCTATCAAAAATATTGCCTCTGGGGAATATAAGCATGTGATTACCTATACTTTTGATCTTCCAAAGAGTTATCAGGATGAGATGTTAGCTTTTGCAGGAGAAGTATCATATTAAGATGACCGATAGGGAGATATATTTTATCGTTGCAGGATTTTTCTGCAGATCCGAGTATGCCTCGTCACTGGCGAGAAACAAGGGAGATGATCTATTTTCCTCCAGAGTGGAAGATTTGAGCTATCCATGGAGATTTCCGTGAATACGCTAGTTTTTAATACTGATTTCACTCATGGAGTAACGTATTTGACTGAGATTACTCAAAAATCCTCATACTAATAGGGTAGAAATTCAGATTTCTGTTCCTTAATTTATATTTTTTTGTGAGAAAAGATGCTTAGATTGATTCAGGGGTATTATCACTTTCTCATGCTGGGAAAGTTTATGGAGCAGCTCATGTTGACCAATGATTTGTCTGATTTGGCGATGGATTATCCACTTAGAACAGGGAAAACTACCTCATTTATGCTCAAGGAACGTATGCTCAAGAGACTTTTTGCTTCTTTTTATGGGCATCAGGAGCAGAGGAATGTTTATGGCTATTTGACTGAGATTAGCGCGTTTAGAGGAATTTTTCAGTAATGAGGGAAATGATCGAAAATGATGCGAATTTTCGTGAATATCTCAAGGATTTGCTCAAAGATCAGTATTTCCCATTTGAGCAGTTAATCAGGTTTTTGAGGAATGTACTGAATCATACTACTACCTCAAGTCTTAAGCTTAAACTTGAAGATTATGAGGTACAGAGGGATTTTATTCTCTCTCCCAAAGTGCAAAGAGTTCAAAAGCTGAATGGTTCAGCAAGGATAACCTTGGATTTTCATTATTCAAAAATATGTTGCTCAGCGAAAGGGGAGTCCAGAATACTGAATTCAGCTTTCTATTGATTTTAAAAAAGTTAAAGCCTGATCTTCAGCTCGAGAAATTAGTGAGTTGGCATCAGTTGTATTTACTTTCTGAGCTCTGCTTTTAATATTTCTCAGTTGGCAGATCAGTACTTTAAGCCTAAAAAACAAAAAAACTAGAACCAAAAGGTCCTAGTTTAGATCAGATTTTTAGATTTTTATTTTTTTCTTCTCGCTGAGCTTGAGTGGAGTCTAGAAGTGGGTTGTATACTGAAAAGAGAAGCGAGATAACATCTTTGGTATTAAGCTGAGTAGTACGAATACGAGTCCAGCAAGTCCCTCTTGGATGAGTGCGATTCTTGTGTTGAGCATTTTTGTCCTTTGACAAAGTTTCTGTATCTTGAAACGATAGTTTCTACATCATCTTTTGCATTGAGGGTGTCCATGAATTTGCTTCGCCATGGTTTTTTTGATTTGGTCAGTGTCCTGCTCATTGACATAATAAGGCACAACCACATAAAAATTCTTTTGACGAAGATGAGCCCTTGTTTTCATATTGATATCTTCAAAAAGCTGAGATAAGATTGTCCCTGCTGTTTGAGAGCTCAGGGATCTAGTTGGTCAATATTCCTTGAAACATACTGGAGATATTCTCTGAGGTCTAGATAGGTATTCCTTACTAGAAATTGTAGAGGAAATTCGAGTCCGTTAAGAAATCTCTTGTACTGTTCTAGGATGGTTTGGATTTCATCAAAAGTTTTTTTGAGGTCAAGATTGATACCATCAGCTCTAAGAATTGCTCTGATTCCTCCGTCTTTGAGAATACAGTAACCATCTTTGATTTCAGAGATAGGAAGCATTGTCTCAGTATTAAACTGAGATTCTTGTTTTCCTTTTTGGATTTGTTTATTTTGAAGGTTATCAAAGAGCATACCTATGTATTAAACAAGAAGTAAAAAGTCAGATTTTTTTGTTTTTATGGACAGGGATTGAGTTTGAGTGGTTGGTGATTCTTTTTGAGCTGGGTTTTCATAGATCCAGAACAGTGCTGAGACAATAAGCCATGAGAGTGACATTGAGATGATCGCGATTGCAATTCCTTTGAGGGTAGATTTGACTTTGTCTCGTCCTTTTTCTCCATCACCAATGAGCATCATATAGAATCCATACAAAAAGTAGCATAAATGCAATAAAACTCACAAAAAGCTAATGCATAATTCAGAATACTCTTGATGTAGTAAAAAGCCTTTTTGAGGACCTTTATATTTATTGTTGATATCAAGCTTGAGGACGTGCATAATTTTTGTAAGAAGTCCATCATCTTGTTTGACCGCATCGGTTGTGATGAGTGCTCAGTAGTTGGTATCTTGGGTACTTCCTACGATTTTTCTCTGTATTTTTCGTAGTAGAAAAGGGTTTAGACTATTTGAAAAGTTTGAGTTTCCGAGACACATGCCTGATATTCCTGTTAGTCAGAGGAAAGAGAACCATTAGTTTCCATCAGCTTTTCATGTTTTCTTTTTAGTAGGTAAAGGTAATATTATACATTTTTAGTAATGACTTCAATAATCCAGAAGATGAAGTTGATAATCAGCCATGAAACTGCGATTCATCAGATGGCTCTTGCAACTTTGAGGAGAGAGGCTTTCCTGCTCAAAATTTCTTGTCATCTCCAGCAGCTGTCGCCATTTGAACTCCAGCGATGAGTAAGATAATTAACGCGATAAGAGATACTAATCCTAGTGCATAATTAATGAGTCTCTTTGATTAAGGCAAAGGTCTTTTTCAGCATCTTTTTGTGTCTTGATTTGATCATTGCTATTGATCAGGTTTTTTTATCTTTTGATTGTCCGAGTGGATAGCATTGTAGGCTCATTCTCTGAGGGCATCCTGATCTCAGATATCTTTAATAATTTCTTTTTGATCAGTGGTTAGGATTTCATTGAGCTTAGTCTTATTTATGAGATTATTGGCAAAAGTACTTGCTGAGACTGAGCTGAGAAGTAATAAAATACTGATTTGAAAAAGTCTTTTGAGCATTATGTTTTGTTCGATAGAATAAACTCACTCTAAGTATAGTCATAATGTGTTTTTGCAAATTTTTGGAGGTTATTTTTGTGATTGTTAATGCTTTCTCGTCCTTTTCCGTTTTGTGGATATCTCTTCGCTCATGGTCGTAATGATACTTGGTCATCGCGAGGCGAATGAATGTGAGACAGTGGCGATCCAGTTGAAATCAAATTGGGAATTTTTGTTGTCCTGGATTGCTTCGCTGCCGCTCGCAATGACAGGTTTGTTATAATAGATATATATGTGTTGAGGGTACAGATATATATGTGTTGAGGTACAGATATATATGTGTTGAGGTACAGATATATATGTGTTGAGGTACAGATATATATGTGTTGAGGTACAGATATATATGTGTTGAGGTACAGGTATATATGTGTTGCTCCTCCCTTATGTATAATTTTCCTCAGTTCTCTAACTAAACAAAAAAAGAAGTCCCTGGCAGTTCAGGACCTCTTTGCTATTTGATTGATTATTTACTGTATTTTTCATACTTAACGGTTGCGAGCATTTCTCTCAAATCTGCTCCAGGGCGAAATTGAATCTTATTTCCTTTGATATTAGACGAAGTGAACTTATCAGCACTTGCAACTCCCTCGCTAGTGATTCCAATCTGAAAGCTTCAAAAATCTCAGAGCTTGACAATCTTACCCTCGGCGAGATGCTTTTGTCAAGATCTTCGTCAAATCATTAAGTACTGCGAGCATATCACTATCAGATACCGTAGATCCAGCAGCCGCAATTTTCCTTTGCTAGAGCCTTAAAGCTGACCTCTCCATCAGCCTTTGCTGAGGCATAAAACTTTGAGCTTCACTAGGGCTTGAGAATGTTTTTCTCTCGACAATGTTGTACTTTACTGCCATTTTTATTTGGTTAGATAATAAAGATAGTTTCAGTCTAGGAATCCCTGAGAACTTTGCAAGGGAAAGTTGAGTGAAGTGATAGAGGGTGTTTGAGAGGAAACTTAGGAGCTGATTTTAGAAAAAGTGATGATGAGAAATGAGATAGGAAATCTGAGATAACCCGATCTGAGGTTTTGAAATTGAAAAGTTGGCTTGCAATGCTGAGGAAAAATAAGTATAGTAGGTAACATCAAATAAAAATATGATACCAAAAAAATAAAACGAGAAGATCGCCTTAGAGGCAATCGGCTTTCCAAAGTTCGTTTAGAGGAGCTTTGTCACCAAACAGAAAAAGTAAAAACTTTTCTGACTCTAAAAAGATGAGAGAACGGTCTCATCTACCTTGTAAAATGATTCGTGGTATCTCCGTTCAGATATCAAAGCCAACAAAAAAATAAATAAAAATGGCAAAAAAATTAAAAAAAGTAATCTTCGGATTATTAGTTATGATGTTTGCGGTTGTAGCATTAAAGCTCCTGCAATAAAGAAAAATCAAGATGAAGTTCAATTACAGAAATCATCAGAGATCGATTCTCCTTTACAGCAGCTAGTTATAAAAGAGGATAAAAAAACAATGTAAAGTATTTGAGCTTTTAAAGACTCACAATCTGTCCGACAATACGAGGATTTTTGTCTTGTCTGCCGTAGAAAAATGGAAAAACTTCAAGAAATTCTAGAGTATTATAACAAGAAAGGCTTTTCGCCGTTATATTATTCATTGGATAACGAGAAAAAAACAATGTCTATCATGATAAGCTATCGTCTTTGTTACTTAATAAAAAGGGGGACAATTGAAGTAAGAGATAAGGTATTCCTAGACACAGGTAATAACTTTATCAGTATGAAGATATCTCCATTTAGTAAACCTGCAGATGACTTGAATCCAAAAGAGCGTTAGTGGAGTTGGAGAGGATGTTATCTAAAGTATATTGGAGAACCAACCTTTTTAACTTCAGAATTAGCCTATATTAAGCCCTTCTGGAGTGATCCTAGAGTTATGTTAACCTCTCGTACAGAAATATCTGGTAAAGGGCTTGCATCTATAAATTCTATTATAAAAACATTATTATGTTTTTGACTTGATTGTAGATGGAGTCATAAAAGAGGAGAAAGGAAAGATATTTCTGATGGCTATGACTGGTGGTTTGAGAGTCTGATTGCAAAGGGTGAAAATATTACCTTTGGTTATTGTTATGCTACAACTACGAGTGCATCAAGAACAGGTGCTTGCAATGATCAAGTCAAGTTCAATTAAAAGTTAGAGTAAAGGTAAGCTTTCTCTATGATCAATAAGAGCCCTATCAATTTTTTTATTGTGGGCTCTTTATTTTTCTACCTAGATAATGTGATGAAAATTATTTTTAAAAATATCTTCTTGTTTCTCTTGGCTTTTTTTGCATTTTGCTTTTTTTGTTAATCTGCCTTTCGCTCAACTTATCGTAATAAAATTTATGATGAGTTTAAAAGGGGAATATACGATTCCCTCCATTGCAAAGAAATCTGCCGCTTTTTTTGAATATTTTTTTAAGTTTTTCCACGTGGTTCCTGAAATCAGGAAGTAGTACTCGAACAATGAGAATGAATATCAATACTAGATGAAGGTATATACCAAAAAAAGAACGTTTAGGTTTTTCTATCTTAAAATATTTCTGGTACAGGTGGGCTGAGATATCAGTTATGTATCCATGAAGCAAGTATAGTAAACAGTATTTAGTAGATGAGAGAAGTTTTTAAGTCTTTATATATAGAGCCTTCAGAGTCAAGATGTATAAGAGTTATGTATTGATATATGTCAAAAACCAAATGAATGTACAGCATTGATAATTAATCCTAAGGATATATCTATGGAGTCAGATAATAATATTTTTGGTTTCTATTAGGAATCATTGATGAATTGAAAGGACGTCGTTTGTGTTGACTTATGATTAAAAAAAGAGAAGAAATCAGACTTCTCTTCTTTTTGTTCTTTCTCTGGAGCAGAAAAACTGATTTTTCTTTGATGAAGTCAGTTTTTTTCTTTTTCTTCAAAAAAACTAAATCAGACTTGCATTTTTACTCAAAAACTATAAAACGGAGGCGACTTTTATTAGCCCATAGATCGGGTAGATGAATTTGGAAAAAAACTCTTTTGAAGCAAAACCAAGGTCGACATACTCAAATATCTGATTTTTAGGAGACAATGAGTATCAATGAGAGCGTTAGAGACAGATCTCTGATGGACTTTCCCAGCGATTAAAAAAACAGGTTGATGTTTTGGAGGAGGCTCAGTTGATTAGTATTCTTAAGGAGTCTACTGGATGGTCAATTAGTTTAAGAAGCGAATTTTGATCTCTACTTAAAGAGTTATTTTTTTGGCATTAAAACAGCAATTGATTGATAAGTTTCAGGAGCAGGGGAGACGAATTTTTGCAGTATTTTTGGTGAGATAAGTTTGGAAAGCCAATTGGGATGGATATTATCCTGATCTATGATGAGGAGAAAAAAATGAAATATTGATGCCTTGAAAGCTGCGATTAGTGAGATATTTAGAGAGTATCGAATTGAATCAGTCTCAGTTGTATTTATGGGAGCTGATGAACGAGAGAAGAGGTATAGATTAGCAGATAGGTTTTGTACTTCAGGTAATGAGGCATTATAATACGCATTAGAAAAACAAAAAAACTTTTTATATATCACAAGTTTGTATCTAGAATGAATTATGAACAGCTACTTGATGAAATTATGGTTAATACGGTTTCTGCACAGGAATTGATCTGATTGCCACAGAGGGATTTTGCGTTATGGGGTGTGCCCTGGTGTGTTAGAATTTCATACTTCGCTTTTTGGCGAGTGCATTATTGGCTTTTGATCAGCATAAACCGATTATCTTTTTGGTGCAAGTGGAGGAGCTTCCTCATGATGCTATGGTGTATACAGGTCAGATTTGACCTCATTTTGGTAGAGTGTGGAATCAAAATTCTGAAGATTTGTCTGCTGTTCGTAAACTTCAACTAGAGGAAACTGATCAGAATTTTTATCCTTATTTGGATAAGCTGTTTGCATATTTGGCAGTGATCAATATGCATCAGGAGCATCGTAGTAATATTTGTAAAAACAGGAGCAAAAATCTGCTCTTTATTGGAGCATATTAAGCCACTTTTGGAACAGTGATATTCTCTGATGGTAATGAATGATTGTTATGCTGGTCTTTCTATGGAATCTTGTAAGGAGAAGACGGCTCAGTTGATCGCCTCGTGTAAACATCAGTCAATGACTGAGAAGCAGCAATATGATTATCCAGCTTTGGCATGTTTGAGTAGTTTACTAGCGCAGAGGCAAGGTAATCAGGAAATTGAACATTTGATCAATACTGGGGATCTTGGGCTTGATGAGGAGCGTTCGACTTCTCTTTGGTTTATGATAGTGTAGTTGGAATGAGGAATTTTCTCGTATTATGTAAAAAGTTCTCGTGCGTTTTTTTCTCTTGATGGTAAGTGGATTGCTGATTGCGTTCAGCTTTTTCTTTTGTTGAAATTTGAGATGGACTGAGAGCTGAAATGAGAATGATATAGATCGAAGCTAGATTTCTCTGGAGTAAATACATTGAGCTGAGGGCAGTTTTCTTGAGTGCATTTCCCTAGATTTGATGAAGCGAAATTTCAGATTACTCCTGAGATGAAAAAAAGATGAAATTTAGAATTCCGATTTTGATGTTTCATTATATCAAAGATATCCCCTCAAATACTGATGATCAGCTTTGATACAAACTTTCTTATGCTCCACAGAAACTTGAGGCGCTTTTTGAGTATTTAAATAAAAATAATATAAAAAAACGCTGACTTTCTGGGATATGAAAGCGATTTTTGGAAGAGAAGATGTTGTTGCCAGAGAGGCTGTGATACTGACTTTTGATGATGGACATCGTGAGCATTATACTACGGTTTTGCCTCTTCTCAAGAAGTATAATCTCAAAGCTGTATTTTTGTCATTTCTGGGAAAGCTGGTACGGATCCGCTGTTTGTGACTTGGGATGAGATTCGCAAAATAGCTGAACAAGGCTCAGAAATCTGATCACATTCTGTTAATCATTATGCAATTTCTACACTTTCTCTCTCTGGGGTTCGTCATGAGTGATTGATTCAAAACAACTTGAGGCTAGGCTTGGATTGCCGATTATTAGTTTTTGCTATCCGATGGGGAGGTATGATGCTCGTGTTTTGAGAGAGGTTGAGAAGGAATATCTGTTTGCTCGTAGCACGAGTGAGGTGATCTCTTCCGTTTTGCAAAGAGGTTTGAGATTCCAACGATTCGTGTATTCCCTACGACAAAGATTGGAGAATTAGCGAAGTATTGGGGATTGTAAAAGTAAAGTTTTTAGGTATCTAGGGACTATTTAGATTCCTACACTCTGTTTGCAACGATGAATTTATGGATAAACAAAAAAGTCAGCTTTATGCTGACTCTTTTTCAATAGTTTCAAGATTGATAAGGTCTCATTCCATTTCCAATTGTTCAAATTTCTTTTCAATATTTTCTCCGAGGTAAAGCCAAGTATCCATTCCTCAAACTTCATCGAGTTCTAGGACATCCGCTGATTGAATGATTCAGAATTTTTTTATTTTTCATTGGATTAGATAGTTGAGCTTGTTGTTTTCCTAGTACTGCTTTAACAAATCGTCACTTAACATCATACTCTCCTGGATAATCAATGATTATGATTTCAGGGTTCATTGTATCTCATGGCTTCTCCGAGTTCAGAGGAAAGGTTGATCAACCCGGTATGTGTATAGGTATATCAGAAGAAAAGTTCCTTCTCAATTTGATATCCTCCATCAATTCTGATTTGTACTCCCATAATTTACTAGTTGTAAGATAAAAAAAGTCAGATTTTTGTCGTTTTTACTTGTGCTAGTATGGGAGTTTGGTCGCTTATTGCAAGGACAACTAAGTAAAAAGTTTGGATTGATCAGTTTTAGGATAACTCCAGATGCTCCGAGGAGAGCGAGTCCAGTAGCAACTTTATTGATGAGATCAAGCCCCTTTTATAGTTTCCTGAGTCGTATCCACTTGAGGTTACCATTACTCCTGCTATGATGATAATAATCAGTGACATAAGCATAATAACAGAGATAATCAGTTTCATTAAACTTTTTACCATTTTAGGAAAGACGTTGATTTGATTGGTTTTTCCTCATTCAAAACCGATGCAGCTTCCTACAAATGGAAAGTTTGTATTGAGTTTTATCCCATTACAGATTGGCGCGTTTGGTTTTTTATTAAGTTCTTCTGTTTTTCTTACGTTCTTCTTCTTGTTTTTTTGAGTTGGCATTCTAAATCGCAGGTTTTTATTCATGCTGTTTTTTTCCCTCTACTTTTTGTATACGTTCTCTTCCCGCTGGAGTTATTGGTCCGCAATTTTCTCCTCTTAACGTACAAGCAGTTGGTGGTAGATTATTTTTGAAGTTATTCGCGCTAACAAACGGGATACTTCCTAATACTCAAAGTGACAATAATCAAATAGTCAGGATTTTTATTTTTCATCTTGTATTTTTAGTTAGATAAAGGATTAGAGCATTGTGTTGATAAGTGAGTTGAGGGAGCGCTGGATCTAATGCTGTTTTGTGCGCTGCCATAAGTTCCTTCATGAGCAGTCCTCTTTGAGTTTTTGAGGTCTGTAATGTTCAGATTTCTAATTACAGTTTCTATAAAGGGATTTTTGTTTGTCCCTCATTAAGAGTTGCTGGGAGATAGTTTTTCAAGGATCAGCTTTTTCTTTTTCTTCTTCAAGTTCTTCAGGTTTGTTGCTTTTTCTAAAAAACTGATCGCTTCATTTAGAGATTTGACCTCTTTTTGATAAGGAAAATGATTTCTTCATCATTAGGATCTCTTTGAAGTTCAATTTTTTTATTTTTAATCTGTGCGATCAAGTAGTTTTAAAAGCTGATTTCTTGAGGGTTTCTTTGTTTTTCATTGCTTGGATGTAGTCATTTTGGATTTTTAAACATGAGTACGGTTTTCTATAGGATAAATTATATTTTCTGTTTGCTAGATATATCAATCCTTCTAAAAATACAAATCTTTCTTGCAATTGATCAGCAAATCGGTATACTTGGATCGTTATATGCTGAGGTGATGGAATTGGTATACATGTACGCTTGAGGTGCGTATGCCTTTGGCTTGAGGGTTCGAGTCCCTTCCTCAGCATTTTTGTATTTTAATAGGAGAGGGAGTCAGGAGGTATCAAGTTTGTCGATATTCTCTAATTCGATTCAGGTTTTGTATTCTATTTTTGTTTGGTATTTTGATGTTTAGATTTTTCTAGGAGGATTGCCATTTTATCATTTTTGTGTAATTGGTCTGATATTTTTGAGTGGTATCAAAAACTGATTTTGAATAAATTTTACGATAAAGGCCAATAGATTGAGTTCTGAAATTTTTGAAAAAGCGATTACCGCAAAGATAAGAAAGATCAAAACTGCAAAAATATTCCAACAGCTTTTACTACTTTGTGCGAACTGATTAAATACGACAAAAGCTATGGCAATTCCGATTGCCAAGATAAAAAGCTGAAAGACCGATACCGTAAAAGGTCAGATGTTGAAGTTCATTCCTGCTAAGATTCCCTTTTTGAATATTCTTTGGAAAGACGGCTTTCATCTCGCTTGTCAGTAAATAAAAAGATATTTAATTATAATTTAAACTCTCAAAAAGCAAATTTTCGAGGAATGTTGCTTTGTTTAATAAAGAAAAAGACTCTTCTCTGAGATTCAGAAAAAGAGTCTGATTTGTTAATATTTTTGGATAAGATACTCGATTTCCATCTCTATTACCTCTTTTGTTAGTGCATTCTTTTCTAGTGTTCTAAGTATCCACTCGTAAAGCGAATCACTTGATATGAGGTTGATAGGAACATCTTCCCAGTCTGGGAAGTGCTAGGTATAGCTTATTGTTGCTGGATTGCGGGAGGAGTATTCCTCCGTAATTGTTATGCTCTCTAGCCATAATTTCATCAGGTAAATATGATATCTTTTGCAATCCTGGTTCTAGTCTTATGGGAACTGTCTTGTAGAAAAAGAGTTTACGTCCTGAGTCAATTAACTTCCAATAGCAGTTTTGTTTTGTGCATGAGTTCGCAGAGTTCTTGTTGAGCGAGGATATCTTTCTTTTCTCTTCGTGAGATAAACTCAATCCTATTTAACTGTTCTCTTAGAAGTTGTTCTTCTTCGGCTTTTTGTGATTTCAAATCTCTTGCTGAGTCGCTTGATTTTTGCAAAAAGTACATCTCCCTCGTCATATTCTTCCTTTGTTGTTGGAACATGATTGATTTTGCTTTCTAAATACTCCTGGTATATTCCATTTCTAGGAGACTAAGATGTTGTTTCGAGTATAGATGATACCTCTAACTAGTCCGATTTTGCTTAACCGTAGTTGGTAGAGTGCTTGCTCAAATTTATTTCGCATTTTCATCATGCTGATTGTTTCGAGCGGTGATTCTAGAAGTAGCATTGCAACCCTTGTATAGAGATCAGTTTTTGTTTTTTTATTGTTTCCATTTTGTTACTTTTTGTTTCTTGTCTTGTATGATATTATTTTTTTCTTAAAAAGTCAATATAAATCAGATTTTTGTAGTTTTTCTTCGATTAGTCCTTGAGAGGAAATAGCTAAGCTCAGATTTAGGATTTTTTTACTAATAATTGTAATAATATGAGCCAAATAACTTTGTCAGAAAAGGAGGTGAGAATACAGAAAAACTCATAAAATGAAAAATGGGGATTCATCCCTATGCTCAGAGTTTCCAGAAGAAGGATCTTATTAGCGATATTATTGCACAGTATGAGGGGCAAACACTTCTGTGATAGTGAGGAGGTGGTTTTGAATCCTCAGGTGCAAGTTCAGACTGCGGGTAGAGTGATGCTTTATCGTTCTCATGGAAAGCTTGCGTTTGCTAAGATTTTGGATAGTAGTGATCAGATTCAGTTGATGTTTCACAGAGATCACTGTAAGGTTCTCAAAACTATTACCAATTCTGATGGGAAAAAGTGAGGATGTTGCTGTTGATGTGCTTGAAAATGCTGATACTGAATCAGGAGAACTTTCAGCATATAAATTCATGGAGAAGATGGTTGATCTCTGAGATTTTATCGGAGTAAAGGGCGAAGTTTTTAAAACACATAAGGAGAACTTACGATTTTTGTTTCCAGAATTCAAATTTTTGTCTAAGGCGATCAGACCTTTACCTGAAAAAAATTCCACGGGCTCAATGATCAGGAGGAGCTTTATAGGAAGAGGTATTTGGATATGACGATGAATCCTGAGACTTATGAGAGATTTTTGTTTAAGTCAAAGTTTTATCAGGTTTTGAGAGATTTTTATAGATCTAGAGGATTTACTGAGATTCAAACTCAATCTTAGATAATGCAGCTTCTGGAGCTGCAGCAAGACGTTTATTACGCATCATAATGATTTTGATACTGATGTATATTTGAGAATTGCCTTTGAAACTTCTCTTAAAAAGCGACTGTTGGTAGATTTGAAAAGGTTTTTGAGATAGGTCAGGATTTTAGAAATGAAGGATCGGATCCTTCTCATGTTCAAGAATTTACTCAAGTAGAGCATTATGCTGTGTACTGGAACTATGAGGATAATATGAAGTTTACTGAGGGAGATGTTTGATTATCTTTTTGAGCATCTTGGGCTAGAAAAGAAGCTTAAGGTAAAAGATAAAGACTGAATTGAGAAAACGGTTGATTTTACAACTCCTTGGAAGAAAAATTGATTATACTCAAGGGGTAAATAAGGCTAGTGGACTTAATATCTCTAAGTATGGGATTGATGATGCAGATAGGCTTAGAGCAGATATTCAGGCAAAGGGAATCACTTTTGAGTGAATGGAAAATATGGGAACCACTACGCTTATTGACTATTTGTACAAAAAGGTGTTGAGACCAAAGATTGTGGGTCCAGCATTCATCTATAATTATCCAGTGATTATGCAGCCTTTAGCGAGAATTTCAGATGCTGATGAGCAGATTGTTGAGCAATTTCAGCTTTTTGGTGAATGGATGGGAAATTTGTAAGGGCATATTCTGAACTTGTAGATCCAATTTTGCAACAGGAGAACTTTGATCTTCAGGCTGAGGCAAGTAAAAATGAGATGATGAGGCTACAAGTGGAGATGATGCATTTGTTGAGGCGATGGAATATGGAATGCCGCCTCAGTCAGGATTTGGTATGGGACTTGAGAGAATTTTTAGCGATTTTGACAGAACAGGAAAAACCTCAGAGATGTTGTGATGTTCCCACTTATGAAGGCTAGAATCAAGATATTACCTCAGAAGAGGAAGAAAAATGGTTTTAAAACAAGAAAAAGAAGTCTGAAGTCAGATTTCTTTTTTTATTATACATAGTTTTGTTTTTATTTTCTCTTGACTCTTTCTTTTAGATATGTATTATCTGTTTTGTGGAAATAAAATTAATCATATGAAATATAAAAATTACCAATTGGAGAGAGAAGCGCTCTTTTTCTTAAAAAGACTCTTGGATCCAGAGAGATTTCAGGATTTTAAGTTTATTCTTCAAGAAAAAGTCCTCCTATTTTCTTCGTAGGCATTCGTTAAAAACAATGTCTCAGAAGAGATCTTGCAAAGGTTAGAATGATGCGGGATCAAGATCGAGCTATCTTTGGAATGTATGCAATGTTTAGAAAGTCTCCTTTTTTTCAGGAGTTTGAGAACTATTCCGTTGTTATGAGAAATGTTAAGGAATGGTCTCTTCCTAAAAAGTATCAGGCTAAAATTGAGCAATTAGATCTTGAGTTTCAGAGAAAAGTTGCAGGTGTATTGTATAGCTTGCACTTGGAAAAAGACTGAAAAAGGATTTGCTTATTATCAAGCTTCTTTCTACAATCAAAAGGATGTTTCTGTTGAGCCTGGTGGCAAGTGGTATCAGCTTGCACAAGACAAGTTTCTTTATCTTGTAGAGATGCATTGCATATTTTTTTGGATGAGGTGTGAACCTGTACATGATGAGACGCGTTTTTTGGAATGCTTTGAAGAAGGAAAAATGAAGTTGTTGCTTTGTTAGTAAAAAGCAGAGCGTTGATGGAGAAATTGCTCCTGTCTTAAATATTGGACAGGAGTTTTTATAAAAAGGAGAAAAGTCAGATTTTTCTGTTTTGAAAAACTCTACCATAAGATGCTTAGGTAGAGTGTTTGTTTTCGCCCTTTTGGTGAATGTCGAGAGCTACCTTGATGTTTTCCAGATAGAGGAGTAACAATAGAGCAGAAAGTCCTATAAGAACGAGGAGTTCTATTGTGTGGTTGCTCATGTGGGACCAGAGCTTATTTTTCAAAGCTTATTGTCCAAAGCTCATAGATGAGATAGGTTAAGTACATATTGGTAATAAAGAGTGCGGTATCCAATTGCTCATACCAAAAATAGAGCAATAAGCACGATACCTATAATAATGATAAATATCATAGCTAAATTATTTTTGTTTGTTGTCTTTTACAATATCTAAAATGTTTTTAAAAAGTCAAATAAGAATTTACTTTTTATATATAATCAAAGAGGATCTCTTGATCTGGGAGTTCTTCTCTAAAGATTTTGAGAAGTGTTCTCGAGTTGATGTAGGGATCTTGATAAGTCAGTTTTTCTTGAGGACTGATAAGTGGTCGTAGGTCAGAATTTGGATTCTTTTTCTGCATGATTTTGAAATCTCAAAGGATTGTAGATGAGAAGCGATAAAAATTGAAGAAATCTGATCAAAAATTGAGTTCAGATTTTAATTTTTTTAGCAGTTCACGATAAAGAAAATCATAATTTTCAACGGGTAAAAAGAGGCAGAAATCTGAGTCAGACTCTGTAGCCTTTTTCTATAAGCGTTTTGATGGCAGAGATTCTCGCCTCTAGAGTTGCAGTTCCTTTCTCATATCTTTTGATAATGGATTCTGGATTGAGAGAAAAATGAGAATTCTGTATTTTTAGGAGGAATCCCATTATTGCAGCTGAGAATCGAGGAAATGTTTGGAGATTTAGTCCTAGTCTCCATCAATACCTTCTCAAATTGTTCAAAGAATGGAATAAAAACCTGATTGAAATCAGTTAAGCTATCGACTCCTTGGATGTCTGAATAATTGCTTGCATAAAAAAACTTATTGGTCATTGGTATTTTCCCGTTTCTCTGAGAAAGTTGATTTTTCACTAATCGCTGATTTTATCTCTTCATAATTGACAAAAAGCACGGAATACTTTGTTTTGAAGTTCCCTTTGAGATAGCAGTATTCACAGTCATAAACGCAGTTAAGGCTTGTTTTTAAAAGAAGAAGGATTTCCCTGTTCGTCCATAGTTTTTCTGGGACTGGTAAAAGTGGGATATGCTCTTGTTTTGCAATGATAAAGGCTGGAGCAAGGTTTTGATCTCAGATATTTTTATCAAAAAATATTTTTTGTAGTGGTCGATTTCTAGGATTTGAGCATTGGGGAATTTGCTCAGGATTTTCTGGGTTTGTGGGTAGGGATTTTGCTTTCAAGATAGATGAGCATGTAATGTATACAAAAGGAGATGAAAATTCAGATTTTTGATTGTTATTAGGATAGTGATTTGCTTTATTGAATGCAAGGAGAAAAGTCTTGACATTTCTCTTAAAAAGAGCTATATTGAGTAGGTTAAACATAAAAAAACTAAAAAAATTATGATCCAACAAGGTCAATTCCGTCTGTGTTTGACCCGGTTCTGGGGCCAAATGTTTATTTTTCGGAGCGCAGGGAAAGGTATTTTTCCGATCAGCAAATTATTAGACAGAACAAACAGATTCCTGATGGAGTCGCTGTATTGAGGAATCAGCTTCGAGTTGAATCTCTTAAGGCGATTGAATTTCAAAAAGAATGAAGTTTCTTCCTAAAGGCATTCGTAAATCGCAAATAATGCGAAATTCAAGGAGAGGTTAACCTCTCCTTTTTGATCAGTTTTCTCTTGTATTAGGTGTCGAGTTTTGTAGAATAACTGGAGTTTTATTTGAGTAAGAAAAATGATGGAACCTATTATTATTTGTGTTCGTGCTGAGGAATTGATTCCTGAAAAAGTCGCCTGAAGCGATGTGCTGGGATGTTAAAGCGGATGAGACTTTTACTCTGCAGCCTGGAGAGCTTAAATTAGTAAAAAGCTGAATTAAGACCTTTATTCCTACAGGATGGTGTGCTAAACTTCATGCGAGAAGTTCCTTCCGTTTAAGAATGGGCTTTTGCTAGCAAATGGTGTTTGATTGATTGATTCAGACTATAGAGGAGAGTATTGGATGCAGTTGTATAATTTTACTCAAAATCCAGTAACTATTCAAAAAAATATACGAGGCTTTGTCAATTAGAATTTGCTCCGCATTATTGGTGAGTAGCACAGTATGGAACTGCTGAGATTCCTCAGGTAGAGATCAAGGTGGATGAGCAGCTTTTGATACTTTTTGATCAAGTATATAGTTCTGAGAGATGAACTGGTGGATTTGGTTCTACGGGTTCTCATTAGTGCTATTCCCTAATTTTTAGTGTGTTTATTTTTGTGTTAAAAATGATAAAAATCTGATCAAAAACTCCTGAACAAATCAGGAATATCACGGATTCTTGTAAATATCTCAATGAGCATCTCTACTATCTTAAGGAGCATACTAAGGCTGGAATGACGCTTTTGGAACTTGAGGAGTTGGCTCAGGCTTGGCTTGATGAAAGGAATTTGATTTGAGCATTTAAGGGATATGAAGGATTTCCTGCTAATCTTTGTTTGTCTGTAAATGACTGTGTGGTGCATGGGATCCCTGATCACACTATCTTAAAGAATGGAGATTTGCTTAAAATTGATGCTGGAATTATTTATAAAAAGTGAGTTTCTGATTCTGCTATTAGCTTGATTGTTGGTGATGCAAGTGCAAACTCTTGGGTGTTCAACTTGTAAGGTTACTAAAGAAGCATTAGATCGTTGAGTTGCTACTATCAAGACTGGAGGTTTTGCCTATGATTATTCTAAAGCAGTCTCATAATCATATTACGAATGGAAGGATTCAGCGTTTTGAAAAAGCTTGAGTGGACATGGGGTGTGAACAGATGTTCATGAGCTGCCTTATTTCATGAATCATCCTACTGCTGCTATGAAAAAATCCAATGGAAACCTGGTATGGTTGTGGCTTTTAGAGCCTATCACAGCGGTAGAGTCTGATGATGTCGTTTATCATGAAAGTGATTGGAATCTTTATTGCAAAAAGGGAGATCTAGGAGCTCAGTGGGAATATACGGTTTTGATTACTGAGAATGGACCTGAGATTTTTGGCAGGAATTCAGGAGGATTGGTATTAATTTATTTGTATGTTGTGGGATGAAAATTATTTCTCGAAATGTTAATGGGATTAGAGCTGTGCTTCAAAAGGGTTTTTCTTGATTTTATAAAGCAGGAAAATCCTGATATTCTCTGTCTGCAGGAGGTGAAAGCCTTTTGAACATCAATTGCCAACTGAGGTAAGATTTGCTATGCAAGAGTACGAGTATATTTGGCATCGTTCAGAGGGCCTGGATATGCGTGAACTGCTATCTTTTATAAAAAGTCGCTTCCAATCTTAGCAAAGCATAATATTTTTTTGATAATCCTGTATGTTTTAACGATGATGGAAGGGTAACTGCCGTTGAATGGTCAGATTTTTGCTTTTGAATATTTATTTTTCCAAATGGAGGAGATAGGGCGGATGGAACAGAGATGTTAACTTATAAGCTGAATTTTTACAAGCAGTATCAACAGTTTGTGGCGCAAAAAGTTAAAGAATGAAAAAGGTAATCACTAACCGGTGATTTTAATATCTGTCATCGTCCAATTGATATTGCGAGGCCAAAAGGAAAAATGAGAATTCAATCTGATTTCTACCAATTGAGAGAGCTGAGATGGACAAAATGGAAGAAAGCTGACTTATTGATGTTTTTAGGCTTCAGAATCCTGATTTAGGAGAGAAGTATACTTGGTGGAGTTATAGAGCTGGAGCGAGGCCAAGAAATGTTTGATGGAGATTGGATTATTTTTGGGTAAGTGAAAATTGTTTTAGATCAGATCTGAAAAAAATGGTGCATTACGATCAAGTTTTGGGTTCTGATCACTGTCCGATTGGAATTGAGATAGGAAAGCATAGTTCTGCTTTCTTTTTCGTGATTGATTTTTGTAAATATGTTCAAAATTTGTAATTGGTAAAATGGATATACTTTATGTCTGCTGAGATTATTCCTGATCCAAATTAGATGTATGGTTGTGAATAATCTTTGGGGAGTTTTTATTTTTATTTAAAATAATAGCATGATCTGAATTTTGCTCTTTTTGTCTTTTTAAGTGGGTGCTTTTTGAAAAAGATTCTAAACCTGATCTTGTTCCCCGGTTTCTGGAATAGATTTTCGTGAAAGTGAATCTTCTACGGGGCTAGCTGATTTAGTTCTTGCAACTTCCGGTTCAGAAGAATTTGAAAAAAATGTATCTGAAATTGCTGGCGTTTTTGGTTTAGATATTAGACAATCAGTTCCTACTCGTTTTGAATGGGCTTTAGTACAAGATAACGAGAGGCTTGTAATGACTTGACTTGCTCTTTCTTGAACTTTCCCTTTTAGAGATCAGAATGATTATGTGTTTCCTGAAGGTTGGAAGATAGATGAAGATCAGAGCTTTGATTCCTGGGGAGTATTAAAACGGTGGCATATTATAACTGAAATACTGCTTGTTTATTAGATATTTCTCGTCAGATGAGAACAGATCTTACTGATGATGAGATAGCTGATATTGTGGGAAAAGGGAAAAGATAAACAGCAGCTTGTTTTCCAGCAGAATCATCTTGCTCTTCATTTAGAACTTTCATGTGGAGACTTGCTTCTTGCAAGAAAAGGATAAAATTAATTTTGATTTGTTGAAAGAGTGAGATAATGTTTAGTGACTTTCTCTCCAAAGTAAAAAGGGCGCCAGATTATATAGAATTTTCTTTAAAGGGGCAGGTTCAATTGACCGGGACTTTATCTGCTTCTAGTTCTCATAGAGAGCGTTGAGTGGTCTTTTTAAACCAGAGAAGCTATCTTCAGAGTTATTTATTAAAACCTTATCTGGATATGATTATAGACTTGTTTCAAATTGAATGAGATATTCCTATTTCTGTATTTGATGAGGAGTCTAGAAATAAAATTTTGGCTAATAAACCAGATTCGTTTGGATTTGGTTGATTAAGGGCTGTGGTTTCCATTACTCAATTTGATCATAAAAATCACTTTGAATCTCCTGATTTTGATCAAAAATTTATGATTGATAAATATCGTCTTTTAGGAGAATAAAAAATAATATAGATAAAAATCCCTCGTTTGAGGGATTTTTATTACAAGTATTTTTCTGAGATGATTTTTGCAGCTAGGGATTGAATTTCTTCAATGGAAAGATTTGCATTGATTGGTTCTCAGGATAGCTTTTGAGCCAAGTCTTGATGAACAAGCCTTACTTTATTCATTAGTTCGTTATTTTGCTCATGTTGGTGAACTTTTTCAATTCCAGAGCTGAAGCGTTCTCCATCAAAGAAGAATGCAAGGTCTTCTTTGTGTAAGTGAGAGTTGATTTTTCCAGGAAAGCTTGGTCTCATCAAGCTCCAGTTCCTCGTGCGATACCAGTTCCGGTGTAGTCTTCTGCGATGATCCAAATTCAGTTTTCTAACTTATTTTTAATGTAGAATCGTATTGTGTGCGGTTGATGACTTGTAAAAGTTGAAATTCTGATGAAGAAAGCTGGTTTGGATTTCCTTCTCTGAGATAGGCGTTGAGTAGTGGTCAAGAGGGCGCTAAGTCGCATCGGGTATTTAAGATATTCAGCTTGAAGTCCTTTTCTCTTAATCGGTCGATGAGGAGGTGGAGCTTATGTTGTTTTTCAGAGGTTATTGATACCGTAGAGGACGATGAGTTTTCCCTTTTTGCATACTGTTGTTTTGGATATAAAGTATTATACTATACCATACTGATATTTATGATAAAAACAATCAAAAATCAGATTTTTAATTTTTCATTTCATCAAACCCTCTCTCAAAGGGTGGAAAACTGTGAGTCTTTTGTCTTTGATGACTCGGAGAGATCTGAGGTTGCTTCTAGAAAATCTCTATCATGGGAAACGATCAAGCTCACGCCATTAAAGTCCACAAGCATTGTTTTTATTGCATCTTTTGAGCCGAGGTCCAGGTGGTTTGTTGGTTCATCCATTACAACGATATCTGGGTGTGCAAGGAGCATTTTTGCTAGTGCTACTTTTGATTTTTCTCATCCTGAGAGGCTTCAGATTTTGCTCAGCTTTTTCTGGATCGAGGAGTAAGGCTCAGAGGAAGCTCATTGCTTCTTTGAATGAAACTCAGGTCAGACAAGTTCTTCTGTGACGGTTGCGTTAAAGTCTAGATCATCTGCAATCTGTGAGTAAAATCAGATTTTTACTTTTTCATGGATCCAAATATCTCAGTATTGAGGTTTTTAATTCTCATAAAATTGTCTTTAAAAGAGTCGTTTTTCAGGCACCATTTTTCCAATGATTCAGATCTTCATTGTTTTTGTGATTTCAAGGGTTTTTGGTAAAAGAGACGAGTGTGTTTTCTCAGTATCCAACTTGAAGATCTGAAATTCTGATCAATGTTTCTGGGGAGTCTTCGTGTGACCTGAAGTTTTTGGTTTATGGGCTGATGATTCTAGTTCTGGAGCCTCGATTTTATCCATTTTATCAAGCATTTTTAATTCTGCTCTGGACTTGTGAGGCTTTACTGGATTTGTAACGAAATCTTTCGATAAATCTTTCTTGCTGAGCGAGGTATTTTTGTTGGGCAGTATAGTTTTTGAGTTGAATCTCTTCTCTTTTTCTTTTTCTAGCAAAAAATCTTCATATCAACAAAAATAGAGATTCAGTATTTTTAATTTCTACAGTTTTATTGAAGGTAGAACCTAGGAACTTCCTATCATGAGAAATACAGATTAGCGCCTTATTTTCGCATTTGACAGAAAGCTTCAATAAAGAGAATCCTCAATATCTAAATGGTTTGTTGGTTCATCAAGAATTAAGAGGTCGACATCCTGAAGTAAAAAAATTTGGCGATTTGGACTTTGGTTTGTTCTCCTCAGGAGAGCTGCGAAATTTTGAAACTCAGTTGTTCTTTACTAAATCCGAAATATTTGAGAACCTCTTGCTGTAGATCATATTTTTGATAGGCTTTCATTGAGGAGCATTCGCTCGATGATTTCATTTTGTTCCTCAATGAGTTCGATTGAGTTTTCTGCGTTTTTGTCTAAAAAGACTTTTGATTTCTTCGAGCCTCTGGACTTTTGCTGTGATCTCTGGGAATGTCGTTAGCATCTCGCCTGATACTGTTCTTTCTCTGGATTCTCGAAAATAAATCTTGTGAGAGGAATCAGATTTTTGTATCTTTTTAAAATATCAATATCTCCGTGATCAGCGAGTTCAGGATTGAGAAGTATTTTGAGAAAAGTTGATTTTTCCTGCGCCGTTTTTCCCCTACAAGTGCGATTTTATCTTCAGGTTTTGATTCTGAGTTCGGCGTCTTCAAAGAGGATTGTTGAGCCGAGCTGTTTACACAGGCCTTTAAATGGTTATTAGATAATCAGCAGATTTTTTGTTGGTATAATTAAAAAGATGTCTTGGGATAGAGGAGAATGAGCTCAGCTTTTCAGAATCTGCTAAGCTTTCTCGCTCAACTCAAAAATTCTTTTTGTAAGATATTTTTGAGGCTTTTTCTTTCGTTTCTTCCTTGGTCTTTTCTGAAAATTGTGCTAGATATTCATAGCAAACTTCTGCAATTTCATCAAAAGAAAAATCTGAATGGAGCTCTTGAACTTTATTGATGATTGCTGATAAATCCATTGAAAATAGTCTAAGATTAAACAATAGTACCTCAATAGTGTAGTGATTGCCTAGGGATTTACAAGAGGAATAAAAAACTATCACTTCCTCTTGAAAAATCAAAGTGAAAAAGATATAAAGCAAATTGTCATCATATGTGGATGGGGGAATCGTCTAATGGTAGGACACCGGACTTTGACTCCGTTTGTCCAGGTTCGAATCCTGGTTCCCCAGGGAGTGTGATTGCGGAGTAGAGAAACGGTATCTCGTCGGGCTCATAACCCGAAGATAGGTGGTTCAATTCCATCCTCCGCAACCAAATTAATCGGGAGTAGCTAATTGGTAGAGCATCAGACTCTGAATCTGAGGGTTATAGGTTCGAGTCCTATCTCCCGAGTATCTTGATTTTTATATATAAGGTAGTCAGTTATGCCGGGATGGTGGAACTGGTAGACACGCTTAGCTTAGAACCAAGTGCCTTACGGTGTGCAGGTTCAAGTCCTGTTCCTGTATTTGATTATCTTATGAGTGTAAAAATCTGAACTTCGTAGTTTGGTAGGCTCAGACTTTGGAAACTCGACATTGAATGAAAAAAAGTCGTATAAAAAGTAAAAAAATCTCTTGAAAAATGGGTCTGATTTCAGTATAGTAATCACCATCAGCCAATCCGAGATAGCTCAGTCGGTAGAGCAAGTGGCTGTTAACCACTGGGTCGTGGGTTCGAGTCCCACTCTCGAGAGTTGATACTCTTTATATTTGATAATTTTTCAATGCCAATTAAGAAGTCAGCAATCAAAGCTATGAATAGATCTCAAACTCTTGCTAAGAGAAACTATGATTTCAAACTTAGAATGAAGATGGCTATGAAAAATTCCTTAAAGGGAGTTGAAGCTAAAGAGGCTTTGACTGTTGAGGATCTAGCAAATGTTTACAAGGCTATTGATAAGGCTGCAAAGGTTGGTGTTATCAGAAGAGAAATGCCTCAAGAAAAAAAGTCTAGAATTTCAAAAAGCATTTGATACTTTGAAGAAATAGAGATCTAAGTCCAGTATTGGACTTTGTGCCAGCTTAGCTCAATAGGTAGAGCAACCGCCTTTGTAAGCGGTAGGTTGTCGGTTCAATTCCGACAGCTGGCTCCATTTGTACTTTAAGTTAGATGATAGTTATAGTTGGGGTGGTAGTTCAGCTGGCTAGAACGCCTGCCTGTCACGCAGGAGGTCGAGGGTTCTGAGTCCCTTCCATCCCGCCACTTCTAACTTTAGTGGTCTTATCGTCTAACAGCTAGGACAGGAGACTTTCAATCTTCTAATCGGGTTCCGATTCCCCGTAAGACCGCCATTTTAATGGGTGATTAGCTCAGTTGGCTAGAGCATCTGCCTACAAGCAGGGGGTCATAGGTTCCGAGTCCATATCACCCACCATTAATTATGTTAATAACTCTGGGTACTAGTATGGAGCATATAGCTCAGTTGGTTAGAGCAGAAGACTCATAATCTTTTGGTCGCTGGTTCAAGTCCAGCTATGCCCACCACTAAATAATTGTTGTGTTCACTTATGAACATGTTTTTGTTTTAGAGTCGTTGGGGACTTTGATAAGATCAGATTTTTAATTTTTGCTTTTACAGGAATGTTGCTCTGGAAATATTTTTATTACTACTATCAACCATCTCTAACGAGATACTCTATAGTGCAGACATAAACAAAAAGAGATGTGTAAAATCATCTCTTTTTTTAGTAATAGTTTTCTCTTTTAGCTCAGCACTGAAATACATTCAATGTGATGAGTGTGAGGAAACATATCAACCGCTTGAATCTTCTGAAATTTAAAGTCTTCTTCGACTAGGGAGTTCTATATCTCTAGCCATCGTGATTGGATTGCATGAGATGTAGAGGAGCTTGAAATCGTATTCTTTTTGAGATCAGAAAGGTATTTTGATAACATTCGGATGAAGTCATTCGCGAGGTGGATCAATTACAACGAGTCAAATATTCTGAATTTTTTCTTTTTAGTTCTGGAAAGTTGATGAGCATTTTTCAGCTGGTGATGCGACGAAATAGCATTTGTCCTCAACTCCATTGATTTTTGCATTATATCTGGCATCAATGATTGCTTTTTCTACGATTTCTACTCAGACAAGTTCTTCTCAAAGTCCTTGTTTTAGTAGAGAAAGTCCGATACTTCCAGCTCCGCAGTAGAGGTCTAGGATATTCCCTTCAATATGTCCGGTCATTTTTATCGCAGTTGAGAAAAAGTTTTTGGGCTCCGAGAGTGTTTGTTTGGAAAAAGGAAGAAGGTGAAACTCTAAAGTTTACAAGGCATTCCTCTTGGGTATGTTGGATTTCTGTAAAATCAAGTTTTTCATAAATATATCCGTCTCCTCGGAATGTTTTTCATTTCAACTTCTGGTGCGTTTACAATGTCGGCAAGTCCGTTATTATAGCTGATGACCATAGTGGTAACCTGCTGTTTGAGAAGGGGATCGTTTTTATGGTTTCGAGGAACTGTTCTCGGTGATGAGATTGTTCTTGATCCTAAGGTTTTCGTCAGAGACTGATAGATTTACTAGGAGTTGACCTGTATTTATTCCTCTCTAATTACGAGATGACGAAAGAATCCTTGGTGATTTTTCTGATCGTAGACTGGTAGGTTTGATCATAGGCAGAGGCTTTTTCATATGTTCAAAAATCTGATTCGCCTTTGTGCTAATCAATCCGCAGTGATCAACATCCACGATTTTGCTGAATTCACCTTGCTTATGAAAACCAAGGGTTAAATTCAGAATTAATTTCATATTTTGTGTGTCCAGTTTTGATGAGGTCTTCTTCGGTTTGACCAGATGCTTTTCTAAACTCTTCATTTAATTGTTTATAAACTCCAAAGCTGAACTCAATTTTTGTTTCTGTAGCCTTCTTGGAGTGGTGATCAGATAATAGGCAAGAATCAGATTTCTTGTTTTTGAAAGTTTTGAAAATGCGTCTTCAACGATGCTTTCTTTGAGCTTTTAGTTGAGCTTCGTAGTTCATGACTTGCCATTTACATCCTCAACATCAGATCTTATGCGCTGCTTGTTCTACTGTATTTTCCTGAAATGGAGAAAAATGCGTACAAATAGGCTTCCCATTGAGTAATGAAGTATCATATTTTTGATAGCGAGTAGATGACCTTCAATATAATCTTTTTTTGATTTGATAACACGGATATCTACAATACTTCCTGGTAAAGCACCCCTTTCACGAGGACTTTTTTTCCCATCTGGGAGTGATCAGATTCCGATTCCTCCGTATCCGATTTTATAGATAGAGATCCCTTTCAGGATTTTTGCATTTTATGAAAAAAAGAAAGATAAATCTGATGATTATTGTAGAGATTTGGTTGTTCTTTGCAATTGAAAAAGAAAAAGATGAAAAATTTGCTTTTATTTGATTTTCTGAATATACTTAATGTGTTAATCTGCTTTTTATTCTTTATAGTAAACAGAAAATGAAACAAAAATTGCAGCTTTTATGATGGGGCTTGGGCTTCTAGTAGGAAGTTTCGGTCTTGTATCTGCACAACAAGGGTGCTAATACGCCAAATGTTACTGCTGGTTTTTAATATTAATAAAGATAACAGTAGTAATATTGGTGGAATTGCTGAGGGCTGGTCAAGATGCTGGAGGTAGTCTTATTGATGTGATTAAAAAGACACTTAACTGGATTCTTGGAATGCTCAGTTTGATCGTATTTGTATGTGCTTCTTTGGTGAGGATTCCAGATGGTAACTGCTGCTGGAGATGACAAAAAGTTCGCTGCAGGGCAAACTATCCTTAAGCAGGCAGGTATTGGATTGGCTTTTATTGCTGCTTCTTGGTTGATTGTTAGTATGATCTTCTGGGTGATTTCTGGAGTTACAAGTTAGTGTGAAATACGAATCTTTATTTTTATGCTAAATAGGAAATGAAACAGAAGATTATAGCATTGATAATGGGAGCTTGAGTTCTATTGTTTTGGTAATGTTGGCCTTGTCGCAGAGGCGGCTTCGTGAGCTAATATGGGTTTTGGTATTCATCAATCAAATGCAAATGGGATCTCAGGAATAGCTGGTACAGATAAGACACAAGATCAAGAGAATCAACTAGAAAAAGTTATCAAGAATACTATCAACTGGGTGCTTTGACTTTTTAAGTTTGATTGTATTTATTCTTCTTCTTTGGTGAGGGTTCCAGATGGTGACTGCTAACTGAGATGACAAAAAAGTTTGGCGCTGGAATGACTATTCTTAAACAAGCTGCTATTTGACTTGCATTTATTGCGGTTTCCTGGCTCTTTGGTAAGTATGATATTCCGAGTATTGTCAGAGGTCGCAAAGTGAAAGTAATATTTGAAATTAGGCTTTTATTTTTATAGTAAACAGAAAATGAAGCAAAAAAATTGCAGCTTTTATGATCTGACTTTGAGTTTTTAGCTGGAGGTTTTTGATTAGTATCCGCAGCTGATGAGTATAAGTTTTGAGTTAATCCTCAGAATGCTGTAGGAATTAATGGAATAGCTGGTACAGATAAGCCTGTAGATCAAAAGAATCAACTAGAAACAGTTATCAAGAATGCTATCAACTGGGTACTTTGAATATTGAGTTTGATTGTATTTATATTGCTTCTTTGGTGAGGGATTCCAGATGGTGACTGCCAATTGAGATGATAAAAAGTTTAGTGCTGGAATGACTATTCTTAAAACAAGCTGCTATTTGACTTGCATTTATTGCCGTTTCCTGGCTCTTGGTAAGTATGATATTCCGAATACTCTGACAGGTATGAGCAACATCTTCGCCTACTCCATAATTGATGATTGTAATCTTGTTATGCAAATCGCTCTTGAAAAAAGGGGTGATTTTTGATTTGAAAATTCTTGTAAAATAGAAACGAATATCTATACTCTAGAAGATAATTTTTATATCGTTTTTGAAGTAGTATGGCAAAGATCTGATTTCAAAAATTTGAAAAATCTGGCTTTTAAAATCTTTTTCTTGTGTTTATTTTTAGCTTTTGAGTACTTTGAATTTGACTTTTTGGCAGGAATGCCTTTGGATGGTTTTCTGCTAGTCCTCAGCTAGAAAAACACTTGCTGGAGAGAAGATTCCTTTTGACAAGACACATCAGTTTAATATTGAGAGATTTGATAGAGAGGTTGCGGTTAATCAGATGAGATGAAGCTCAGATGAAGATTATCTGGAAAAAGAGCTCCGCTTTTTAAGCCCTTTATTGATAAAAAAGTTGGAGGCGGCTGGACTGCCGAAGGATTTTGTATTATTTTGGCATTGGCAGAGTCTGCATTAAGAGAAACTGCTGTGAGTTCTGCAAATGCGGCTGGTATTTGGCAATTTATCCCTTCAACAGCTAAGGGATACGGATTGAGAGTAGATGATCTTATTGATGAGAGATTTCATCTGGAGAAATCCAACAAACGCAGCTATTGAATATCTCAAGAAAGCTTATGAGAAATTTGGAGTGGGGATTGGCTATGGCCGCTTATAATAGAGGTTCTAATGGTATTTCTAGTGATATGGCGTATCAATATCAAAAATAACTATTATGATCTGTATTTGAATAATGAAACCTATAGGTATGTCTTTAGGATTCTTGCAATGAAGGAGATTTTTGAGAATCTAAATCAGTATTTTTGATATTTCTAAGTGGGGAAGTCAGTATCAGCTTCAGAAACTCAGAAGATTACTCTTGGAAAGACTGATAATCTTGCAGCTTGGGCTACTGCTAATGGATATACCTATCTTGAGGTAAGAAATTTGAATCCATGGATCAGGGCGAATAAGTTGCCTGAGGGATCTTGGACTATTGAGGTGTATAAGAGATAGTTTTTAGCTATATAGAGTTAAAAAGGGAGAAAAATCAGATTTTCTTCCTTTTTGTTTACTAAAAATTAAGAAAAAGCTCTCTAATATAGAGAGCTTTTGGGGTCTTCAGAGTTTATTATAGAAACTGATAAGCTTCTTGATTTCTTCGAAGTCTTCGGTGTCTGCAATGTAATGGAGGTCTGCCTCATTGCCATGAGGTGTTCCTTATGTTCTTTGAGGTAGCGTAGGTTTTGAAGAAACTTCTTAACTCGAAGATTGTCCATGCAACCACGAATATCAAGCTGATTAGAAAAAAATACTCGCTTATTGCCTGTGCTTAGTATCCCTAATGTAGTACATATTATGATTATAATAAAAGCAACTACACTGCTGGAGTAGCTAATGCTTAGTTGGTTTAAAGAGGCAAGAATGTCTTTGTGTTTTTCTCTGAAGATTTCTTGAGTTGTTTTTGTGTTCATAATGGTGGGGTTTTTGTTTATTGCGAGGATGAATAGTAGCCTTTTTTAGACAAGAAGTCAAGAGATAAGTTTAATTCTGGTTTTTCCTAGGAGAAGTTTTGTGTTAGAAATCCAATCTTCTAAAAATCCTATTGAGATAAACGATGTTGTGGAGTCAAATGAGTGTTCCTCATAGGGGTTTCCTGTTCTCTGATGAGATGGCAGGGATAAGCTTTTGAAAAAGTTTTTGCAGGTATAGCAGTCGCAACCTTCAGTGAGAGGAGAAAAGTCTGTTCTAAATTCAGAATTTGTGATTTTTATGTTCCCTTGGTCTGAAAAAGCTATTCCGTGTCTTCAGAGTCTTGTTGCTCTACGATCAAACATATCTACTCCATGCTCAATCGCAAATCTCAAATCTTCAGGAGTTCACACTCACATAAGGTATCTTGGTTTATCATTTTGGGAGGAGCGGGGTTGTGTGAGCTACAACTTGTTCGATGAGTTCTCTACTTTCTCAGACACTTACTCCTCAGATGGCGATCCCATCTCGAGCAAATTGGCTCAGGTATTGTGCGGATTCAGCTCTCAAGTCAAGGTAGCTTCCTCACTGCACGATCGGAAAAAGTACTCCTCTTGAGTTTTCGTACTTTGGTTGGAAGTGGTCAAAGGCTCTTTTGCCCAGCGATGTGTCATTGCGATATGTTTTTGGATGGTTTTTGTCGGCTCAGGCTGGGGAACAAACATCAAGTACCATCATGATATCTGAACCGAGTTCACATTGCGTATCTACAACATTTTCTGGAGTAAACATATGTTTGCTTCCATCATATGGAGAGCAGATTTTACGCCTTCTTCTGTGAGCTTTATCCCGACTTTATGAGTATGTTTTTATCGTTAAATTTTTGGTTTGCTAATCAAGAGAAAAACCTGAAATCCTCCACTATCAGTCAAAATGAGTCAGTTTTTCGATTTTTCAAAAGTATGAAGTCCTCATGCTTGCTGAACGATCTTGCTTCCAGGTCTTAGGTAGAGATGGAAGGTGTTTGCGAGAATAAAAGGTTGATTGGTTCTATTTTATCTCAGATGTATTTTTGGTCTTGGAGGAGATCTAGGATCATACACTTTGATTGTAGCTTTAGTTCCAACGGGCATAAAAATTGGGGTTTTTAACCTTGATACCGTTGAGTGATTATTTCTCAGGTTCTGGCGTTCCCTTTTTGTTTCAGTATTTTGAAGTCGAGTTTTTCACATTTAGTATTTTCTATGATTAAAAGTTTAGTTTATATTATGATTTTTTTCTTTTTGAAAAGCAAGGTTTTGGGCTGATGATTATCGTCTTAAGTTCAGATAGTTGATGATTTGGATTTTAGTGATTTAGAAATACATTAGAGAATCCTTAGAGAATTTCTCTTGACATTTTGGAGGAATTCTTTTATTCTCAGCTTTTGTCTTTTATTTTTACTTTTAGAGATAGAAATGAACAAATTGTCAATTGTTGCTGCTCTTTCTGTAGGTCTTTTTGACTCTTGGAGGAGTATATGCAGAAAATCAAACTGGAGCTGTTGCTTCAAACACTACAGGTGCAAACACTACAGGTGTTGTTGCTCCATTGACTGGAGATAAAGCTCATTGACTGGAGATAAAGCTCCATTGACTGGAGATAAAGCTCCATTGACTGGAGATAAAGCTCCACTAACTGGAGATAAAGCTCCACTAACTGGAGATAAAGCTTCACTAACTGGAGATAAGGCTCCACTAACTGGAGATAAGGCTCCAAAAGAATGAAGATGATGGAGTAGCTATTGGTGGGCATAAGATTTTTATGTCACAACCAGTAGGTTCTCTGAGACCTCTTTATCATGTAGGAAAGGAGTTTGCCTGTTTCATTCCGTGTTATGAAGAAGGAAACCTTTCTCTGGGACAACTACTGCTTATGGTTCTATTGATAGTTTCTCAGGAAACTTCAAGGTAAGTCTTGAGATGAGTAATAATCTTGTTGAACCCTAAGACATGGAAGGCTCTTGATCCTAAGGATTATTATTTGACTGGAATCGTTCCTATGTACTCTGGAGCGAGCTATCAGCTTTCAGGACTTAGAGTAAAGGAACCAGGTTTCTATAGAATTACTATCCAACAAGAAGATGGAGAAAAACTAAGTGGAACACAAGAAATCAAAGTTTTCACTTATCAATCAGAATATGCATTTACTGGTGATGAGCTCGCTAAAGTAAAGGCTGTAAGTCAGATTTGGGATAATTTGAGTTTGATACTTTGAAAAAGCAATCTCCAAAACTTTCTGGAGATCAGAACTGGATTGAGGCTTCAAATGGGGTAAAGTCTAATATTGATGCTATCCTTGCATATAGAAGAAAATGAGAAAGTTGCAACCAAGGAAAATAGACCTCACTACTATTCAGCTCCAACTGATTTGAGAATCATTCTCTTACTTGATCGGAGCTTGGATGGCTGATACTATTCAACTTAGAAAATAGTTTCAAAAAGCTGAAAAATCCTTGTATTAACTAGGAGAAAGAAAGTCCTCATTGTGAGGACTTTTTGTTTTTTCTTGAATACTTTTCCTTGCAAATGAGCTTGATTTCACCACCCTAGAGTCAGTTTTTCAGCTTTTTATTATTAAATAGAGCAGGGATATGCCTCGTATTGTAGATGTGATCGAAGAACTTAAAATTGATAAAGCAACTTTTGCCAAAGTGTATGAAAAGGTGATGGATAAGCCGCTCAGTGCAAAGGCTGCGACTATTTCTGATGCAAATTTGGAAAAAGATTAAGTATGTTTTGGATCAATTGCCGTCTAAGTGAGGGAAAACTGCTAAGGAGGAAAAACAGCCTGCTAAAAAGCAGCGCAAGAGGCTAAAGTTTTGAAATCTGATGAATTAGGATTCGGAGGCGGATTTTTTTGTCTGGGCTTGGATTTTCAAAGCAGGAGGAAAAGACTGTAGAACCTGAGCAAGATGAAGATGATCTTGCATTGCATAATATTCAGATTCCTGTGGTTTCCTAGTGAGGAAGTTTCTCAGGGAAAGAATTTGGTTTCTCTCAACCTGCGCAGAGATATGAGGGCGCGTAAGATTTCTTCAGCTCCTGAGCAACCGAAAGAAAAGAAAAGAATTTCCGGCAAAAAGCAGCATGGGAATATCTCAATTGGGCAGGGAACTTATAAGCCAAAGGGAAAAAGTTATCGCGACAGCTGCTGATTTCTGCAAGATTCCCAGACTGAGAAAGCACCAGAAAAGAAATCAGATTTTCTTTCTGAATGAGGTTGCTAAAAACATCATACTTCACAACCTGAGAAAAGGGTTGAAAAGAGACCTGAGAATAAGCCAGTTGCACCAAAAATACAGAAGGAAGCTACAACTTCAGCAAATCTTGTAAAAGAAAAACAGAGGTGACAATTGATGAAAATATTACTGTAAAAGAGTTCTCAGAAAAGATCTGAGTTCCTTTTGCCTGAGGTGATGAAAAACTCATTGCACAAATGGTATTATGACAAGTTTGAATGCAAGTTTGGATTTTGATACGGCATCTTTGATTGCTGAAGATTTAGGTGTTTTTGCTCAAGAAAAAGAAGCAACCTTGGATGCTCAGAGTTTTATGGAGTGAGATTTGCAGAAGATCTTTGGATATTGATAAAGGAGGCTGAGCATCAGGTTGAGAGAGCTCCAATCGTTACTGTAATGGGACATGTAGATCATGGAAAGACTTCATTACTTGATTATCTGAGAAAAACGAGTGTTGCTGGTTGAGAAGCTGGAGGTATTACTCAGTCAATCGGAGCTTCGATGATTGATTATAATAATAAGAAGATTACCTTTATTGATACGCCAGGACATGAGCTCTTTTACTCTCGCTTAGAGCGAGAGGAGCGAAACTTACCAATATTGCGATTATCGTGATTGCGGCTGATGATAGTGTGATGCCTCAGACGATTGAGTCAATCAATCATGCCAAAGCTGCTTGAGTGCCTATTATTATTGCGGTTACTAAGATTGATAAACCTGGTAATAATATTGAACAGATTAAAGCTGATGTTGCCAAACACTGGTTTGACTCCAGAGGATTGGGGAGGAGAGACGCCTTTTGTTGGGGTTTCTTCAAAAACTGGTCAGGAATTGATGTTTTACTAGAGTATGTACTTTTTGCAGGCTGAGATGCTAGAACTAAAGTATAATCCTGAGAGACAGGCAGTTTGAGTTGTTGTGACGCCTATAAAGATCCAAAGCAAGGAGTAGTTGCAAGTTTGATTGTCTTGACTGGAACGCTATGGAGATATTATTGTGACTTACAACACTTATGGTAAGGTTAAGAGAATGCAGAACTGGATTTGAAAGAATGCTCTAAAAATTTCAGGAGGAGAACCAGTTCAGATTCTGGATTTACTGAGTTGCCAGAACCAGGAAGAATTGTTGAGGTTGTTTCTAATGAAAAAGAGGCTAATCAGAGAATTGCCTTTATCAAGGAAAAATGAGACTAAGGCAAGGGAGATGGAGCTGCAACAGTTCTTGGCTCCAGTTGAAGGCTGGAGATCAGTCAAAGATATCAGAATTAAGACTGATTTTGAAGGCGGATGGTTCTTCAAGTTTGGAAGCCTTGAAACAGGCTGTTGATGGAACTTTCTCTGCAAAGCATGTTACTATCAAGGTTGTGTACATAGTGATGTTGGGTATTTTGGAGAAAGCGATCTTTCCGTTAGCTCAGGCTTCAAGAGCAATTTTGCTCTGATTTAATATCTCAAATGAATGCAGCTCTCAAAAAGAAGGCTGAATCTCTCAAGATTGAGATGAGAGACGTTTGATATCATCTATGAATTGACTGATTATCTTACTAATCTTTTTGCTTTGGTATGGTTGAGATTGAAAAAGAAGAGGTTGTTGTTGGGAAGCTTGAGATTCTTTGAGTTTTTCCATACTGAGACGTAGAGAAATGACGATTTGAGGAATGGTTAAGGAAGGAAAGGTAAAAATAAGCTTAAGTTTAGAGTATATAGAGGAGAGGATATTTTTGACAAATGGGGAGATCTTGTCTCTTAAGAGAAATAAGGATGAGGTGAAAAAAGAAGTGAATGCAGGAGAGGGATTGTGGAATGAAAGAGGTGAAGATGGGAAAAGAGACTTGATATCTGAGATATTCTTGAATTTTTATGAGATGCAAGAGGTAGAAGTAGTAGTTTTTCATTGTCTTGTGTTGATGATTTCCTTTAGGCTATATATATGGATGAAAAAGCTGATTGGAAAAGATCAGTTTTTCTTGTTTTTAGAGAAGTATATATACCTGATTTTATTTTTCTAGTTATAAGTAATGCAAACTAATTCGTTGATACATAATGCGAGTATACGCTCCAGATAAGCCACAGGTTGAGCTTCTTTTTGGATACTCCATTTTCAAAGGAGATCTCGTATCTGTCCCTCTTCAAAGGGCAGGAAATGAAGAGACATCAAACTGCCTTTCCGATTGTTGTTGAACTCTCGAGTGAGAAGCTGAATTTTTGAGTGGAGGAGCAGGTTTATCATTTGCATAAAGGGAGATATCCTTACTTTGGAAGGAGGGATTCCTCATGATGTAAAAAGCACTTGAGGAGGTATTATTCGTTTGACGCTTTCAAAGCAGGATGTGGTGCTCGTGTGGAACGAGGTTGCTCAACAAAGTGCATAATGGGTATAAAAGGCTGAGAAGTCAGCCTTTACCTTTATTTTTAGAGATTTAGTATTTGGTGGCGAAACTCTACTTTAGATATGGCGCAATGAATGCTGGGGAAATCAACTGCACTCATGCAGGTAGCATATAACTATGAGGAGAGAGGTCATGCAGGTGCTGATTTTAAAAGCCAGCTACTGATAGTAAGTGAGGTGCTAGTGTTGTTTCTAGGATATGACTAGAGAAAGGTTGATGCTTTTATTGAAAAGGGCGAGAGAGTTGATGATATTCTAGATAGGACTTTTTGAACAGGGAAAATATGCGTGTATTTTTGGTAGATGAAGTACAATTTTTGGAGGAAGTACAGATTGACCAGCTTTTGAAATTGCGATTTTGAGAGATATTCCAGTAATTTGCTATGTGATTAAGGACAGATTTTTATTGCAGAAACTTTCTCTGCGAGTGGAAGGCTTTTAGCATTGGCGCATAGTATTGAGGAACTAAAGACTATTTGTCGCTGCGGGAGGAAAGCAGTATGTAATTTAAGGCTGATAGACTGTAAGACCGAGGGTGTTTACAGGAGCTCAGGTGGCGATAGATGGAAGTGGTGATATTCGTTATGAGTCAGTATGTTGAAAATGTTTCTTTAAGCTCAAGGAGCAGTATGCCTAATTTTTGGTTAGCTCTTGCAAAATCTGAAATAGCTATACTTTTTGCTGTGAAGATTGCCTCAACATTTAGGTGGATTAAAAAGCAGGAAAGGAGGCTAAAAATCAGATGCTTTTTAATCTATCTTGAAGAAGAGTGCTAAGGGCGGATTTTCTCAGACTTTTTATTTTTAGAATATAAAATGGTAGTAAGAAAACAATTTGAACTTGCTCGCCAATCAATGACTTGGCATAGAAGAGAAATCTCTCTTGAAAAGGGAAATTGGCTGTGCAGGCAGATGCGAGTATTAGAATGCAGATGGGAGAAAATGTGATGCTTTACTCAACAGTTATGGAGAAAAATCGAGAAAGAGAAGGACCTCGATTTTTGCCATTGATGATTGATATGAGAGAGGTTATTCAGCTGCTGGAAGAATTGCTGGAGCTGTATATAGAAGAAGAGAGGAAGACCTTCTGATACTGCAATCTTTGTATGAGATTGACAGATAGAAACTTTGAGGCCTATGTTTCCAAAGGGATGATCAATGATGTAGTAGTTTCAATCACTCCGCTTGCATTGGATCATCAGTTGGGGGCTTGGAGTAATGCATATTATTGGAGCCTCACTTTCTATTATGGCGGCTGGGATTCCGTTTGATGGACCTGTTGGAGCTGCGCAGATGGGATCATCTTGATGGAGAGTTTATTGTAAATCCAACTCTTGAACAGTTGGAAAAATCGAATTAAATCTTTTTGGTTGCTGGAAAGAAAGGTTCTATCAATATGATTGAATGTGAGGAGAAAAGATTCCCAGATGATTTGATGAAAAAGGCCCTTGACCTTGGACAAAAGGTAATTGATGAGGCATGCGATTGGCAGTTAGAATTCCTAAAGACTTTGGAGATTAAAATTCAGGAAATCACTTTTAATAAGCCATCTGAGGAAACCATGCAATTGGTAGATCAGGTTTTGACTGCTGAAAGACTTGAGGCTATGGCTGGGAATACTAAGACTCCATTTAATGAGCTCTATTCTCAGTATGAAAGAGAGCTTTGGCACTAGCAGCTGAAAAGGCTGAGGTGAGCAGGCGAGTGAATACATTGAAAGTAAGATCAAAAATGGGAGTTTTCAATGCGATTAAGAAGTTTATTAGATCAAGAACTATTGAAAACAGGAAGAGAATAGATGATAGAGGAGAACTTGATATTAGACCACTCTATTGTGAGATTGATAACTTGCCAAGAGTACATGGAAGTGGACTTTTTGGAGAGGAGATACTCAGGTACTCAGTACTGTTACGCTTGGTGAGACCAACTGATTATTTGGTGCTTGATGATATGGAACATGATGATGTGCAGCAAAAGTATTTTTCATCACTATAATTTCCCTCCATTTTCAACTGGAGTAGCGAAAGCTATAGAGAGGAACTGGAAGAAGAGAAATCTGACATGGAAGACTTGCTGAAAGCGCTTGAAAAATATGATTCCGAGCAAAGAAGAATTTTCCATATTCAATCAGAGTTGTGAGGAATGTCTAGGATCTGGAGGTCTCGACTAGTATAGGGATCAGTTTGTGGTTCTCACTCTGCATTGATGGATGCTGGAGTGCCTATCAAAGCAGCTCAGTAGCTGGAATTACGTTGTGGATTGATGACTGAACATCTAGAAGATGGAACCATTACTAAGTATCGTATTCTTAATGACCTTATGGGAACAGAGGACTTTACTGGAGATATGGATTTTAAGGTGGCTGGAACCAAAGAAGGAATCATGCTATTCAGCTTGGATACTAAACTGAAGGGACTTACACTCCAGATTATCCATGAGACGATAGATAGAGCAAGTAAATGATATAAAGGAGATTATGGACTTTATGCTTGAGACTATCGGACAGCCAAGAGAAGCTGTTAAGGAATATGCGCCTAAGATTCATGTTTTTCAAGATCAACCCTGAGAAAAATCAAGGAAGTTTGTGGAAAAAGGAGGTGAGAGTTATTGATAAAATTATTGAACAATGTGAGTAATATCAAGATCGACTTTGAAGATGATGGAACTGTGTTTCTTGACTCATAGTAAACAGGAAATTATTGAAAAGGCGAAAAATCTGATTATGGAAATTGCCACAGATTTGGAAGTTGGGGCAGGTTTTTGATGCAAAAGTGGTGAGGAGTTGAGGCATATGGACTTTTTGTTCTAATTGCCAAAGGAAAACAGGGACTTTGCCATGTTTCAAATCTTGGTCAGAAATTCACTGATGGATTGGATAAACATTTCAAGGTTGGAGATGTGATTCATGTTGTGATCTCTCAGATTGGACAGATGGAAAGATTGCTGTTAGAGAGAAAGCTTGGTTAAATGTTTGAAATAATGAAAAATCTGATTTCTCAGTTGGGAGATCAGATTTTTATTTATTGATTTTGGAGTTTATATCTGATATTTTCAGAGATCTATCTCAGGCTCTGCTCATAAATTCATGCATTGCTTTTTAGCGTTGGAAGTGACTTATCTGACACGAGGTTCCTGAATCCTGATCAATCAAGTTCAGCGCTGGCACCCTCTTCAAATCCGAGGACTGGAACTCCCATGAGAAGGTGCTTCTGCTGTCCCTATTCAAAAACTTTCCTTTTGTGAGATTGATCAGTCCTGAGCTCTCTTTTATGGTTTCAGCGAGTCCGTCTTGCATCTCGACCTGTGAAAATGATTGTTTCTCCAGCGATGTTTTTAGTTTTTCTTCATCTGGTCCAGAACCTATCATTAGAAGAGGTAATTTGAGCTCATTGAAAAGTTTGATAATAATTTCACATTCTCTCACAAAGCTCACGAGTCTTCCTACACAAACAAAATATGGTTTTGGAGTCTGAAATGCCCATATATCAGTACTGATCACTGATGGTAGGGTAGTGAACAGTTGATGAGAAACCGTAGATCTGTTTGGCTAATTTTTGAGTATAATGACTATTAGCAATTATTGTGTCAAATTTTTGTATAGGACTGATCCGTTTGCGGAGCTTTGGAGTAATTTTCTTACAAAAAGCCATTTCTTCCATCAATGAAACTTGCCTAGGTATTCCTCGTAATGACTTCGAATATACTGCATTGGAGAGTGTAGGTAGAGTGAGGTTGGGACTCAGATTGGATCGATATTTTTGCAATAGCGAAAGATGAAATCTGAACTTCATCAGGTTTTCGTTTTATCTTTCTTGAGAGAATTTTTCATGAATAATGGATAAAAACGATCAGGTTGCAATGCAAAGATCGAAGACAGGATTTTTGACTTTTTCTTTTTGAAATAGAGGAAAATTCTTGCTAGCCAATTTGGTAGAGCTTGAATGATAGGTATAGTATAGCTTTTTCAGGAGATCAGGGGTGGGATATGAAGCTGTTTTTGTTCTGAAATGAGCGTGAAAAGCTGGATCTGTGTTTCTGGTCAGTTTTTCTGAGAGCTTTTATGAGAAGGTCGTTTAGCACTTGCATTACGCCTCCTTGGCATGGTCCAGCAGTTGACAAAGGCGATTTTCATTTTAATCTCTCAGTATAAAAAGTCGTTTGAGTATAGGGAGAAAAAGGCTGATTTCAAAGGGTATTTTTCTGCCTAAAATTCTGACTTGACTTTGGTGGTAGAAGTGATACACTCTTTGGATATAGAGCTTTATTTCAGGCTTTTTATCTCTTAAAAGAGTAGAGACGATGAAAACTATAGATAGATTGCTACTTTTTGGTGATTGCTGGATGTTGGCTGGAACGTATTATTTTACGAATAGTCATGTTCCTAGTCCTGTTGAGCAAAAGAGTGTGAGTGTTGTTGGAGTTGGTGAGGCGAGGTGCGACTCCAGATCAGTTGACGATTACTTTTTCTATTGCTCAGACTGGGGCAACTACACAAGCTGCTCAAAAATTAGTTAACCAGAACATTGATACATTGAGAAAAGGACTTTCCTGAACTTGGTGTCTCAGAACAGCTTAAGACTGAAGTATTTAGAACTTCTCCAGATTATGATTGGGAGGATTGAGATCGTGTTTCTCTTGGGTATCAGACAGAGGCAACTTATAGCATAAAACTTGCTGGAGCAGATTTTTGAGAAAAAGGAAATCAGATTCTTCAGCTTTTGCCTAAGATTTGAAATATTGAGGTGGATAACACTGTATATGGACTTTCATCTCTTGATAAGCCAAAGCTTGAGGCGAGAGAAAAGGCATTTGAGAATGCGAAAATGCAGGCAGAACAAATTGCTAAACTTTCTGGTAAAAGTTAGGTAAAGTGCTACTACTCTGCTGACAGCATGGATCGTGAATATGAGAGACCTTATTATCCAATGGCGATGATGGCGAAAGAGCTCTGTTGCTGAGTTGGCAGATGAAACAACAGAAGTGGTTTCCGCAGGTGAGGAAAAGATTTCTGCTCAGCTTGAGGTTGTTTTTCGTGCTTGAATAAGAGTTGAGTCTTTGAGAAAGATGATAAAAAACTGATTTCAGAGATTGAGATCAGCTTTTTATTTTAATCATTATTTACTCGCTTAGCTGAAGGTATAAGGAGATTTCTCCTCAAAAAGCTCTTTTGTAAGATTGAGTTTATTGACTGAATTTGCATAGCAGGTGATAAGCTTTCTCACTTCTGAACTTTGTCTCCAGTTTTTGTGTGAGGAAGAGTCCAGCTCAGGCATCTCCTGGAGCTCCTAGCGTTCTAGCTAGCATATTGAGATATTTCATATCAATACCTGTGAGTTCTCACTCTGTTGGTGCAGTATAGTCAAAGGTTTCTGATCCAGAGCGAAAGTTCTTCGGAGTTGATATCAGGTTTTTCTCCTCCTTGTGCTTTGATGATTTCTTGAAGCTTTGTTCGTGCTTTTTCAGCTGAGAAGTTCTGAAGTTGCTGAGCTCTAGAGCGGAGGAATAATCTTCTTTTAGACCGCAGATTACGATGAGCTGAGCTGCTAAATCAAGTGCTTTTTCTTGAAGGTCAAGAGCTCTCTCTGGGTGCTGTTGCAGAATTCTAAGGACTTCTCTTACTTGGAGAACAGCTCAGATTCCGTTTCCGATTGGCTGAATGGCCTGAGTGATTTGCGACTTCTGTTTTTATCCTAATGATGAACCAATATTTCTGAAATGGCTTGCGATTCTCTCAGCATCGGCTTGGTTTGTGACTTTTGCAGTTGGTCCGACTGGGATGTCTATCAAGCAATGGTTGATTCCCCATGAGCGTAATTTTTGCCATGATACTTGAGATCATTTCTGGCATATGGCTCCATCCCAAAAGTGGAGCTGAGACTTTGATAATTCTATCGTTTGCTGGTGCGAGGTTAAGATTCCGTTCAAGCGAGGCAACATTTGTGCTTATCTACCAGTCTGATGATTTCAGATTTTAAGTTCGCTTTTCATAAGGTACTTCTACGCATTCTCCAGTTGCAGCTGGAGGTGATTGATTTAGAGAGGTTTTTGGTATTGTGATCCCTAGTGAAGCGAGTAGCGGAACGATGATCTGTGGTTTCGTTTCCTGATACTCCCTCAGATGCAATATTTACTCACCAACAATTCCTGGAAAACGGTACATATCTCCAGTATAAGCGGTTGCTTTTGTAGTATAGAAACCAAGTTCTTCAGGATCAGATTTATAGAAAAAGCTGGTCGCGGTATAATAGGGCTAAAATCAGATCTGAAAGTTTATTATTTTGCATATCTTCGATGATAGCGTCAATTTCCTCAGTAGTGAGTTTTTCTCAGAGGAGTTTCTTTTCTGATGGCTACTAGAGACAGTGGGTTTGTCCTCATGAGATGAAACAGTACATTATCTCCTTCCATAATTGGGTAATTATCTAGTAATTCCTGAGTTGCTCAGATAATTCCAGGTTCGAAGTTCATCAGAAAATGCAACATCAACAACATATTCTTCTTTATTTCTGATGGGTGAGATTTTTGTCTTGAGGAGAGATTCCGTAGGCGGTCGCTTCTTGCGTATTGAGCATAGCTACGATTCCTTCTCAATTACTAATATTGAGTTTTGATTTTTCAACTAAAGATTTCCATAAAGTTTGATAAAAGAATAAAAATCAGATTTTTGTTTTATGCATTTTTCTGGATTTTGGGTAGGATCACATTCTCAGCATAGGCGATTTCTTCCTTTCTGACTGTTGGTGCTATTTTTGCTAGATATTCGCTTTCTGATCCTGCTAAGAAGCTTATTGTAGCTACTTTGATACTCTTTATTTTCTTGTGATATCTGGGCTTTCTCGTAGATTTACGAGTGTTGAGACTTTCGATATCTAGAATCCTATCATCTGGACCTCCTTTCCCTCATGATTTCTCCAATCGATTCATAATTTTTCCCTATGGTAAATTTTGATTTTTCTCGATTGTTTTGGAGACTTTCTACTTGTCTAATTTTTCTCAGGAGAGGGGCATATTTAATCAGATTTCTTGGGGTTGCAATATGTTGTTTGAAATCTGTATATTGAACAACTTCATTAGTCTCTGTCGGTGTTTTTTCAGTTGGTAAATTGTCCTCTTTCTCCGATACGATCAGCAAATTGTTTTAATATTTTAATTGATTTGTTGAGATGTTTGGTTGCTTGAATGTTTTTAGGATTTGGAGCAAAGAAGCTATAATAACCAGGATCAGTATTTTTATTGAGTTGTTCTTGAGTCCAAGTCCGGATTTGATTTTTGTAATGAGTTCGGTTTTTAGTTGCTCTTTTTCTATTTCATGTTTGATGCTAGTTGCTTCAGTGTCTCAGAGGTTGTGTTGAATATTTTCTCAAGCTTAGTTTCAATTACTTGTTTTGATTTTTCGTATGAGATCTAGTCTTTTATCTGGGAGGATGGTTTTGGGATCTGCTTGATTCATTAGCTCGGTTAACCCTGGGATTTTAAAGAGTGTTTTGTCCCTGTAATATCTATGGACTTTGTTGCGTCGTTGATATTATTCATACTTATAGAAAATTCTCCTGCTGATTGGTGTAAATTGGTAGGAAACTTTTGGATTATTGGCATCGCTATATTGGTAGTAGCTTTTCCCTCAGCTTTTTGGATTACTTTTTCAATTTATTGCTGATATTCCTAGCTTCTCAAACATTACTTTATCATGCTTTTTAAGGCTGTTAGTTTTGCTTTTTCTTTAATGATCTGTTGAAATTGTTGTCTCTCTCTTGTAATCATTTTCTCTCTTATAGGACTTTTTGCTCGAACTTTTTGAAGCTTTATGAGGATCAGGATCAGATTGATTTTTCTGAAAAGCTTTGATAGAAGTGAATTGAGTTTTTCGTTCTCAAACTCGAGTGCTTTAACTCGGACTTTTTAAAGGCTTCTAGGTACCCTTGTGGGTTTCCTTCAGGATATTTTTAGGATATCTTCTTGCGGAAGATTGTCGAGTTCTTTGATGAAATCAGTTTTTTCACTTGTTCCAGCAGTGGAATCCATGATTTTTATCATTATTTTGTTCTAGGAGTTCTGCTTTTGTGTTTATACTTTTTCTTGTTCTTGTAGGTTTTTCTTTCTTTGCTATGTTTCTCAACTTTTTCTCTATTGAGATTCTTATCTATTGTACCTTTTGAGAGATAGGCTGCTTCGTCTCTCTCTATTTTAGATAATTAATGTGTTCTGATAGTTTCTTTTTAGAAAGATTCAGAAATTATTTTTCATCTTCTTTTAGCTTGCTATCTAGTTTTCCGCTGAGTCAACTCAATATAAGTTTCTTGTTTCTTTCCGGTTTCATCTGTTAGGAGTATTTGAAATCATCAATCAATTTCTTTCAGTGTTTTAGCTTGGAGAGTCCCTTTTTCTGATGCTTGTCTACCCTATTGCATAGATTCTATTAAGTCCATCTATTAGAAGCTCTGATTTTGAGTTGGTAATTTTCTTTTTATTTTGGTTTAAAATGTTTTTAGTATTCCAAATCTGGTAGTAAATCTTTGTAGTTCTGGGTATTCCTTCTTGATATTTCACTATCTTTTCTGCTTTTCCCCTGGTTATCTTTTGATTCGCTTTTTCTTTTTCCCTCTTAAGGATCAAATGTTGTCTTTCTATAGTTCTGAACATGGTGATGGCTTCTGTGAGTTTTATTAGATCAAATTTAGTATTTTCAGAAGATTTTTGTATCATTTGTTAGTTGTTCTCACTTCTCTAGAAAATTTATGATATTTGTTAGTTTTTATATACTCAGATTTTCTTTCTCTAGTCCTTCATTTTTAAGATGTTTTGAAACTTAGTTAGATAGTACTATAGAGGCATAGCTGGATTCTTCATTTATTTTATCTCGCTCTTTTCTTTATCTGTTGTGAATATAAGATGGTTTTTCTCAATTACTTATCTCATTTTATTTTTGTATAGTGATTGCTCAAGAGTGTTTTGATTTCTTGTATATAGTTTTCTTCTATTCCAATATTTTAAGGCTATCAAGATTTTCTCCTTGCCCCATTTTTATCAATACTAGAAACTTTATCAGTGCTTTTCTTTACTGATTCCCTTTTCATAAGATGCGTGGCTTCCTCATTCTAGGCTCATTTTGAGCTGTTTCTAATAAATATAAATCTTTTTAATTATATCTAGAAAAGTCTTGAAAAACAAATTTTTAAGCACAAAAATCAGATGATTTGATTGCATTTTACTTAAAAATCGTATATCTTGATGAAGGATTTTACTTTTTAGCGATAATAGAATGAGACTTAGAGAGAATCAGAGGCTCGTGGATTGCTTTATCAGTATCTGATGAGAAATTTTTGATTTGTATGAAAAGTGGGCGAGAAGTTCTATTGTGGCTATGATCCAGCTGCAGATTCTCTTCATCTTGGGGCATTTTGACCTTTATGGCGGCAGTAAATTTTATGAAGAGGGAAATACTTTCCGTGATGCTGATCTGAGGCGCAACTGGGATGATTGGTGATCCAACTGGGAAAAGTGAGGCGAGGCATTTCTTTGACTCGATCAATTGAGGCATAATCAAGAGGCGATTACCAAACAAGTTGGTCAGATTTTGGAAAAATTTAAAAAGAAAACTGACAGGAAAGGATTTTCAATTTAAAGTTGTGAATAATTATGACTTTTTACAAAGATCTATCGTCTCTGACTGGTATCAGAACAGTTAGGAAATATATCACGCTAAATACTATGCTGAGTAAGGAATCAGTGAAAAAGAGACTTGGGAATACTGAATCTGGGATCAGTTATACTGAGTTTACTATATGCTTTTTGCAGAAATGACTTTGTTCATTTGTGTATGAGAATGAGGTGTGAAAAAGCTGCAGATTTGAGGATCTGATCAGCGAGGAAATATGGTGACTGGAACTGAAATGCTTCGTAAAAGACAGGAGAGGTGAGTTAGAAAGTTGTATGTTATGACCTTGCCTTTGATGATGGATTCAACAGGAAAAAGTTTTGAAAATCTGAATGAAATGCAATTTGGTTAGATCAGGAGAAAAATAGTCCATATTTTGTGTATCAGTATTTTCGTGAATACTGCGGATGCTGATGTAGAGAAATTTTTGAGGGCCTTTACTTTGCTTGAAATCTCGGAGATTGAGTCAATTGTAGCACAGCACGTTCAGCAGCGAGAGCTTAGATATGGACAGAGACAGTTAGCGAATTATGTGGTTTCAAACTCTTTTCGGAGAGGAGGCTGCTCCAGCAGGCTGAAAAAGATTTCAGAATTCCTTTTGAGATGAGATAAAATGGAGCTATTGTCAGCTTTTTCTGCTGATGGATTGCAGGCTTTAGTAAAGGAAACTGGAGGTTGTAGAGTTCAAAGAAGATGAAATCAGAATTTTTGGAACTTTTGGTGTTAGCTTGAGTGTGTGAATCTAATGGAGATGCGAAGAAACTCATCTGTCTCAGGGGGCGATTTCAGTAAATGAGCAGCTTGTTTCTGATATTGGTCAGAAGTTTTCAAGGAGGATGCGATTAATTGAGTCTTGCTTATTAGGAAAAGGAAAGAGAAAAACTATAAAAATTGCTCAGTTTTTAATTTTTCTTTACGTCAAATGCATACCTTCCAGCTTTTGCTCCCTAATGATGGGAGAAAACTTAAAAATCTTTTATAGCTCTTTTGAGGGGTAATTTCTCAGGCAGTTGTGATGAATTATGCTAAGATTTATCAGCTTTCTGAGCCCTAAAATCCAAAAAATCTGAGAAAAACTGGTTATGTTTCTTGGTGTGGCTGAGGAACAAGAAAAATTTCTTCTCCTGTATCTCAGACCAGTTGATGGACTTTTGAGAATGGAGATTTGTTTCTTATGCCTTGACTTTCTTAAAAAGCCTCTGTGAGTAAATCTCAAGGAGGTTTTTAGTCTCCTCAGGATGCCTGTAGAGGATAGTGGAGGATCTTCAGCATTTTCTTCCTCTTTTCTGTCATGTCTTCTTTTTAGTAGTTCATCACCTTCGGTGATAAAGAGTTTCGATGCTGCCATAATCGCATGCATAATAAATCCACCGATTACAGGCAATTGCTCAATCGCATTATATGCGATTGTTGCTAACTCTGTTTTGCAACTGACGAGTAATGTGCCTAAAAGCATAAGGTAAAATACTTTTTCATTGTATGTTTTTTATTTTTCTGGATAATTATGATAATTATTTTGTAATAAAAGTCTAATATAAATAAAAAGGAAGAAATCGCTTTTATTCTTCCTTTTTGGGTGGATTGCTAGTACTCAATATTCTTTTTCTTGAACTGGGTGTAGAATTGATGATGGGTGCAACTCATTCTTGGATCCTCAGAGATTCAGGAATAGATCTTACTTACTATCCTCTTGTTGGAGCATTGTTTGGAAGTTTTCGTAGTGAGCGATTCTTTCTAGCAAAAATATCTGACCAGTATTTTCAAGTTCTATTTTATTTCAGGGGGATGATTTTTGCAAAATTTTCATTTGTTGAGTCTTCATTCTATGGATTTTTCTCAAGTGAGGAGCTGAGATTTGTAAGGTTCTTGGACATTGAATGTTGTTTTTCATTTAGTGCTCTTATTTACATTCAATCTGTTAATTCAGTACTTTTCTTTATACTTTCTTGATCTCAAATGAGTTTGAGTCATATATTTTTATTGTGTCTATTCAGGAAAGATTAGTTGCTGATATATTTTTCAGTATAGCTCTTCAAGTGAGCTATATTTAATATTATTTTTGATTTCTCAGTGTTTTTCACTCATGAGAAAAGGTGAGAAAATCTCAGATCTTATATTTTTGTACTTCCTCTCCTGATATTCATATTAGTGTTTCTTTATCTGCAAAAGTTGTGGGAAATCAGATTTTCTGTATTAATGTTCCAATTTTCTAGGTTCTAATTTTTGAGATAATGGACAATATAGGTATACTTCACTGTCTCAGTCTTTTTATATTTGTTGTAGACTTCGTAGAGTGGTTGGAAATTCATTTTGAACATATGTAGTGACTTTGGTGCTTTCTTTTTAGATACCAGTATAGATTCCATCTGCATTTGGGTAGTGGATAGTATTTAGAAAGGTTTCCCAGAGCTTCCAAATATGTCCTTTTCAAAATTCATCAAAGAGGAACATGCTTTTGAGTTCTATATATCAGTTTTTGTCTCTATGCACGGTTCCTCGGATGAGGGATGATTTTTAGAAAACGAGGATTCAAAATTGGTTTTTCATTATGCTCTAGAAAAACATAGTCTCTGTCAGCTTTTTATGATTTTTAGAATATTGTCTTTGAGTTTACTATATAAATCGGACTGAGTTGGCGATAATATGATCTTAGTACTGATCTGTTGCTGAGAATACTCTGATCAAGTAGAGATTTTGTAGTCTGTGTCTTTGTTTATCTTTGATGCTATCTGATTTTTCCCGTAGCTCAAGAGTATTGATCCATTTCGTTGTTTGAAAATGTAAACTAAAAATCTCTAAGTTTGATCAAGAGGTATCTCCTGATTATCGTTACATATAGGTCTGATGTCCCATTCTCACACTATCTCACATCTACCATAGATTTTGTGATTGAAAAATATAACTTCCATCTCGTAGACCGTAGATTTTCTCGTATAGGATTCTTGAAGTAGGATGTTCATTATTTTTCGGATTCTCTCTTTTCTTTTCAAAATGTGGTTCAACTCCTGATTTTACTAAGTCCTAATCCCTCCAATAGTAGAGGCAAATCAGTTTTTGATTTTCTCAAGTATTTAGACTGTATTGGAACAATTCATAGCTCAGCACTGATTCATACAATAGGACAATCTAAATTGATAAGATAATTTGCTGGGTCTATCTCATGGAAAAAGAGATTTTGCTCTATAAGTATTTCCTCCGGCGAGTAGGATCAAAGAAGCCTGATTTAGGATATTTTTATATATCACCTCTTGCACGGTTATCAATGATTTGATATTCCTTTGAAAAGTGATAATCATGAGTATCTCTAGAGCCTTTTTATCTAACTCTAAGAAAAGATCATTCCCACTTATAATCGTTCAGCGTTGCTTGAAATGAGAACAAATTTTGTGTTCAGGTAACTTCTGATTTTAAATTTACTAAAAATTTATTTTTCTCTAGAAAACTTTTGTTGCAGTATAAGTGTCATTCTCTTTCTTTATGCCTCAGATGTTACTTGTGAGGAAGAGTTTTCTATCTTGCGCTGTTTTTATTTTTATATGTTTTGAAATTACTATCAAGATCTTTTTCCTGACTGTTTGTTTTTCAAATTTCCATTTATAACATAAATTTGAGACCTTAAAAACTATTTTGAAAAACGATTAAAACTCGCAATTCTTAGGTGTTCTTGGGAACGGAATTACGTCACGAATATTCTCCATACCAGATTACATACATTGATGAGTCTCCTCAAATCCAGTCCAAAACCTGAATGTGGAACGCTTCCATATTTTCTGAGATCAAGATACCATTGATAGTCTTCTGTGAGACATCTCGAGATTTCTCCATCTTTTTCGTTAATTTTCTGTAGTTATCTTCTCTTTGAGATCCTCAGATGAGTTCTCCAATTCCAGGTACGAGCATATCCATTGCTCTAAATCTGGTTTTTTCCATCTTCGTTGAGTTTCATATAGAAGGCTTTAATTTCTTGTGGATAATCAGATTACAAATACAGGTCCGTTAAAGACTTTTTCTGAGAGGAATCTCTCGTGTTCCAGTCTGAAGATCGATACCCCATTCTGGAGCGTATTCAAAAATTTTGTCCTGATTTTTAAGGAGTTCAATTGCTTCCGTGTAGGCTACTCTCGCGAAAGTTGAATTAACTAGTCTCTCAGCTCTTTCTTTTACTCCCGGAAAATAAATTGATCAAAAAATTCCATCTCAGCAGGAGCCTCTTCAGAATATATCTAAGTACGTATTTGATCATATCTTCTGCGATTTGCATATTTTTCTTTTAAGGTCAGCAAATGCGATTTCAGGTTCAATCATCCAAAATTCTGAGAGGTGCCTTGTTGTATTTGAATTTTCTGCACGGAATGTTGGTCCGAACGTATAGATTTTCCCAAAGGCAGAGGCAAAAGAGTTTCTCCTTCAAGTTGTCCACTTACTGTTAAACCAGCCTTTTTCAGAAGAAGTCTTTTAGAAAAATCTACCTCTCAGATTCAGTTTTTGGGTGTGTTTTTAGGTCTAGAGTTGTGATTTGGAACATTTCTCCAGCTCCTTCAGCATCACTTGCTGTGATAATTGGTGTATGTACTCGGATAAAACCTCTTTCATTAAAAACTTATGAATAGCAAAAGAAAGTGAGACTTCTTACTCTGAATACTGCAGAAAAAGTGTTTGTTCTCGGTCTGAGGGTGGGCGATAGTTCTGAGATATTCAAAAGAGTGTCTCTTTTTGGAGTGGGAATGTCTCACTCTGCTGCTCCCAAAGAGTTATTTTTGTAGCCTTGAGTTCAAAAAGCTTGTTTTTTGCTCATTCGGATTTTATGAGATCTCCTTCAATCTGAAGACTGCTCCTGTTCGTATTTTACGACTTCATTGAAATTTTTCAAGTTCTTGTTCAAAAACGATCTGAAGATTTTTAGATATGAACCATCATTGAGTTCGATAAATCCAAAAAGTCTTTGAATCTCTGAGACTTCTTACTCGTCCGTTTACTGATGATCTTGCTTCCCGATAAGTGATTCGTAGCTTTTTATAGATCGTTTTTGATACTTGTCAGTTTGCATTTTTGAATGAATATATGAAAAAGTAAATTATCTGATTTATGGTGTTTTTTAATAGAGAATACAAGTCTTAACAAGAAAAATCTGATTTTTGTTCAGATTTTTCTTGAGGCAGTGTGAGTGAAGATGTGGAGATTTATAGTAAGCAAGTTTGATTTTCATCTAGATAGCTCACCGCATTCGGAATGACAGCTGGAGTATGACTTTGCAATGATAGTTAGTTTTATGTGTGATGGGCTAACTCTTCAAATGGAGAATAGCTCTCCCTACAGTTTTTATAGTATGACCTTTTGCTTTCGTTCACGAGTATCTGGTATTCCCTTTATATATTGAAAAAGGTATTTTCTAAACTCTACGACTGAACGATATTCTTTTTGAAAAATCAATCAGTAGCCTTTCTAAATCTTCGAGTGTTGGTTGGTTGAGGCGTGGTTATCTACCTTTTCTCACCATTCTTCAAATCGTAGATCGCAGGCTATCATCATGAGTAGATGTTCTTGCATGGTCTCTAGTTTTTCGCTGAGTGATGGGAGATGTTGCGTAAGATTCGGGGATTTCCTATAGCGCCTTGTCCAACTCATGATCCGTCAAATTTCCATTGATCAAGCACTTCTTTAGCCATTTGATAAGAGCGATGCCTCGAGTTGGCGATAACCTTGCAGGGGTAGCGCTTGTTTGACTAGTGTATAAATCAAAAATCAGCATCTCCTGTATAGAGTTGTTTTGAGGGTTCTACCGTGAATACTAAACTCAGATCGCAGCTTGGTGCGATACGTTTTAGGAAATCGAGTTGTTCAGGTTTATCTTCTTCGCGAAGTCCTGCTCTGGATTTTACGGAAAAAGATAAATCAGAATTTTCTTTTTACTATTTTTTTGAAAGGTTTTTGGATGATTGTGATAGTCTACGATGTCTAAGCATATCAGAGCCACCACCACATTTCATGACGGTATTTGATGGACATCAGGTATTGAGCTCTATCCCTGAGAATTGGTCGGCATATTTTCTAAATCTAAGATCTTGGCTGTTTGCAGGAGTGTTGCTTCATTTCCTCAGTAGATCTGAGCGATTGGGAGTTGTTCAGGTGTCATCAGATATGCCTGATGACTTTGCTTGGATTGATGATAAAACCATCAGCATTCATAAACTCAGTTCGTAGCTGTAGGGTATCGTTTTTGATTTTTATAACGATCAAAAATGTTTCTTTTCGTAATCAGGCGGGTTGCACAATTTGGAGTCCCATCCATCGGTGCAAAGCACAGTTGCATATTCAGATTTTTCTAGGTTCTAGAGGGTTTTAACATTCTTCCAAAAATCTGAGTTCAACCTTTCTGAGTCAGAATTTTGGATTATGAAATCTTTACAATTCCGAGATTATTCCATATTTCAAGCACATATCCAGTTCCAAAGAGCTTATGTCTTACGGTTGCTCATTCGGTGATTGAAGATTGATGTTAGGCTCCCTCAACCTTTGGTGAGGTCGTAGAACTTGAGCAGATCATTTGGAATTTCCTGGAGAAATCTGCACAGGATTCATCTTGGTTTGACCTCGCGTCATTCTGCTATTTTGCATGCGAGATGAAGAGCGCGTCTTTTGCTCTAGTAATCGCCACATACATCAGTCTTCTTTCTTCTTCTAGCATTTTTGGTTCGAGAAGAGAGTTTGCGAGTGGGAAGATATTATCCTCTGCACCTACGATAAAGACAGCCGGGAACTCTAGTCCTTTACTAGAGTGGATCGTCATAAGTTTGACTGCGTCAGAATTTTCATCTGTATTTTCAATAGTATCTACCATTAGAGTTACTTCTTCCAAAAATCGTCTCAGTAACTCTCTCTCAGAACTGATAATTTCTTCGTTTGCATTTGCGGTTCAAAATTCATATTTGCTGGCCATGTTGATCAGCTGTCCAATGTTTTCGTACTTTTTCTTCTGCAGTTTGTTCGCTGTCTTCTTCCTTGATAAGGTAGCCTTTATAGTCAATTTTTGACAAGATATTCAGTGAGATCTGCTGGGTTAAGTGTTTTTGATCGCTGTTGTTAATTGATTGAAAAGTTCTAATAAAAATCTTTGATCCCATCGAGTGCTGGAGCTGTTGGTTTGATTCAGCATTCTTGTTCAGTATTTTTTGTCGTTCCCATCTCTGAAAGTGTGAGAAGTATTTCATACAGGCTCACTCCCATTTCTAAGGCATAGGATTCTAATCTTTCAAGGGAAGTTTTTCAGATTTTTCTGTTTGGAATATTGAGAATTCTCTTGAGCGATACTCGTATCAAATGGGTTATTGATGACTTTGAGATAAGCAAGGATGTCCTTGATTTCCTTTCTTTCAAAAAATTTAAATGCTCCATAGATTTTGTAGGGATTCCTTCTTGGACAAAAAGAGATTCAAAAATTCTGAGATTGAGAGTTCGTTCTGTAGAGGATTGCTACCTGTCCTCGCGATTTCAGTTTTCCTTTATCTTTCATTTGTTTGATAAGGTCAATCGTATTTGCTGCTTCATCAATATCGGTATTGTACGTGAGAACAGTAATTTTTGTCGTTTCATTCTCTATGTGCGATGATGTTTTTCGTATTGGTTTTTATTTTGCTTGATAACAGCATTACCTGCTGAGACGATATGCGCTTTTGAACGATAATTGGTTTGGAGTTTAAACATTTGGATGTCTGGCCAGTATTGTTTTACATTAGAAAGTTTTCCATAAGTGCTCCTCTTCGTCCATAGATACTCTGAAAAATCATCTCCAATGAGCGTGATATTTGCTCATTCTCAGCTCATCATTTTCATCAGTTCAAACTGGATCCAGTTGGTATCTTGAGCTTCATCTCACAAGAATATAGTCAAAAGCTGTTTTGCCATTTCTTTTTGAAGGACTTCAGGATCTTTTTGAAGAGTTGATAGGGGAGGAGCAGTAAATCATCAAAAATCAAGGCTGTTTGATTTTTCGAGTTCCTTTTCGTATTCTTGGTAGAGTTTCCCATTTTGATCTTCATAGTTTCCGTTGCTATATTTGAGGAAGGGAGTTCTGCAGTTCTTCCTTCGTTTTTTGCTTTTGAAATAAGCTTTTTACTTCTTGGGTTTGAGGTATCTGCCATTGCATATCTTTTGAGAATGTCTCTGATGATTTTGCACTATCATCGGCATCTAAGATTCAAAGCTTTTATTGTACTTCATCTCTAATTTTTCGATATCTTCTTTGAGAATTTTGAGGAAAAATTGAGTGGAAAAGTTCAATCCATTTGAGTTTCTCTTGGATCAGGTGTTTGCATAGATCTCGGAGTGGTTGTGTTCATTTCATTGAGAAAATCTCAAAAAGTCTGAGTCAGATTTTTGTTCTTCATTTGTAAAATGATTGATCTAGAAATTTCGTCTCAAAGTTTGATTAGCCTCTCTTTCATCTCGTTTGCTGCTTTGTTGGTGAAGGTTAGCAGCTAAGATTCTCTCTACTTTGATATTCTTTCACCAGATTAGATATGCGATCTTGTAGGTAAGCACTCTCGTTTTTCAACTTCCAGCACCAGCGATAATCAGAGCTGATGTATTGAGTATGGAGTGCAGCAGCGGTTTGTTCATCATTGAGATTTGAGGCAGATATAGTCTTTGAGTTGCATATTTATATTTTTATGTCAAAAGTGGTAAAAATCTGATTTCAGATTGTATGAAATCTACTCTGAGTTTCAATTTCAAATGAGAGATTTTATCTTTTATTTTCTCTTGATTTTTATGTCTAAAAGAAAATAGTTATCTGATATATTCAGCTTTTTATTTGATGTTTTTCTGCTAAAAAATTAAAAACTGTGTTATTTTCTCTTGATTATCTATCGCCAATCACTATAAAAGGTCTTCAGTCAAATTTTTATATTGTTTGAGGAATAATGGCACACAAAAGCCGCTGGTTCGGTTAAAAATCTAAAGGGACTCTAGCACCAAAATATCGTGAGTCAAGGTCTTTTGGAGGACAGCCAGTTTAGCTGGAAATATTATTATTAGACAAAAGGTTCTAAATATGAATGCGGAAAAATACTTGTGAAGCTGCAGATTTTTCAGTACATGCTGCAATTGATGGAGATAGTTGCATTCAGAAAGAAGAACTTTAAGAAATTCAACGGAAGAACTTATCTTAAGACTGTTGTTGAGTAGTTTCTCCAGAAGATCTATTGAAGGTAAAGAGGACGCACCAAAGGCTGAAAAACCAGCTAAAGGCTCCTGCAAAAAGAGCTCCAGCTAAGAAAGCAGCAGCTCAAAGAAGGCTCCTGCAAAAAGCAAAGGCTGAGTAATATTAAGTGATAATTTTTAATTTACTAATCACAACTTATCAAATGACAATTGGTCCAAAGAAAAGGTGAGTAAAGTGCAATCTCGTAAAAGACACTCAACTTGGAAATCTATTAATCTTAAAGTTAGAAAAATACTTATCAGACTGCAAAGTGTCCAAACTGTGGTGCTAATAGACTAAATCATAGAGTTTGTCCATCTTGTGGATATTATAATGGTAGCAAGTTCTTACTATTAGGGTCAAAGGCTAAAGGGATACTGTAGTAGACGCTTAGTCTCCTTATTATTTAGCTCTGAGAGAGATTATTCCTATGGATATTAGAAAAAGAATCAATGCGAGGAAAGTGGTATTAGCCTATATTTACGAGCATTGTTTTTCTGCAATGCAAAAATCTGATTGCTCAGCCATCTAAAGTTGCTGGAAGCATGAGGTCAATTTCTTCTCCTGATGCTCCAGCTGAAAACTCATTTTTGATGCTGAATTTCTCAAACAAGTAGCATCAAAAACAGCAGCAAAGACATATTGATGAGTATGTGCAGGCGCAAGTTACTGAATATTTGATCAATCAGAGTCCAGGAGGATGCTGGGTATTTGATGAGTATGGATTTGATCAGTGGCAACTTGAGGAGATTGATACGAGATTATGTTTTTAAGGGTGACTTCTGCTATTTCTCGTTATGAAGAGGAATTGATTGAAAAGGTTAATCAGAATACGCAAACTTTTCCAATATGAGCAGATGGATATTATGGATCAGGTATACCTTTTGCAGGGGTATTTAGAGATGAAGGTGATGGATACGCCACCTGCTGTGGTAATCAATGAGATGGTTGAGCTGGCAAAGAGATATTCTGATGATGGAGCTCAAAATTAGTAAATGGACTGTTGAATGCTATTTTGATAGATAAGAAAGTAAGAAAAACCTGAGATTGATTCAGGTTTTTGATCTATTGATTTTTTAGTTGTGTGTGATCCAACTTCTCTTTTAATTATCTTATGTACCCTCATATTTGTTTATTATTGAAAAGATTCTGAGGCTTGAGCTTGCTTCGTTTTACTGTTGGGAAAAGAGTTTCTCCATTGGTGATTTCTGTTTGAAGCCCTTGCGATTGAAGGTCAGTCACCAACTGTACAAAGCAAAGTATCTGGGATGATCTTCAGATTTGTCTTTCGTTTTTCATAAGTTGCTGGTTTGGTTGTTTTTTCTCAGCTAAGAGGCGAGCAAAATCACTCCAGAACATTTTCATTCAAAGTGTACTCATTGCTCCTTTTGCGATAAAGTTTAGCGTTTTTGATAAAGCTTGTTGAAAAGCTGTCGTATACGATTCAGACCTTTTCATCGGTAAAAGAGTAGGTATTTTCAGTCGGCTTTTTGAGTTAAGAGTCCTGACGATTAGAAAATACTTTTTCAGCAACTTTAGGTGCAATTTTTATGAGGAGTCTGGTCGTTTACTCATGAGGAAGAAAAATCAGACTTCCATATTGGTTTTGAAGTGATTTGAGTAGCGTGGTTGTTGATTTTTCAATAGCGAACTGAACGACCTGTTGTAGCTGGTTCATGTTTGTTTTCGTTGGTTTTAAAGTCAGATTTTTATTATGCTGCAATTCTAAAGTGTTTTTCATCTTTTTCTTTTTGTAGATGGTTTTTCAAAAGAATTCGATCGCCTCAGCAAGTTCAGAGCTTATTTTTGCATATTCATGAACTATCTACTCCTTTCTGGTATGCTTGCGCAGGCTTGCACAAGAGCTTTTAGCACCTGACTGAGTTCCCTTTGGATGAGCGTGACATCCCGCACCCATTGTTGTGATGAAGTCTACATTTCCCATGAGATCAATAAAAGGCTTTTAGAAGAGTTGGGTTAAGACCTCCAGAGATGATAGGGCAGCAGGTCTTGGTGCTCTCCAGCTATCATCAGTAAGTACTTCTTCATTATCTTCGTCTCTTTCTACGAGAGCTACGAGAGTCTTTATCTGTTTCTAGGGATTGTACCCCAAGACTGTTCAAAGATATGCCCAGTCTTTTCTTATATATCTGATGCCTTCTGCTGCAGTTACATCTTCAGCCTTATCTCCAGCCATTTCCCGACTCCTGCGGTTCCTGTATGGATTCCAGAAGCTCCGGCGAGTCTTTACCAAATTTTGAAAGCACTAAAACTGAGTATCAATAGGGTTTTCTGGTCTAGTAAATGCACCATGTCCAGCTCTATGAAAGTGGATAAATACATCTGGATATTTTCTTCTCAAGGTTTGAACTGCCATCCAACCTGCTGTGTTCCATCAATCAGGAATGCATAAGATCCTGGTTCAAATCCTGCGTTTCTAATCATCTCACATCTTTCGATCATGGTATCGTAATCAGCAGCTGATACATTGAAAAGAGTGCACCTTTTTCTGTCGAGGTTTCTTTTGACGGCTTTGTCCATAGCTTCCTTTACGTGTTTACCATTTTATCATAAGGACAAAAATCCTGATTTGCTTGTGGTTCATCATTTTTACAAAGTCTCCTCCTCATACCCCAAAAATCATAACACACCTCAGCATATTCAGCAGAGTAAGTCCCATCTTTGGTTTTGATGATGGTTCCGAGTTGGTCTATTGTAAACATTGAGGGTATTTTCTCATGTCTGCTGGGGTATAGCTTGGTCCGTCATATTGTTCAAAGCATTGCTGGTGGGAACCATACATCAAAGAATTTTTAGTGCTTTTACTTCCTTCATTCAAAGACATTTCCTGCAATATAGGTGAGAATATTCTGAATATTTCACCTCTATCAAAAAGTCTCCATGGATATGCGATCCCGGAATAGCTCTTTTCGGTATCTACCTTATATACGAGGGGCATTCATTTCTTTTTGAAAAAGGCAGTTTCTGTCTCAACTAGAAATTTGTTCCAGTAGAGGATTCTTTCTGCAACTTCACAAGCTGCCTGGAGAATGTTCATTGATTTTTCAGGTTGAGTGAGCTGCAACAAGCATATATTGCCCATTTTTGGATTTGGGAGATCAAGATTGACATAAGCCAATTGATGATCATTTAATGTGTGGTAAAAGGTCTTTTACGTTTGACATATTTTTATTTTCTTGTATAGAATATAAAGCTAAGGCTGATTATATCCAGATCATTTTGCAACTTTTGAAAGGATTTTTACTGAAAAAGAAAACCTGAGATTGATTCAGGTTTTTCTCATTATTTAATGACAAATTATTCTGCGTCTTCAGTAGCTTCTTTTGCTTTAGGAGCTTGTAGTTTCTCCTTCAGCTTTATCTTCAAGTGTTTCATTGAAAGTCCGATCTTTCTGTTTTTAGGATCGATGAGGATAAAGCTTTAGCCTTTACAATTTGTCCAAGTTTTACGATTTCATTTGGATTGTTAACTGCCTTTTTAGAAAGCTCGCTAAGGTGAACAAGTCCATTGATATCGTCAAATACTCTCACGAATACTCCATAAGGTACAAATCTGATGATTTCTCCTTCGATGATATCTCCAACTTTGTACTTCTTTGGAGAGTTCTGACCAAGGATCTCCTTTGAGCTGCTTGCTTGCAGAGAGATCTTTCCGTTTTCAAGACAATTACTTTAACTTGCATCTTGTCTCCGATCTTTCCAAGTCTATCGATATCATTTACGTGTCCGTAAGTAATTTCTGAGATGTGAACAAGAGCCTTCAACAGTACCTCCGATAGTCTACGAAAAAGTCCGTATGAAGAGATTCCTGAAACCACTCCATCAAATACCTTTCCAACTTCAAGTTCAGCAAGAACCTTTTCTCTTTCTTCTTTGAGAGCTTCTCTTTCAGAAAGTATGATTCTTCTGTCTTCTTCATCGATATTGATCACTCTTACCTTTGATTTCTTGTCCGATAAGTTCAAGAAGTTTATCAAAGATAACTTCTTGATCTCCATCTTCTACTCTAGGGTAGTGGATAGGAGCAAGTTGAGACAATGGGATGAATCCCTTGATACCGTGCATGTCGATCAAAAAGTCCTCCAGGTTTGCCTCAGTAGGAACTAACAGTGATGATTTCATCCTTTTCGAACTTTGCAATAACTGACTTCCATACGTCGTATTGGAGAGTCTAGTTACTGAAACGATGTAGTATCCATCTTCGTGTCTTACAGCTGGATTTGATAATCTCGAGCTCAAAGTTCTGTAGATGGATTAAGATCAAGTGACGATCTTTTAAGTTCCTTTAGCTTCTTTTGAAGGATGATACCAGTAAATGCACCGTTTTTCGCAGTTTACAAGAACTCCGTTCTCAATTTCTTTAAGGATTGTTCACTTTGCTTTTTGCCTTCCTTGATAAGAGGAACTGTAGAACTGGCTTGCCGCTGGGGCAGTAGCTTTTTAGCCATTAATGATGTAAAATTAAATAAATAAAAATTAAGAATAATTAGACCTTAAGTCAGATTTTTACTGATTTTTGTGTAAGCATCTAGATCCTTTGTTTTAAGGTATCTCAAGAAAGATCTTCTCTTTGCTACCTTTTTCAAAAGACTTCTCTTTGCATCGTAATCTTTTTGCATGGTTGCAACATGTGCTTAACATTGCGATTTGATCAGATAAAAGACCGATTTCGCATTTGTGGAGACCCAGTATCTCTCTCGTGTCTCTGAAATACATTTTCCTGTGTTTTGCCAGTAAACAAACCACTTATAAAAATAAAAAGAATTCTGAACAAACCCAAAAAGCAAATTGCCTTTTTCAGGAATGTCCACGATACTCTCGGTAGGAATCGAGACCTACATCTAACCCTTAGGACGGAGGCCTATTCTGATCCATTGAACTACGAGAGCTTGAGCATACGCAAAAATTTCCTCCTCAAGGGGAATGCTGATCTTTTTATATTTATTTTGCGAGTATAAAAATCAAGGAGAAAGAATCAGATGATTGAGTCCTATGAGTTACATGGGACTTTTGGGATTAGTGTTCTTCTGATTTGGCGTTATTTGTTGGGGAAGGTATTGAGTTCCCATTTTGTTTCTACACCAGATAGTACCTTTAATTTTTGCTCGAGGTTTTATTATACTAGTATTTTTCTTTGTATCCACGGAATACATACTCACCACGTAGTCGCATCGAATTTTTATCAAAGTACCATTTAAAAGCTTTCATTAGATAGTTTGAATTTTCTTGCGCGATTAGTTCCTGTGTTGTATTGAAATATTTCCCATTCTCCGATAAATTTTGGTATATTAGGAGTGGTTATTTCTGTCGGTTCAAACCTCATGATAAGAGCATATTCAACTTCGCCTTTGTGATATTCTGATTGTGGTTGAATATAGGTATCCCTAGAAAGCCGTTTGAAACTATGACTTCTGATTCAGATTTTTGACTAGAACTTTCTACAGAAGTAGTGTAGTAATTGTTAATGATTTCTTCCTTTCTGCAAGAGCTAAAAGAAAGACTTAGTGTGAGCATTGTGATGATAATAATATTTCTTTTCATTCTTCTATAAATTTATTTTGTTTTTAATCTTTATGTTTTGAGATGAAGGGACTACTGAGGTTATTAAAATTTTCTCAGTAGACCCCCTCTACTCTTAATGTAATTATCAAAGCATAATTATACTCTTATTTCTACAGATCTTCTTGGATAGGTGTTGAATTTTAGGTTGTCGTATGTTCTCGTATTTTATACTACCATCAATCCATGCATCCTTTAATTTCCATTTCGTAAGATTTTTCAATGTTTGATAATTCTATACTTGTACTCTAGATAGAGAAACGGACTTTCTCTTCATTTTTCTCCCTTCCTTTTTTGGAATAGGTCAAAAAGATCTGTCGTTTGTTGAAAAGATCAATTACTTTTCAATCATATTCTCTGATCTTTCTCCACAAGTGACCATTGTCCTTTTTAATTGGATATCTCTTTTGATCTTCTAATAAGATAGTTTTTGAGGTCATTGTTTCCCTTTTTGCTTGGGAATTTTATCTGTATTATCAGATAACCTTGACTCTCATCTAGTGAAGTATACCATTTTACACTGTTAGAGATTGTGACTCTAGGTGGGGTAGATGGTATTAGCGGAGCTTGTTGCCTCAGGAGTTGGAGGAGGGAAGAAGTGTTTCTCCAGAATCTTCTTTTTGCAAGAAGTTGTCAGAGATACTACTACAAGGGTTGCGAGAAACAAAAGTTACTGTCTTCACTTTGTTTGTCATGAGTTGGATGATTTTTTTCTCATTTTGTAAAAATTAATTTGATTATATGTTTTGTTAATGATCTTAAATCTGAAAGAAATATTTTTCTTTAGATTTATATTTTATCTATATGTATTTTTATATAAAAGTCAATATGAAATCAGATTTTTCAATTAAAAATCCTATGAGTTTACATAGGATAATGGTGAGCTTTTGATTAGTATCTAAGAAATATAGATGATAGGATGTTTTAAGAGTCAAGTATTGTACAAGAATGAAAATAACTCAGATAATACCTAGGATTGCTTGGATAAAGCCAGATTTTCATTACAATTGTAGACTCTTGCATTCCTTGTATTCAAGTAGATGATGAAAAGGTGCTACTGCGAAGAGTTTTCTTTTGAGGATCCAGAAGATTTGCAGCCCGCTTGAGAGGAATTCTAAGATAAAAACTCAGAAAAGTATGATAAAAGGAATAATGATTCAAAATCTCATATTGAGCAGGTAGAGGAGTGAAGCAACAATTCCTCATAGTGCGAAAAGCTCAGCTATCACCCATAAAAACTTTTGCTGGATTGATATTGTAGAAGAGGAAAGCTACTAAAACTGAAATGAGAATTGAGATAATTGTCGTCGCGATATAGGTTCCATTGAGGAAGGTTGAGATACCAAGGCATCAGAGGACGATGATGATGAGGCCTCCTGCAAGTCCATCAAGCCCATCTGTGATATTGATGGCATTAACGATTCCAATTGTCGTAAGGAAGGTTAAAATTGGGAAGAAGATTCAGATTTCTATCATCAAAGGGGTCGTAGATTGATATAGTCGATACCTAGCTTTACATAAAACCAATAGGAGATGAAGGCTGAAAAGAGGATCATCCCTGTCATTTTTGCCTTTGCGCTTAGTCACTTGATCTTTCAGAAATTTTTGATATTAAGCCAGTCATCAACTAGTCCAATCAATCACATACTAAAAGAAACCAAAGAGAATAATATAGGTTTCTTTACTATTTCTGGAGAGAGTAGGTGATGATTCCTGTACAGGATAAAGGAAAGTCAGATCATGATTAGCATAATCACCATGAATAGTCCTCATCCCATCGTTGGAGTTCCTGCTTTGTGAGAGTGGAGTTTGGGTAAATGTTTCGGATTTTTCTCCAGTGGCATTGTTTTCACGGATTGTTTTTCCTGCTTTGAGCTTTCTAAGGAGCTTGATATACAGTGGATAGAGGAGCATAGCGAGCCCAATACCCTGATCAAGGAATAGGTTAGAATTCAGATTATGTTTGCTAATGTTGACATTTTTTCCTTAGGGGAATTAAATCATAAGAGTTTTTCTTGAGTTTTTGTTAAAAACTGACTCTGAGTATATTTTCTCAGGAGAGGATTGCAAGTCAATTATAATGCTCTAATCATAAAAATAAAAATGTCAAGCCTACAAAGAGAGAAAGAGAAGTCAGAATTTTTTATGTACTTTTATGTATACTTATATGGAGAATTTTTATTTCTATTTTTGTAGTTATGGTTCAAAAATTCTATTGATGTTTTTAAGAGTTTGCAGTCTGAGACTGATAAGATCAAGGTTGATCTTGATGCTTTAAAAAGCTGACAGAAAGCAGGAGAAGGCTCAGAAAAAGCTTGAACTTTACCAATCTATTCAGGTTGTTCAGGAGCTGGCAAAAGTTCAGCTTTGAGAGGAGAAGGATCAAAATGTAAAAGAGAAGATTGCAGAGGTGCAATCTAGTTTCTGATTTTTCAAAAGAGCTTTGAAAACTAGAAGATGCGGTTTCTCAAGGAAAGATCAAGCGGATCAGGATTCTAGGACTATGAATCCAGATAATGGGAAAGATAAAACATCAACTCAGAAAAAGGAGGAGTGAACTTGGGCATCTCTCAAGCATTTCACTGGAGAGCAGCGAGATGCAGATTCGTAGTAAGGAAACTTGGAGTAAAGAACCTGGGAAAAATATTCTTCATACCGCTGGTTTGTAGCTACAGGAGTTGAGTGCTGTTGCGCTTGTGTATAAGGGGTTAAGTGGCTCTTTGGTAGGATGAGGAAGAAGAAAAGGAGGAAAAATAGCAAGAAGAATCAAAAATCAAAAAGAGAAAAAGGCTGATTTTGGAATAGTTTGGTTTGAAAGGCTCTAAAATGGGGAGGAAATAACTGTTGGTTCAATTTGGGGGATTAGTAAAGCTCTGGAACTGGTTTAATGGCGATGCTGAGCCATCAAGGGAGCTTCATGAGGAGTGATAAATACCATGGATATGATAACTTTCTACTCTAATCCAGAAAATAAGGGAAAAGGCTGAAAATTATGAGAGGATTGGAGAGAATATTGATGTTTTGTATTCAACTTTTTATCAAAAGGAACTCGATGCTGGATATCAGGATGAGCTAGGAAATGCAGAGGATCTCTAATGAAATGAAAAATCTAACCTGATGCTAAAAATTATAAGTGAATCATCCATTTTGTCTGGATAATCAATATGGGAGTGTTGCAGGTATTTTGGAGCAAAAATAGTTCATTTAAGAGCTTGTTAGGGAGAGGGATTCGCTAAGATGAAGAACCATATTCTAGCTGAAGTACTGAGAAACTTGCTGTTTTTAGTGGAATCATTTTTAGTAAGTGCTGCCGTCTTGAAGTTGGTTGAAAAATATTGGAAGGATCAATCGTTGATAAACAAATTAAGGCGTGGGGAGAGAATAGTGAGGAAGCTCAGAGTGAATTAAAGTATTTTTTAGGCAAGGGATCAGAGTTCAGACTTTCCTTTTGAAAAAGAAGGATCAGCTTGCTGATGCTATCGCAGAGATCTAAAACCCTTAATATTTCTAAGAAAGAGCTTCTATCTGATAGTGACAATTTTGAGAAGTATACTGCAAAAGGATCCTGATTATCGAGGCTTTGTGGATGCTCCAATTGCTAGTGCCATGAATATTCTCAAAAATATGGACTTGATTCAGCAGAGGTATCTGAGGAGCTCAAAGATGAGATCTCAGAAGCTTTGATCAGAGAAGAGATGAACTCCTCTGAGCTTCAGAGTGAAAGTCGGATATTTTGCAAGTAGCATATAATAAAAAGTCTAGAAGTATTTAGTCCAGATGAGAAAAAGAACCTTCAATCAGCATGTGAGAATGTTGCAGAAGATATTGATGAAGAATTGATTGATGCTGTTGAGGAGAGTGTATTAAATAGTATGGAGATCTATTTGCAACGGATAATGCACATGTTTGAGAGAATATATTGAAAAATCTGGTCTTCATGAGATCCTTCGTGGTTCTCAGACTTTTCTCCAGCAGCAAAAAGCAGCGTTTGGCGAATTGAGAGGGAGATTCCTACAGAGGAGCTTTAAAGCTACTGCTCAGGTGATGAATGATCTTTTAGCACTCAAAAAGGAATGTTTTCTCGGGCAGATGACTATTCAAAAAGATATTGATGAGAATTGAAATATGATCTATAGAGTGCCAGGATTTTTGCTTGGATCGATAAAGAATTTATGAAAGAGTCTCAAAACAAGTGTATAACTGAGAATATTTGTCAGGTTTTTCTACTTTTATGGTCTCGCTTTTGGGAACTGGAATTGTGATTAGTGCTGCCGGAGTGTTATGAGGAGCAATAAAAACCGTGATTTTTGGACTTAAAACAGCGGGTGCTCCGTTGACTGTACCCGCTTTTGTGATGAATAAGTTGATGGACAAAACTGCGATTGGAAGCAGACTCAGAAATAAAGATGATCTATGGGTCTCAAGCTGCGTACAGTCAAATCTTTCTTTAGAGGTGAACTTGGACAAGAAAAATTGTTTACGGCACTTTGATAATGAGATATTTCTTGAAAAAGTTGAGCTGTATTTTTGAGTAGAAAGAGCCATGCACCATTTATGGATGTAAATAAAAAGAGAAGAGTGGCTCAAGATGTTTAATATATCCAAAGATACCAAGAAAGAGGACTATCTTGCTAAGATTTTTGATACCTATGTAACAAGAAAGAACGGGGCAACAATATCTCTTTAGATCTGAGAAATAATCATAGAAATCTGTAAGGATGATCTTGTAAAATACTTTGATCATTCTTCAGATATTAGAGAGGCGGTGAGGACTGGTGTGAGTCCAGATGCACTGCAGATCGGAGTTGATAAATTCAATAAGGGATTGCCTGTTGATTTTAGAAGGTATTCAGCAGCTCTTGGATAGTCCTGAGTATAAGGGACTTGTCCAAAGAACTCTTAATTCAAAAGCTCTCATTATCGACAGTTAGAAAAAGCTGGTTCAGATGCTGATAAGCTATTGCAAAGCAACTGATTCTTGTGATGAATTTTTAGAGATGTTGTCTTGAAAACGAGTTCAGAAGTTGCTCAAATAGTTGATGTTTTAGATATGTTTTGACCATCTCAAGATGCTGGGCTTTCTCTTGCAGCGATCAAAAAGTTAAAAACTCTTTCTCGTCTTCAGGATGCGGTAGATGCTAATTGAAATAAACTGGTTTCTAATTTTGATGATATTTTGAAAAATCTTGATGTAGATGAATTATCAAAATTGCTCAATAAGAAAGTTGGTTGAGTGCTAGATTCAGAATTAGATAGTTTTGATTAGGTGTTCAAAACCATAAAGCTGATGGCTTTTAAAAAAGGCACATAAAATGCTGATGAGTTTGCAACTTGTGTGAAATCTCTCTCTGAAGTTTGCAGCTAAGCTTAGTTAGTTTTTATGTAATGAAATAACAAAGATCTCATGTCAAATCAGGTGGAAACACTCAAACAGGAAATTTCAGGGTATTATCTTTGAGGATTTCAAAAAGAGCTTTGATGGTTTAAATCAATGGTACTTTTGCCTATTGAGAGGAAAGTGAAGGATATTATCGTTGGGAAAACTGAGTTACCAAAGCACTTTTGATGAGGCAAAAGGAGTTTGCTGGCAGGAGATATATTATTGATTTTGTAGCGTCTCTCGACTGCAAAAAGAGATTTTTCGAATCATGAGCAAAGAATAGAAATCTGAAAAAGAAATACTCAAGAGGAGCTTTCCAGACTTAAAAGCTGAAAATTCTCTGAGAAGCTCCTGCAGCTGATGGGACAGAAAAATATACATCAGGAAACTTTGATCCTTCTGAACTTTACATTCTGCTCATACATCTGCAGATCAACAGTCTTGAAATACTTTCTTCAGGTGCTGGTCTAGAGGGCAGACTAGTGAAGCTCTCCTGAGAGTTCTAGCAACTACTTCAGCAAATCCTCGACATAATATTGGCTATGGAGCTTGAACTTCACTACTTGGAGTTGGGGAATTTGAGACTGTGGATAGGTTGATTAAGCAGGCTGAGGCTCGCAACTGAATAATATTGATGCAGCAAGATGAAATCAGGAATGCATAATCTTATTGAGAACTTGGAAAAATCAGAAAAAGCGTTGAGCTCTCGTTTGAGTAAAAAGACAAATCAAAAATATTGACAAAACGATTCAAAAGGATGAGTTCAGGACTCGAATCTTTGGATGATGAAGGACTCGCGGCATTCAAACAGTGGAATAGTCTTAAAGGACAGATCCCAGATGAGTTATTAACTGCTGCTGGAATGCATCCTGGTCAATTTTCAAAGTTGGCTCCATATGCAGATGAATTGATTGGAAAGACGCCTGCGGAGATTCGTGAGATTATGAAATTGAAAAAGTTGATATTGAGCTTAGCGATGATGTCTTGAAGCTGTTAGGATCTGCTAAGGATGCTCAGGAGTTTCAATCGATGAGTAATGTCCTCTCAAAAGGTAAAGAACTCACGCAGTGGGCAAAAAGTTTGAAAGCTGCTATGATGATTGATGTGGCATGTCTTGGGGCTGATGTGTGGACTTACCTTGAGACGATGGATGAAGCGGAATTGATCGCAAGGTCAATCAAATAAGGGCGGAAAAACAAGAAAAATCAGGCAACTTTCAGCTTGCAGTTTGACTTTCTTCTTTGGCGATAGAGGCGATTATTATCTGTGGTGGAATTGGAGCCGTCGGTGGTGCTCCTGGAGTGGTCGTTTGACTTGCGGTTTGAGCGGTGACTGCAGCTGTGAGTATTGGAGCTGATGCCTGTATTTTGATACGCATGATTTTTATCTGCAGAATAGAGAGGATTTCTTGAGGCAGAGTAGAGCTGAGCTTAGGCAAGCAGTTTTGCAATGACTACATACTCAAAAAGTTTTGAAACCAGTCTTGTAGAGTAGAGTATTGGTGCTCCTGCAGATGATATAAAAAGCTAAAAACCTGGATGAAGCCTCTGTATTCGCTCCTTTTTATTGAAGAGATGAGAGATAGTACAGATGAGATGCTTCATTATTATATCGCCTCTAGGAAATCTGAGTCAGATTTTGAAAAGATTTATCTAGAGCAGGCTGAGGCGTGTACTACTTCTCTGAAAAAGTTATGAGAAAAATTGCTGTTAGGACTAAATATTTAACTGAGCAGTTTAAAATCCGAATCTGATGAATAAGCTAAAAAGCTGAGCAGGTACTTCAGGTTTGATTGATCTGGTTGCAGAGTCTGCTGGATACTTGAAAGATGTTTGAAGCTAAAAATGGGATGAGAACCTTGATTATGCCAAGAATCTGGCACAGTTTTAAATCAGAATTTTTGCAGATTTTCTCCGAGAGAAAAAGTTAAAAACTCTGAGGATTTGAGAAAGAATAATCGTTTCCTTGAGGAACTGATTTCGGTTGCTGATTTTTGATTCTTTGATGGCTGAGGAGATTCTCCTGAGTATAGTCAGAATTTACAGCTGATTAAAAATATAAGGAATGGATCGCTCTTGAACAGAGGAGTGAGGAAATATCGCATTTTTCACCTCAGGATACTAATAGAAATATGGCTATGCTTGAAAAATTGATTGAAAATGGTTTTGATGAGCAGAAATTACAGTTTGAAAACTTTTGAATAAGAATGAATTAGTTGATATTGTTCAGTTTGCTAAAAGAGAGGAATCTAGATTTAGAGTATTCTGATGATGTAAGTCAAAATGTAAAGTATCAACTGGCAAAAGAGACTTTTATGGCTATGAGGAGCGAATTCAGCGGAGGAGTTGATGGCTTTCTTTTCGGAGGATAAGTGAGGAGTTCATGGTATTTATTATACTAGTGAGTGGAAGATCAATAGAGATTGGCTGATAGATAGTGCATTATCCCAGCAGCTTCGAAGGAGTTAAAATCTGCGGATGTGCCTGGATTGGTGGATCGCTTGATTAGTGGTATTCGTGGCTCAAATATTGATACTGAAGACTGAGGCGATTGATCCTTATTTACAACAAGAGTTTGAGAAAGTGCTCAGGGGATTTTTGACTGAGGAGCTTGCAGCTAGAACGCTAGAGGAGCAAACGAGGGTCAAAAACCAGATTTCTACTTTTGTTAAAAATCATGCCTCTAATGGAGAGTATTTAGAATTGCCATATTATCTGATTATTGAGGCGAAAAAGAGCTGGACTTGGTGATCTGCAGAGAAAGTTTTTCACTTGGGAAGGAGGAAAAATGAAGATTTGTTCGATGAGTTCAGAAATATGAGGTTTGGATGCTTTTGCTGGAGTTGAGAAGCAATATCTAGTATCTGATAGGACAAAATATACCCTGAACAGCAGAAATGTATTGATCGTGTGGATTTGGCTCATAAAAAGTTAGAGGACTTGAGGGGAGTCGACTGAAGCTTTGGCTTTTGAGGATGATTTAGATTTGCCTAAGGAACTTGAGCTTATGATCAGTCAAAAATATAAAGATCGAGAGCAAGTTAAGGCAAATCTATTGTGTATGCACTGAACTGCGGCGTCTTTGAGCTTGAGGCAATCAGAGGAATATGCTCAGTATTTTGAAAATTTATATAAAGGTTTACTTTTTGAGAGTGAGTCAGTTTAAAGCTGACCAATGATATTGATGATTTTGGGAAGTTTTCAAGAAGCAGTTAGGCTTGGTCAACAGAATATCTTTTGATAAAGATGGAAATCTGAGTGTAGAAAAAGAACTCCGTTGGATCAGCAACCAATTAAAGCGTATTATGCAAAAACTAGAAAGTCTTAAACTTAAGGTCAATGGAGAAGAAAAGTCGCTTAAATCACTTTTGGGCGTCTGATAAATCTGAGGAACGTAAGTTGGTTTGCGCGCTTCAAATCTTGTGATTGAAAAGATTTTGGAGTGATGGATGCTGAGAAATATTTGAACTACGAAGATGAATATTACTAAAAATGAACTTGAATCAGTGACTTTTTACTCAAATTGATAAGCGTATTCAGGAGCAGATTTCTTCTCTTGAGGATAGTTGCGTATATTGATGATACAAAAATTCCTGAGTGTACTCTATGAAATCAAAAACACTTTCTCAGCCTGAGGAAGCGGTTATTGAGGACTTGAGATTTGCAGCATCAGATTGAAAATCAGAAAAGATTCTGTTGTTTGGCAGGGGAAAAAGATGAAACATTGAATATTTACCAAAGAGTTCAGAGATTAAAAGTCGGGGTCATAAGGTGAAATTTGAGCAAAAGGTTGATAAATTTATACTGTCAGGTTTATCTTTGGAGCTTTTAGATGAGATGCTTTTGGCTAGCGAACTTTAGAAATCGATGTGTCGAAATATCGTGGGCAAAAGGTTGAATTTAAGACGGATTTTACAAGTTTGGAGATTTTGAAGTTTAGATTTCAGCCGACGCTTGTTTATTGATGGTACAACACTCGTGAAGAGATCAGACTTAGAAGCAAAAAGTGTAGCGGCTTTAAAAGATGATGCAATGATACAAAAAGTTAGCAGATTGGTTGACAAAAAGAGCTTTCATAATTTTATATGCTTATATTATAAAGAATGTGAACATTAGATCATTTAGGGACAGTTTATTGATGCTGTGAGCTGAGAGGCTAGTTCTACTCAGGAAGAACTTGTTGAACTCAAAAACTGACTTAGCAAAAGCTGTTGTTGAAAAGATGAAGGAGAAAGATCCGCTTTCTATCGTTGGTATTGCAGATGATATGGTGGTGGACTATCTCTGTTTCTGAGTGATTTTTGATGCGATCAAGGATAATATGATGGGAAAAGGCACTTGAGCTAAGTTCTTACATGGATTGCTTTCAGAGATTAGGGAAAAACTAAAAAGGTTGATACTAAGGAACAACTTGATCAGCTTAGAGCTGAGGTTTTGAGTAAAAATAGATGAAAAATCTGAAGGAAGCCAAGATTCTGCTTGAGAGACTGAGGAGAATACTTCTCAGGATCAGAAAAATGAAGAAAATCAGAATTCTTCAGCTTCTTCCACTACTGGGGAGTTTCTCTCAGGAACATAAGTGCAACCACTAGATTCTCACATGAGATTAAAAATCGACCGACTGAGCAGATTCCATACATTGAGGCGACAATCAAGTCTGCGGAGGGGCAAATTGGAAAGTCATATCAATGGTGAGCTACGGGGCCAAGTGGATTTGATTGTTCAGGACTTTGGAATTGGGCTTTTCAGCAGCAGGGGATTAAGTTTGATTCTCGTCTTTACAGCGGCGGCTTTTGAATCTAGTGATGTTAATATCTCAAAAGAAGAAGTCAGAGTTTGAGATTTTATGTATTGGGATGAACAGCCAGGTAAGAGAGACATAATCCAATCTATCATATTGAAATGGTCGTTGGGCAGCCGTATCAGGAGAATGGGAAATGGTATGTGAAAACAATCGGCTCTTCAACTGATAAGTGAGTTTTAGATCTCAATGGACAAAAAGACTGCTAAGAGCTGAGTTTGATATAGAGTGAGAGAGATTACTGGATATCGTCATTTTGGGCGTCCACCGTATTATCTGCAGTTGGCTAAGCATCAGGCTTCTGGTGATAGTCAGCAGCTTATTGCTTCAGCAGGTAGAGTTTCTCCAGATACAAAGAAAGAACTGGTGGTTTAACTTTATTTTATATAAAAAGAAAAAGAGAAATCAGATTTCTTTTTTATAATTCCCCAAACTTTGTATTGAACTCAAGCTTTGGGGTTTGAACTCCCTCAGCGATATATCTTCTAAAACCGAGTCCTTTGTTTTTGCGAGATGATGGGTGTTCCTAGGAGTTCCTCCATTTTTCGCGTCCGTAGTCTCCGTTGAGGTAGTTTACAACTTCTTTGTATCAGATTCCTTGCATAGATTGAAGGTTTGGACTATAGCCTTCTTTGAGTAAGTCTTCTACCTCTTCAATGAGTCCATCCTTGAACATTTGTTTGATTCTTTGATTGATAAGCTGGTTTTGTGGATTCTTTATCTCTTCGGAGTCCTAGCATAAGGAGCGGATGTGAAACGGGTTGCTGAATATAGCCCTCCGTTTTTGTTTTTTCCCGTGAGATAAAAAGATTTCTAGAGCTCTAATGAGGTATCTGGTAGAATTTGGATGCAGTTTCTGAGCTTCTTCTGGATCAATGGCTTTAAGTTGTTCGTGGAGAAAACCAGGTTTTCAGCTTCTCTAAGTCTGCTCTGAGAGTATAGTCAGGAGCACACTCAGGCATAGAAAAATTTTTATAAATTGTATCGATATAGAGTCAGGTTCCACCCACGATAAATGGAGTCTTCCTTTTGCTAAAATTTGATTGACGAGCCTGATCTGTGGTTTCCTTTCGTCTCTCAGCAGTATAGGGTTTTCATCTGGATTTACAATATCTCATTTGATGATGGGGAATTTTTTCCTAATTTCTTTGTTGATTTTATCAGTTCAGATATCCATTTTTCTGAAGATTTGTCTACTGTCGCTTGAGATTACCTCAATATCACTCTGATAATAAAAAACAGAAAGCTTAGTTTTCCCTGTTGCAGTTGCTCACCAGATAATGACTGTTCCGTCGGAGTTTTGATCTTTGAAATTGACTGATTGTGGTTTTGCCTCATGAGGATTGTAGAGATATCCATTATAGTTTCGCTTGGTTAAAGTTTTTACTGATAATAAGGAAAAGGGCATTTGGTCTTTCAATTGAAATGATAATTATTCTGCTATGCTTAAAATCTATTGTTACAAATAGGCTCCTTTTATAAGAAGTTGATTTTTAGCTATTTATGATGAAAGAGAAAACAAAAATCTGACTTTTGTGGTCAGTTTTCTTTATTTAAGATATTCCAAGAGCAGTAGGATCGAACCTACACCTCCAACTTCGGAGATTGGCGTGCTACCACTGCACTATGCTCTTTGCAGAGTGAAATATTAGTCAATCAGTCTGAAAATGCAAGGAGTATCTAGAGAATCGTTGTTCATCCATTATTTTACTTCTCTGTTTTTGCTCGGAGTATCGTGACTTTGTGCGGCATTTTTGCCTGTGGGCTATTTTTATAGCAGGAACTTCATGTTATTTCTGCTCAGCGGTAACTATTTGTTCCGTAGAGGTGTTTTTGAGTTTTTCTACTGATCAGAAGCCCATTTCTTCTATGATCTATGAAAGTGTTCCCTGACTCACTTGATAGCAAGGAGCCTCTTCTCTTTCTTCCTAGAATGCCATGCTTATCTCTCAAAACAGTGATAAAAATAAAGATGCTTTGAAAAAGCTGATTAGATGCGTTGAATAACATTATCAGGTATGCCTTGCAAGAACGCCTCATCGAATCTTGAGATCAGGTCTATTTGATTTAATACATGTTGCGACCTCTTTGAGTGTGGATGCCGTAGTCGTAACATCATCTACTAGGAGTATGTGGGAGTTTTTGGGTATTTTTCGAGGTGTAGTGGAGAGAAGGCTGAATTCAGATTTTTGTCTTTGTGATCTAGAAAGTTTGAGTTGAGAGCAGTGTATTTGCTCTTTTTGCAAAGTTGCAAAACTGGGATATTGAGGCTCTAGCGGATGCTTTGCTAAAAGTTCAGATTGATTGTATCCTTTTCTCAAAAGTAGTGTCTCCACTCGATGTGAAGGGATAAAAAGAGGATGATGAGATTTCCTCTGTTTAATGCTTCACTGAGTGTTTGGTGTGTTTTGAATCAAAAAGGCTGGAGTCTCTGAGCCAAGAAAAAGTCAAATATCTTTTTATGATAAAATTTGAGCTTAAGGATTAGTTTTTGATGAGTGTTTGATAGGAGAAACAGATAAGTACTCATTCAAGAGCAGTTTCTCAGTTGGATTTGCAGAGGTGGCAGGTCTTGAAATCTTTTGAGGACTATGGCAAGAAAGGACATAGTTCTGGATGGGGAGTGAGTTTCTTTTGCACTCAAAACAGAGATAGGATCCCTGTTTACCACAGCCAAGGCATTCACGCGGGAAAATCAGATCAATCAGCGACATTATTCAGTTTTGGACTCTTTTAAAAAATTAGAGTGTTGGTTTCGTCTTTTGAGATAGTAAGTTTGATATTGATATGAGAAGAACAGATGATTACTAGCAGTCCAACGACACAACAAAAAGAGTGGCAAATATTGTGTGTAAGTCAGAATTTCTGGATTCATAAAGAGCCATTCATAAACTTACACTTTTAAAATAGCTTAGGGTGAAAAGATAAGAAATCAGACTTCCGACGCAGAGTGGTAACCAAACTAAAAGCTTGTAATTTTCAACTAATCATTGAGAATGAGATTTGCAGATGTGAGTTTTGTGCAAAGAGAACCATAATAAAAAGACCGGAAAGTACGAGAATGATTGTTGGTTGTGCATTGGTGAGGAAATTTGCGTATGCTCCATAGCGGATTCCTAAAAAGGTGAGTTCTGGATTGATATTAAGTGTTCAGGAGTAGGTGATCAGCATTGTTCCCACGTAAAGCGAAATTGCAAGCATAACATAGCTCGCAAATGTGATTTTGATCAGTTTTTCCGCTGATAGAAGACCTAAGAGAATGATTGCATATCAGAATGACAACCAAATATAGCAATGGAATTGGCATCTTTGTAGATAAAAAGTCAGATATTGGTTTGTATTTTCGTGCAAAAGGATTTAACTACGACTTGGTCAGCTTCGTCCTCTTTTCCCAAAATTTGTGAGTTGGACTTTTTCATGTCCTTTCCCCTGCGATTAGGACAATATCTCATGGTTTTGACGAGATCTCTAGCAAGTTTAATAGCGTAGAGTCTTTCTGGAATGATAAAGAGTTCTTTCCCTTGTGAGAAGAGTTTTGTCTGAATTTGACTTGTGAGTTGATCGAGGATCTCAAGTCTATTTTTCGCTACTTGGATCATCATACAGTTGCAACAAGGATATCCGAATATTGGCCTGCGATTTCTCACATGATTGGTCTTTTGCTTTGTCTCTATTCCTGGAGCTCCAAACACAGTAATCAGCTTTCAGTCTCTTTTGGTTATGAAGGAAGGTAAGTGTTTTTCTAGTCCATCAGGTGTGTGTGCGAAGTCAACAAAATACTGAACACCATTGATGGTAAAGTTCTGCATCTCTTCATTCAATACCTTCAAATCTTTCTACTGAAGCGAGGGATACTTTCCATGCTTAGTCAGATCTGAATACCAACTGATATTGCAGCAAGGATGTTGCTGATATTGTAGCTTCAGAGCAATTTTGTAGAACTGCGATAAAAGTTTTTCCTAGGTATGAAAAAGTAAAATCGGTATGATCTATGTATTCGATGATCTGAGTAGCTCTTGAGAATAGCAGATGCTTGGAGGGCATAATTAATCTTTTTATCAAAAGGCATTTCTCAAACCATTTTCTTCCATAACTGTCATCACTTGGGAAAAATTCAGAATTTATTCTGTTTTTTTATTGTTGAGCACTCATTTGAAAAGTTTCTTTTGCTCTCAGCGTAGTTTCTCATAGTCCCACTGATAGTCGAGGATGATCATGAGTAATATTTGTCAGTACTGCTACATCAAAATCCACCCCTTCAAATCTGTGTTGATCGAGACCTTGAGAACTGGCTTCTAGGATTGCTATTTTGCAACCGTTATTTTTGCAGTAGAGAAGCGCTTGACGTCAAAAAGCATCTAGAGAGGTCACTGAGGTTGTTGAGATTTTTATTTCAGATTTTTATATTTGCAGTGCTTACTGCGACAGCAGGAGCAAGGTTATCATTGAGAATTTGGTGAATGAGATTTACTGTGGTTGTTTTCCCGTTTGTTCAGGTTACACCGATAAGAAAAACTCCCCTCAGCTGGATTTCCGTAGAGGCTACGAGTGACTGATGCCTGAGTTCTTTTTGAAAAAGTGGTAAAAAGCTGAATTCTGTAAAAGTGGGTAGAGTTTGTCATAAGCGATGAGTTTTTTAGGAGCGCTTTCATTTTTGAAAATGAGAGATAAATTTTTAGAAAAACTATAGTGAATTTATGCATATTTACAAGGGAAATCGTAATATTGGATTTTTATTGCTTTGTGGATATTCTCGATAATGTGAAAATTTTTATTTGCTAAGTAGGCAAATAAATTCTCTTTGTTTTTGACAAATTAAAAACTGAGTATACTTAGTAAAAACCTTTATTTTTACTTCTGGTATCGTATGACAAAAAGGAATTTATGCTTCAAGTGATTGCTTTTCTTCCTGATTGGAAGATGGGATGGGGACTTAAGCTCTTATTGAAAAATAATCAGCTAGAGCCTGATGTTTTTGAGAAATTGTATCAGATTTTTAGAGAAAATGTCCATTCGACCTATTCTCAATACGAGAAACTTCAATTTAAAGAGAGACTTTTTGAATTCTGAGGCTTTGAAACTTCAGGAAAGAGCTCAGAATGAATCTGATCAGCTTGATTTAGAAGCAATGTTTGAAAACATTGTAATTTTTAGTTCTGAACAAGAAAAATGCAGATGAGTGAAGAAAAGCAGACAATCCTTGGAGGAACTCAGTTTTCAAATACGAACTTAGATCAAGGGATCTTGGATCTGATCCAAAAATTCTAAGTCTGGAAGCGGATTAGAGGGGGCTTTTGGATTTTGAATCTAAGCTGACAAAAATGAGAAAACTCAGTCCGTCAGAGATAAAGGCACTTTTGGAAAGGACAAAAAGATATTCAAAATCCAGATTTTTGTCTTTTGAAAGTGGGAAGAGAGATGATAAGGATTTTTGGTTTTTGAGGGGCTCGTGTAGACGTTATCCTGACTTTAACTCCGAATGGAGACTTATTATCCCAGTGAATTTCTGGTATGATGGGCAGAGGAGAACGATTCTGCTTTGTCCTCAATGTACAGTCTGATGGAGAGGCGAATATTTATGAGCTCCAGAGTGAGATAATCATTATAAGCTTGCGATCAATAATATTGAATTTACCTACTAATTGATCCAAGAAAAATAAAACTTTTAAGATGCATTATGATCATTAATATTTTATCTGCTGATATAAAAAGAAGATGAGTGGACTAGAAAAATCTAGTGAAAGTAGATATCTTAAAATATGATGGAACGAAGGATGTTAACCATTATGAGCAACTAGTTGGTGAGAGGGAAGAAAATGAGCTTCGCACTGTTGGTAGGCTCTTCCATTGGAAAGAGTATAAGGATGCTAATACCTTTGTTTCAACTGTTATAGATGGTCCGAAAACTTTGGGAGGAACTATTTCTCAGGAAATTATGGATTTGAGAGAGCAATTTGTGAGTCTCAAAAAGAAGTAGAAACTCTTAAATGAAATCTCTCAATTAACTTGAAAATAAAATTTTGGATACTCCAACTATTGCTAGTGTTCTTCAAAAATTGATATATAAATTATGATCCATCTGCTCAATGAAAGATGTTTAATACCCAAAGTAAGGAGCTAACACCTGAAGCTTCTAGATAAATCAATTGAATGAAAGAATCCTCTTCCAGCATGAGGAGCTACTAAGATAGCTTAATTAAAAAAATCTGGCTTGCATGACTGATCTTTAGTATGAGTCGCTAGAATTTTTATATTGATATTGCACTATGAGAGATCTTATTTTTGGCAGGGAATTCAGTGAAGTGGAAAGGGAACACAAGCTCAGCTTTTGCTTGAGGAATTTGGAGCACAGGTTCAGTACTTTGAGACAGGGAATATTCTAAGGGCACTGATGAGCAATGAAAATGCCATTGGTCAGTATTTAAAAGAGCTTGTGAATGGAGGACGTTTGGTAAAAGATGAGGTTGTAGTCTGACTTTTAAGGTTTTTGAGACCTTGGATAATAAGTCTGTTTTATGAGATGGAAGTCTGAGGAGGGTAGGTCAGACAAAGGGATCTTGATGCTCTGTTGAGAAAAAGGCAGAAAAGCCGATTGTTGTTCAGCTAGAAATCCCTGAAGAGGAAGTATATACAAGGCCTCTCATCGTAAAATGTGTAAAATTGCTGAAAAATCCACTCAACGCTCTTAAGTCCAGAAATTCAACAGTGTCAAAAATGTTGATGAGAGCTCTATGTTCGTGCTGATGATGCAGATAGTACTGCTGTTGAGACGAGGATTGCTGAGTATAAAAAGGAAAACTATCCCGGCTTTTGGATTATGTGAATGAGCTTTGATTGCTTGTAAAGATTGATGGGATGCAGAGTATAGAAGCTATCTATGCACAAATTAAGGAACTAAAATTTTGACTAAGAAAAACTCTCTGGAAAGAAAAACTTCCAGAGAGTTGAATAAAAACACTTTAATTATTTGAAAAACTACTTTAGTGCTATGTATATATGCTTTTCTGATAAAATGTCAAGTAAAAATCTGATTCGCTCAGATTTTTTATTTTTGTATAGTATCCAGGACTAGTTTCTTTAATAGTGCTGTTGAGTAGGGAGGAGGGTTATTTCTTGCAAGAGTGAAGAATACTCTGAGCTGTGTACTTACCAATAACTCTTCAAAGGAGGCGGAGTAGTATTGAGATGATTGTAAATTTTTGAGTTGAGATGGAGTGAGTTCTGAGATAGTAGCTGCTGGGAATACAGAGAGGCGAAAAATCAGATTTTTGAAAGTGTTGTGAAAGATGATAGTCAAAATCTGATATAAGTTCGATTTTATTTTTCAGTCATTTTTGGAAAATACCAGCACTAGAGGAACTGAAAAGTTGGGCAGGCACAGAGTAGACTTTTTGTGATATTGGTTGGCGAAATCTGTTGTAATGAGGCTTCAAGATTTTTCTTTGCCTCGGGGAGAAAGAGGATATCTGCAAGTTGAGCTAAAAGTTTATTTCTCTGTGGGAAACTTCGTTTTTGTTGGTTCAAATCAGATTTTGAATTGTGAAATAATCAGTCCTCAGTTTTTCTAGGATTTTTCTAGAAATAGACGGTCCTTAGATTTATGATAATGTTGAAATCCTCAGCCAAGGACAGCGATTGTTGGGAGCTTATGTTTGAGGGAGAGCTCATGCGCTAATTGGTCTATCCCCCTAGCAAAGCCAGAAATTGTGGCAATTTGGTATTTTTCTGCAGATTTGAAGAAAAGTTCCATCACTTCTAGTGCATAGGAAGAGGGGAGTCTTGGTCACACATTCAGAGTTTTTCTTTGAGGAGATCGAGTTTCCTTGGTAATAAAAAAAGGTAGGGACAATCGCTATAATTTCTGAGTTGCGTAGGATATCAGCTGTCTTTTTGTGTGAGCCCTAGAATATTGTGTGCTTGGCAGTAGTCAATCAGTTTTTGGTCTAAGTTTTTGTATATCATAATTGCCTTTTTTTGAAGTCTGAGAGTTTGAGGTCTGGTTGGCTACTGTAGGCGATGAGTTCTGGTAGCATGATATATTTGTTTGATAAAAGTTATTTTCTTGTATTCTTTTTCTTTTGAAAATCAAGTAAAATTCTGATAATATTCTTTTTGTCAAAAATATTTGATGATTTTTCGGCTTTGTTTTTGAGAGGATTTGGCATTTATCCGTTGCTTTTTAGGATGATTTCAGTACAAGTAGAGTCAGTAGATTTTTGGTATGATGGCAGAGCTTCGTCCAAGTGGTTTTCCTGAATATAGTCCAGCAGAGCAGCTGGTTTTTGATCAGATTGTGGGTATTATCTCAGGCGCAGTATCAGCAATTTTGATATACCCATATTCATACTCCAGCAGTGGAAAAATGATGTTCTACTGCAAAAAAACTGAGAAGAAACAGGAAAACAGATTTTTGATCATGGAATGGCTCAAGGAGCTGAAGATTTGAAAGAGTATGGTTTGCATTTTGATCTGACAGTACCGTTTGCAAGATATACGCTAGATTGGGAGCATCAGCTTACTTTTCCCATTCAAGAGATATCAGATTCAGCCTGTTTTGGAGATGAGAAAGGGCACAAAAAGGGGAGATTTAGAGAGTTTTTCAGTGTGATATTGATGCTATCTAGAAGGAGAAAAGGAGTACTTCTATTATGATGCAGAAATTATTGCTGTATTAGGGAAGACTTTGACTGAGGTTTTAGCTGCAGTGAATATCCAGGATTCGGTATGTTTTCATATCAATAATAAAAAGATTATTAGAGCTTTTTGCAGGAAATTGCGTGAGATAAAGCTCAAGATCTATGAAAATCTGATTGATAAATATGCAAAGATTGGTCAGGAGAAGTTTTTGGCAAGTTCGCAGGAGGATTTTTGATTTGATACAGAAAAACAGCAAAAATTCTGAAGTTTATTCAGCTTTCTTCTGATAAAATTGAGGATTTGGATCAGCTTTTTACTTTTTCTCAGAATGAGGATTTTTTTGGTATGAATTGCTGAGCTAAGATCAGTTTTGAATTTGATTCAGGATTTTCAAAAGAGTTTTTGATTAGTCTTTCACTGGGTATTTGATATGCAGATTATTAGGGGACTAGACTATTATACTGGTACTATTTTTGAGGCGGTTTTTGAAAAATGAACCGCAGCTTGGTTCAATTTGTTGAGGTGGAAGATATCAGAATCTAACTGGTTATATTGATCCAAGAGAAATGAATATTGCGGGGTCTGAGGTAGTATTTGAATTAGTAGGATTCTTAGTAGGGTTTCTCTGTTCAAGAGACAAGAAAACAGACTGTTGCGGATTACTTAATAGTTCAGTTTGAGTGAGGAAATGGCTGATTCGCTTGCGCTAGGAGCCTAGATTTTTGGCTGAGGGAAAAGTTTTGAAGTTTATCCTTATGCAGAAAAACTTTGAAAAGCAATTTGCTCTATGCGGATAAAAAGGGATCTCCTTTTGTGGTATATTTATGGGGAGTGAGAAAGGGAAAAAATGAATCTATAAGCTCAAAAATATGCAGAGCTGAGGAAGAGCAAGAAGTCCTTTTGCATTAGTATGTTGAGATAGTCAGTATTTTATTTATTTTGGAACGTTGAGAAGAATGAATTATGATGATTTTTGAAGGAGCAGTCTGCAAGTCCATGTTTTGTGGCTTCCATCTGAACCTTTTGTAGATGAAAATGAATATTGCTATGTGGTTTGATGAGGGCTCCTTTATACGGCTGATCATTTTTGTTGGTCGTGCCAAAGGAGCATGTGATTTTCCTCAATGAGCTTAGTTCTGCTCGAGTTAGATGCTGCGATGGCATTGATTACGAAAATGGACAGCAAAACTTCATGAGACATATCCTTGATTGACGTTACTTTTGAGAGATGGATTGACTGGTTGAGAATTGGGGAAAAGTGTTAATCATCTTCATTTTCATCTGATTCCTAAAGTTGCAGTCACTGCTATTGGAGATAGAGATGATCGCGAGTATTTTGATAATGAGACTTTTAGCTTAAAGACTGAGGAATTTAAAGAGAAGTTTAAAGTTGAAAATTAGAGCTTTCATGATAAAAAGAAAAACCTGAGTAGATCAGGTTTTTGATTTGGGGATTATTTTCTCTTTGATTTTTCTTATTGTTCTTTTCTTTGCTTTTTAGATTTTTGTCTCATTGATGCTGATTTTGTTCAGGAATTTTTCTCAAAAGTAGGTGTATTAGGATTCTCGAGATCTTCTCAGTTGAAGGCTTGATTATCTGCTAGTCTTTGTCCATATCGAATTCAGAAGATGAGCATAAATGGATAGACGATCATCCTATCAACAAAGGAATGAAGCACGAGTCCCTCAATAGCAAGTCCGAAGAGTCAGAGTCCAAGTCCGATTGCTAGGAGTATTTGAGTCAGCTTTTTGATCAGCTTTTTCATTTTTGACTTCTATTAGGTAGGGTCCTTATTTCTTTGAGACCTTGCCAAAGGAGTCGTCAAAACAAAAATATCCATGGGATGAAGCCGAGTATCTCCATACTCCATAAAAATCTGTACATATTGGTTTTCTGGATTGAGCCTGGAGTATCCATGCTATATTTTTAGTTGATTTCAGTGATAGTAGCGCATCTTGTATCTGTAGTTGCATTTAGGCAGAGCTGATGTGAGGCTGGTCCAGAGTATCCTGCTCTCGTCCAAAGAGAGGCTTTTGTAATCCTAGTTCAATACCAGCCTGAGCAGTTTAATATGTCAGGTATTGCTGTGCTCTCTGGCGAATGCTCCTCTAAAGTAGAAAAACACGCTCAAAAGTAAGAGGATAAAAGCTGGAATCAGATTTTTATAATAATTTTTGCGTCTTTTCGATGAAGAAGGAGGATAAGGATTGCTGTTTTGAATGATCCATACTCGATAGCGGCTCTTGAATACGTTGAGAGAACGATTGCTCCTGTTGCGATAGTTCAGTCAGATTTGAGTTCTTCTAGACTGTTTTTCTAAGGTAGGTGAGAGCAAAAAGTGGCCAGAATGCGATCAACCAGAACCCAAAACTGATAGGTCTCTCAAAGAGGAATTGATTTCTCGCGAGTCACTGGTTGATCTGTGTGTAGTAGACGGCAGGAGGATTTCCAGTCAGCGTTCCTCAAAAACCTATCGCGAGAATAACCAAAGAGTTTAAGAAAGCTCGGAAGCAGTCCAATGATTGCCCTACCAAATTACGCTCCATAAATTGCTCATTTAAAAAGATTTTTCGTATCGCTTGTGAAATTTACTATTGATAGGGAGTGCTCGAGGAGTAGTCCTCAGAGAATAAATATGAAGAATCAGATTAGGTTATACTTTGCTGAGAGAATATAGGTTGAGATACTGACTTTTTGAACAATGACTGCGAGGAATGCTGCAACGATGCAGAGTATTAGAAATCAACAAATAAATCTGAAAAAGAGGTCTGCAAGAGCTGTTTTTCGAGATAGTTTTTCAGATTCTTCTGGTGATAAAAAGGTATTTTTGCGCTAGGATTCGTCCAGCAATCAGCATAAAGATGAAAATGAGTACCTCTTTTTCGTAGTCGGACTCGGTTTCGGATACCTTCGCTTCGTCAGAACTTGTAAAGTGAAGAGGGTATGGAGAAAAAATTGGAGAAAGAGTCCAATTAGAAGACTTTGATTAAAAATATTGACGATTTTTGTGAGATTTTTCATACAAAATTGACTAGAAATAAAGCTGGATATTTTGGATTAGATGAGTTTTTCATCTTTTTGTATGGTGGTTCGTATTTTTGTTGAGAAAAAGGCTTTTTGAAAGCTGGTGAGTATTCGCAGATTCATTTTGTGATTGGAGACTTATTGATCTCTAGGATATATCCATCAGCTAGTTCTCCCTCTGAGATGATATCAATTCAGAAGTATCTTGCTCAGAAAGCTGCTGCGATTTTCCTTAGAAATATGGTATCACGGTCTGTATGTTTGATTTCTCTGATTGAACCTCAGGCTGCAATGTTTGCAGAGTTGGTAGGAGAGACAGTGTCTTGCTCTTTCCAAGATAGATTCTGCTCTTGATCCCTTGGGTTTCGGAGGTGAGTTCAACTTTTTCTGGCTGATCGTTGGAAAGTTTTTCTAATTAGGTTTTTGACTTGTATTTTCTCCATCCTGTAATAGCTGGCGGGATCTCTCGTGAGCAAAATCATGGACTTCTCCATCTAAATAGAGTACCTATAATCTCTACCTGGAAATGTAGGTTTGCAGGAGATGCATGCTTTTATTGCTTTGATTGAAATGAGAGAGTGTAGCTACAACTGATTTTATCAAATATCTTTGAAACTCTGGCAGATCAGAGGCTTCCATCATTTGGCTCTGAACATTAGTGGATATCCGTATTTTTCTGCAAATTGGATGCAGGAAGAACTAGTGTGTCTGGGGTTGCTATATCTTGTATTTTTCTCTAGCAACGAGCATATCTTCCCAAGCGACTAAAAATCAGTTTTTCAAGAATTTTTGAGGTGAGATTTTGTCCTCAAAGATTCTTCTCCAGTGTCGAACTATCAAAACCATAGTCTGCGTGATAAATGATCCTATTTTTGGTCCGTTTGGAAAGATGGATAGTTAGCATAAATCAGTATTCATCTATGGTATAAGGAGTTTGAGATTTTTCTATTCTCATCAATCAAGATCCAAACCTACAAGTTGACTTGATATTCGCTTTCTTTCATGAGGGATGATTTGTTCGTGAGATAGTTGAGCTGTGCTATTTTTCCTTTGAGAGCTGTGATACTCTGTAGCTATTTTCTGAGGCTGATAATTCACATCTAGGTATTCGAAAGTTAAACCAAGCGATCTGATTTTCAAAAAGACAGAAATCAGATTTTTGATTTAGTTTTTATTTTTATTCAACAGAAGCTTCATATCTTCAAAGAGATGCTGAGTCACCTGGGTTTTGTTCTTCAGTTGGAGGTGTCCTCTAGATAGGTATCTGAAAGCGGCTTCTTTTGAGAAGAGGATCTAGAGAGTCTATCAGCATAGCGTAATCCAAGATTTTGGAGAGATATAGTGATTGATCAAGTAATCCTGTTAGCCTAATGATTCGCTCAACAACCTGTTCAGAAAGCTTCTAATCATATTCAGCTGGAGCCGCTGGCAGAGATTGCCTCTTTTGATCAGCTTTTATTTTTGGCTCTGAGGCTAGAGTAGTGATTTGCCTCTCTTGCCTCGCTTTTGATGATTGATGAGGCATCATCAAGTACTCTAGCTGATGAGCGTTGGAAACAAGCTTCCAGGTCTTGAGTAGCTTGATCAAGTTTTTACGGGTATCTCAGAGATTTTCGTCAAAGAGAAACTTCAAGTTCTTCCAAACTTGGTGGTCTATGATCAATCTGTTGAGGGGAGGCGGAACGTAGCGGATAAGATTATTTTTCTCGCCTCTATCTCCTTCAGCTCATTGTTTGAGCTGAGGGATGTCACTATGAGACCCGTCTACAATCATCAAGAAATCATCTGGGAAAGTAATCAAAATTGTATTGTGGTTCTCCAGGAGCCTCTGGTCAAAGTAGAGAGAGAAGTTTCTCGATCCCGTTGACAAATCATGTTTCTCTGATCATTCTAATGTCATATTCCACTTTTTCTTGATCCTTCTGCCTCAGAGTTATATCCCCATTTTCTCAAATTCTTTAATTTCTGAGCTCTTTTTTCGGTCATCCATTTGTTGGAGGATCTAGGTCTGATACATCTTGAAGGTATGTGTGTGGCTGGCCAGAGCATGGTGTACTGGTTCTAGGAGTTCTATAGCTTTCATCGAGTCTCTCTTTTTCTATCCTCTCAAGTGTCTCTCTTCATCAAAAAGCAGCGCGTAGAGACATTTTCTGTAGAGGAGAAAAATATCAAGGATATCTCCTTTGATTTCAAAATCATTCCTGCTTCTATCCTGATAGGTTTGCATTGCATGGTAAGGAGTTGTTTTTGATTGCATCAAAGCTATATTTGTGGTTTACATAGAGCTGGAGGCATATTTCTTCAAAGAATCTACTTTTGTCCAAGTCCATACAGTGATGATGTAGATGCAAACCACGATCACATCTGGGTCTACTGAGGAGTGATGCCATCTCGCGAGTCTGTACATCTCGATTTCTGGTTAATGGTAGCTCTTTTCAATGTAGGTTCCAGAGCTTCAAAGGTAGCTTTCTGGCTGGTAATAATCAAAGTAGGAAACAAAGTAATGTACTGCGTTATCAGGGAAAAATGATTTGAATTGGTTGCGAGCTGAGCAGCTAGGGTTTTGCTATGAGAAATCACTAGGTTGGCTTTTGAACTCCTTTGACAATATTTGCCATGGTAAAGGTTTTTCCTGTTCCTGTCGCTCATAGTAGAGCTCAGGATGATGTTTTCCTCATCAAAGTACGAGAAATCTGATCAATTGCTCGGGTTGGTCTCCGCAGCAGGAGGTAGCTGCCTTGAGTTGAAAACATCAGTTTGATAAGTAAGAAATTAGTTTCTGAGTATATGTTTTCAGATTGTAACTGATAATCAAAAATCCTCAAGTATTCTTGAGGATTTTGTCTGAAAAACTAGCAAAAATCAAAACATATGATCGGGTTATGTAGTATACAAGATAATGAAATTGGTACAAAAATCAAGTCGGGTTTATTTGTTTTGAAGATGTCCTCATAACCATTCTCTCAAACCATGAGCTCCATAAATTTTCTTCTGGTTCTGATCTATTCTCTAGAGTTTGCTCTGGAAACGTTTCTCCGTGCAGTTTTGGCATAGTTTTTATCGTATTGAGCAGATAGTGGATCCAGGATTGTTTCTTTGTCTCAGTCTTTTCTACTATAAAAGCGGTGACTTCCCTTTTCAATATAGGAAAACTCAGTCTGACCTCTTTTTCCCTTTAGTTTTCAGAATGTCAAAAAGTTCTCGTTTGGTCACATTGCAGTAGTCTCTAGCAAGTTTTCTCTTTGAGAATTTTTCGATAACTTGATGCATAATTTCTCTGAACTCTGAGCTGTGTTTATCATGAGTATCCGCAAATAAAAGTTTACTTTTTAATTATATAGGTATTGCTTTGTTTTGCAAGTTTTTCAGGTTTTAGAATTTGTTTTTATTAGAAGAAAAACTTCAAGAATACTGAGAAGTTCAACTGTTTTAATGTACCAATTTACTTAATTTATGTAGCGGATCATTGTTTGATGAATATATGAAAATTTCTTTTAAAAGTCAAGTATACTTGAATTTGATTTTGTCTTTTGGGATTGATTTGATCCTCAGTAGAAAACTGAGGACTTCTTGAATAGGTAATCCTTTTTAGAATGTTGGCGATTAGAAAAACCTCATTCTGCTCCTTTTAAGATAAGAATTACTTTGAAATGTCAAGATATGCCCTTGATTTATTGAGAGAGAAAGTAGACCGAAATTCAGAATTTTTATCTTTTTCTTGCAGGATGAGGCAAATTGTATTTGTATTCACGGTGAAATTTAATAAAAAGATAATGATGAACTCAAAAAATCATGCAAACTTGGGAAGTGAATCCTTTGAAGAGAGAGGCGAAGACTGGTTTTTATAGGAGAGGTTGCCTTAATCTTTTCGTTATAAAAACCCTGAAATGCCAAACATAAAGATATGGTGGCACGTTATAGCACTTGGAAGCTTTGGTCTGAGAGCATTTTCAGTTTTTGGATGATGAAGAGTTGATTTTGATAGGTCATCTGCTGCAGAGCGATGTTTTTGGTCAAATATTTTGCTGAAAATCGCTTCCAGTAGCTCAGCTGCATTTAGTCGCTCCTGTCCTGATGCTGATGGATTTTACCAGAGGGTGATAATTATTTGTGAGATTTCGCTTATGATTTTGCCATGCGTGAAAAATATCTCGTGAAAAGCGGAGAAGATTGTGATTTGGAGTTCAAAAGATGATCCAACTGTTCCTTATCAGCATAGTGCGTATTCAATCGCAGATGCTGGTTCTCAGCTGAGAAATGTTTGAAGATAGAAACATTTTAATCAGGCTGAGTTCCTGAGTTGATCGAAGAAATTGAGAAAAATAGGGATCAGATCCCCTTTTATTTGATAAGACTCGGTTTCGCGAGCTGATTGAGCTGTTCTTGCAGGGCTTTTCACTCTGGACTGAGATAGTACCCATTAATGTGGGTTTTGACTGTGAAACTTCCTGATAATCAGGGTTTTTCTAATAGAAGGTCCAACTCTCAGTGAGCACTCTTTTGAGTTTAGTCTCTGTGGGAGCCTTCTCATGATGCCTGAGAAGCTGGAAACTCCTCAGATAGTGTCGGAGAATATGGAGGGTCCGCTTTTACCAAAGGTTTCTCAAAAAGCTGATAAATGTGGAGCATTCGCTTGATCGTGCTTGAGACAGAGGGGATTCCATCAGATTTTTCTTTTGAACTAAAGAGATAGTTACTTGACTATAGTAATTTAGTGTAAAAAGTAAAGTTGTTTTCTCCGTGCTTACTTTTTTGGTAAGTAGTTTGTCTCGCCTATTGAAAATTTTATTTTTCACTATAAGTACGCTAACACTTAACTTTTTAGCAAAAGAAAGTGATTTTACTTCATTAAAGAATATTAAAATAATGAAAAATTGCAGTAATTGGAGCGAATGGGGAAGCTGGCAAATTGATCGCAAATGAGGCGGTAGAGGATTTGATGTAACGGCTATTGTCCGCAGAAATCAGCTCTCAAGCACATGGCATGTTTTTACAAAAAGGATCTTTTGCCTTGACCCGTGAGGATTTGCAGGATTTTGATGCTGTTGTAGATGCTTGCGTGTGGAATGAGGAACAATTTCTTCACATTACTTCTCAGACACCTTGCAGATCTTGTGGAGTGACAAAATGGTGTTATTCATAGTTTGATGAGCAGGAAGTTTGATTGTAGATAAGGAAAAGGGGAGTTAGATTGGTTGATCTCCAGATTTCAGCTGAATTTAAGGTTTTAGCTGATGTTGAGGCAGAAGCTTTTCTAGAGCTTAGAGAAAGGGCTAATGTAAATTGGATTTATGTTGTTTGCCCACCAGCTGACTTTAGACCTGAGATTGAGAATAGAGGAGCTTATAGCCCCTGAAATGGTGAATTTGTACTGAATAGCAGAGGAGAAAGTGCTATTAGTTATGCAGATTATGCATTAGCAATGGTCGATTGAATTGAGCAGAATAAATACAACCAGCAGATTGTTTCAGTAAATGGAAATAAGTAAACAGAGGAGTAATGTCGATTTCTTTCTTTTCTGATCAGAAAAGTCTACAGCGAAAATGCTTATAGACTTTTTGGAGAATCTTATTTCCAATGATTGAGATAAATCTACTATGGAGCCTCGTTTGCTTTTGCACAAATGTATCTGCTACTTTTTATAATGACTATATAGTACAAAGCGAAGATCTGGTACTAGGAGGATATCAGGCGATCTTGAGGGATTTCTGCAGGTTTTCACTCAAGAACATCAGAGTAATCAAGCTACCAGATACCAGTAGATGCCCACCATAATCTTACTTTAAAAGCAATGAACTTTTAACTGTCTTCAAACATAAATCCAGTAAAGGATCTCTTTTTGATTTAGCAGATCATAATACATTATTTTTATTTTGTTAACAGTATATATGTATTTATTTAATAATGTCAATACTTTTGCAGTATTTCTTGATATCGTTGTGGTTCATATTGTAGAGGATGGATTAGACTTTTGAATTTTCATTTGAGTTTGATATAAAACTATAAAATAATTAGTATATTTCAGATTTTTATCTTTTAAAGATATAGTTCCATAGATTGATATTATCATGCGATGATGTAGCTGCTTACAAAGCTTTGTTTGTCAGAAGAGACATGAATATTGATGTAGACTGAGTACTTGCACTTGATGATGAGAGAAAAACAGTTGCAATTTTCTATTGATCAGGCAAAAAGCTGAGCAAAAGCAATTGGCAAGTCAACAGGACTATGAATGAGCTAAAAACCCTCAAGGGTAAGATTCAGGAACTTGAGGCTCAACATAGTGAAATTGCAGGCTCAACTTGAGAAGATACTTTGAAGATGCCAAATACGAGTCTTGATCCAAAAATTCCGTTGGAAAAGGATGATAGTGAAAATGTGGTAGCTGGAGGGTATTCTGAGAAATTCCTCAATTTTTGATTTGGTTTCTACAGAGTCATATTGATTTGATGAAAAACTTGATTTGGTTGATTTTGAGAGATAGGAGTAAAACTGGAGGAGCGAGAGTTATTTTCTGAAATGAGATGGAATGCTTTTTGGAGCAGGCTGTTTTGCAAAGATACTTTACGAAGAAATTGGTAGAAAGAGGATTTACCCGCTACAGGTGCAAATGATTGTGAATCCTGAATGTCTTATGGGGACTGATATTTCCCTGGAGGAGAGGAAGATGCTTACTGGATGGAAAGAGATAACTCAGTGGTTGATTGGAACTCTGAGATTCCAGTTACTGCCTATCATATGGGAGAGGTTTTGAAGAAATCGAGCTTCCAAAGAAGTATTGTGGATACTCTGCATGTTATCGTCGTGAAGCGAAGTTATGGCAGAGATACCGCAGGTCTTTATAGGGTGCATCAGTCATGAAGGTAGAGCAGGTGTGTGATCTTGCCTGCTGACCTCAAGATGACTGAACAGTGTATCAGCAGATCTCCAGAATGCAATGGATGTTTTGAGTGACTGTGAGGTGCCATATCGTCTTTGCAACTTTTGTACTGGGGATTTGAGCGATTGGTAAGTATATGTCCCATGATCTAGAGAGTTGGATGCCATCTCAGAAATAGCTATGGAGAGACACATTCAGTGTCTGCGTTCCCAGATTTTCAGGCTCGTAGGCTTAATCTAAGATATCGTGATCAAGAAGGAAAAGCTCCAGTATTGTTATACTATGAATAATACTCGCGATTGCAGGACTCAAGATTTTTGATCGCATTGATAGAAAAAATCATCAAAACAGCAGATGGAGAATTAGTGATCCCAAAGGAGTCAGCTGCGTATATGGGTAAAGAGTTTATTGGCTAAGAGCTGTCTGATTCTCCTCTGGCTATTTAGTAAAATATTTTGTATTGTAGTATGAATAAGTGAGTAAATACTAGGAAATCAGATAGAAAATAATCCATCTCATCCAGATACAAGAGCTTTAAGGGGAAAAATTTATTATGGGAGGGCTGATCATGATAGAGAAATCTGATTTTTCTCATCAGCTTTCTAGCGCTCCTTACTTGAGTAATGAAAGAGATAAGTCTGTAGTAATCCGTTCTTTAGATCACTTTATGATCATATTATCGTTATTCTATGGTCAGTGTTTTGGATTGAGAATTGATTGCAAATACGACCTGTCATCCAGCAGAGATGGTGCCCTCAAAGCTCCATCTTTGTGAGAGGAGCATGCAAAAATTGGGAAGTTTCTGTAGTTGTTCATCCTTTTTCATCAAAATAAAAAGATAGGAACTCAGCTTTTCAAAAATGCATACAGATATTGCATTGCAAGAATTTGATGCTAGTTATTGGTTGAACGATTAATCCTTCTATGAAACATATTTGGGAGCGTCATAATTATGAGAAGATCGCCTTCTCATGAAAGTTATATGAAGAGTGACTCTGCTTTTTGAGCCATTGATTGAAGTGAAGTTTTTGAAAAATGCTCATTGTGGATTATTTATCCATCCTAAGCATGAAAAGGTAAAGGAAGAAAAAGATAAGATCAGCTTTAGCTTCTTTTGTAATTGACTGATGAAGTATAGTATCCTGCCAGGAATTGGGCTTATGATCGATTCAGAACAACCAGGAAAAAGTCCTGAATTTTGGCTTGACTCTATGGGAATGAACCAGCTGGTCTAGTATGCCCAAGAGCTTTTTGAATGCTTATAGCAATAAAATTACTCAGGACAGGGTGTATCTTATTCAAGTGAATCCAAAAGCCTATCAAAGTGTGGTTAGGTTTATTGACATGAATATGAATAGAATCGGCAAATTTTCTCAGGATCTTCAAGGTATGAAGATCAGAGGCTACTTGAGTTGATGGAAATATTAAAACAAGCTTGATGTTGCGTTAGATATTCATAGTAGTGCCAACTGAGATTCATCAGACGATTGAATTGCTGATTTGAAACATTTGGATTTTGCAAGAGAGGTTTTAAAGACTGATATTTTGCTCGTTGATGAAAACTTTGATCGTGCTGGTTCTGTTGTTTCTTTTGTCAAAATCGTAATGGTGGTATTGGACCTGGGGTGGAATGTGTTCTCATGCTGATGATTTTGCGTCTCTGAATGCATTGCAGAGTATTCTCCTGTTTGTTGTAAAATGGATATGCTTGACTTGAATCTTGATGAACAGGATAAAAAGACAGAAGTATTCAGATTTTGTAAAGAAATATCCCGGAAACATTAAATTTTCATTATCTCACAATCTTATCAGAACTTCGCAGAATTGCAACCATGAGAAATATTTGTTCAAGACTGAGATATAAAAATCAGACCTTGGCTCCTAAGTATTTAGGTATCATTATGGATAAAGTGATTCTCGAGACGGGATGTGATTTTTGTTTGAGAAAACTTCTCACAATCCTTTTATTCATGCTGGATATTTATAAATTTTTTATTGAACTATGCTCCTAATCTGAGATATTCATATCACTAGTAAAAATTAAGACAGATTTGCTTTTTACACTTCGTGAGTTTGTGCAGGCTCATCCAGAAGAAAAATCTGATTTTTCTGTGAGATTTTGTGTATCATTTTAGTTATGATAGGTCTGCATTATTGTCTCTCTTTGAATGGTTTTTGAACTCTATGCTCAAGGAGATCGCTCTATATCTTTTGGCAGGGAAATCGATGATTGGCTTGGGAATTCGTTTGTTTTGAAGAGGGGAAGAGAGTTTTGATCTCTAGAGTCTCAGTTCATCAGCTGGGAGCTTAACTTTATTACCAGAGCCGATGTTGACTGAGATTGAGGGAGAGAAGATTTGCTTTTTGCCGTTTTGCTTAGATATTGATGAAAAATAAATATCCTGAATATCAGCTAGAAGCTCACTATTGACCGAGGCTCTTTTGCAGTCAAAGGATAAAAATGTAAGTATTCTCTAGGAAGATTAATCAGCTTTTTGAACTGATATATCAAGCAAAGAAAAACTGACAATTATTCATCACTATTATACCAATAAACAGCAGTTCCCATGATATCTTTCAAGTTTTTCATTTAAGGATATTCACTTTCTGAACAACTTTTGATAATCCAGATATTAAGCTGATTTCAGGGCATCTGCATGCACCATTTGTTTTCAAAAATTATTTTGTGCAGGAAGTGTTTGGGCAGGACTTCTCTGGAGATGAATCAGGTGAAGGGGCTTGGACTTGGAGAGATGGGCAGCTTTGATTTTTGAGCAGCAGGTCAATTCATATTTTCAGATTGAGCAATCGAGACTCGTTGTTGCTCAAGATGTTGAGAAGATTCATGAGGAATGTTTAGAGTTTTGGAAAAAGCAGTTTGAAAATCAGAATCCTTTGTGAGCTTTTTGAAAAACAAGCCCTTTAATCCTCAAAACAACTTTGGAATCTTAAGGTTGAACAGCTCAATTAGGATCAAGCAAATAGTGTGATTGATGATCAGCTTAGGGAGCAATTTAGCGGATTTTAGGCTTAAAAATCAACAAAAAGGTCAAGGATCTTTAGAAAAGTTGGAGACTCCTGACAAGGATAGTCTTTGACCTTTGATGATGGAAGGAGTTATTGAGAGATTTTCTCAATAAGCAATATCCAGAGGAATATGCAGCTTATGAAAACGCTGGCTGAGGAACTGAGATTTTATAGCTTTTATTTGCCTGAAATCGATGGAAGCAGCTGAATCTCCCAAGAGAGTTTGGAAATACCTTAAGCCAACTTTTGCAATCAATGTCTTGTGTACAGCGTATTAGAGGGAGATTTGATGCAGGAGAGCTGAATTGAACATAGGGCTTTAGAAAGTCCTCATTTGACTCTGTATCTAATCACTCAAGATCAGATTTCTACAGTTTTTATTACTAATGAAGGAGACTGAAGAGGAGAGGTGATCCTTTGATTCAGAGAAGCTCTTTGTAGAAAGAAGTCAAAATCTAGCCAGTTGAAAGTTCGAGATCATCGGTCGATAATCAGGTATATTGGTGCTTGTTCAAGAGCAAAGAAAATTATGAGCTTCAGTGAAAAATGATGAATTCTCAGAGTGAGCCTCATATTGGTTTATTTTAGTCTTCGAGAGATGGCAGAGGAGGATTATTTCAGCTTTGAGAGAGAGTCCAAATCAAGAAGAAGAAAAATTTGAAGTTATTTACAGAGAGGTCAGATTTAGATTGATTTGGTAAATGAATATATTGATAGTAAGGATCTTAGTCTGATTTTTATTTTAGTCTTATATCCAAAGATGGTAAAACTCTTATTCAGTTGTAGCTAATGTGGGCAGATTCAGGATGATGAATCTGAATTCCTTTACCAGGTTCCTCTGATCAGGGGTCTGATATAGATATTGCTCTCCATGACTTGGGGAGATGTAGAGGGTGCTTTTATAGTCGATTGATGAAACAAAAGGCGTTTTCTGAGGTGTAGTGCTGAGGAGTAAGGACATGGTCGTGTTTGCTTGAGGCGGAGGTGCTTATGACTGCAGTATTGCAAAATTTGATTATCTTGAGCTGCTAAAAGCAAATCAATAGCGGCAATTTGTATTGCTCCTACATTACCTCCAAGATAGTAGCCTTTGTTGGTAAGCAAGGACTGGTCGAGATGATGGGTTTTGAAACGCAGATTACTTATCTTAAGAATCAGGGTGCTATCTATAAAGATCAGCCTGTAGTTCAGGATTGAAATTTGATTACAGCAAATGGGCCACAAGCAGCACCGCAATTTGCTTGGATGATTGCAGATTATTTATAAGAGATCGTCTTTTAGACTGACTTTTAATAACAATCAAATTTTCATTGTTTCTAGTGATGTAGCTAATTCACTGTCATTCAATATCTGAAAAATGATAGCTAAAGCATTCATAGGAATGTCTGTAAGTTCTATAAAAATTTCTCTGAAAACTCATTTTTAATTTTGAATCGTGAATATTTATATAAAATGATGGGATAGTCCTTGTTGAATGCATTTTATTTTCATATTCTATGATATTATCTACCTGTTTTTATAGGGGATAGAAAGGCCTCACTTTTGTAGTATATATCTTATTTTATTTAGTGAAAAGCTGTGTGTTGTCAGTCCATTATCATAATTAATGCATAATATACTCTATGTTGCCAGAAAGCAATCTAACTCCTGTTGTGTTTGATGAAATTTCCTCAACTATTATTTTCTGACCTATATCTTATCTCTACCTAATTTAAATCAATCCAGATAATTAGCTTTATATGATGAGGAGAATCTCAAATATCAAAATATAACTTTGCGATAACTTTCTTTCCTCTTGGAGACATTAGTTCGATGGATTTCTAGAGAATCGCTTCTCCTCAAAGAATTGGAATAAGATAGCTTTGTTTGAGGATTATAGCTCCTAGAAGACTGTCGTTATCACACTATCATCATCAATCTTCAGGCCTGTTGTTTCTATTCAATAATGCTATTATATAATTTGGGACAAATAGACATTCAGTATCAATGAAAATTGGATCAATTTTGAATATTAATACATTTCACAATGTAAATCAATGGCCTCTATGTGTAGAAGGGAGCTTATTTTCAAAAAGTAAAATAGTTTTCTATACTCTCTTTAAGTTTTCGTTTGCTTCAATAAAAAGGTCTAATTAGTCGTTCTCTTCCTTTTTCACTTGGAAAAATTTGATACTCTGAAATATCACATAAAATTTCAAGAATGGAATTTTCTGATATATTATTTTATAGGTGATTAATTTTGTCCTTTATCGTTTTATTAATGATTTTATGCGTGTTGTTATCGTGAATGTCTCACTAAAATCATTTATATCATTACTTTAAAGCTTTTCTAATATTGCATTTTGATAATTCTAAGATTTTCTGTCCATAAATATAGAAAATTTAAATAAAAAGGCGGATATGTCTATTATGAAATCGTTTTTATTACTAAAAGGAGTTATTGTTTCATGTTATATAAAAATCAGAACAATTTGATGAAATTGTCTCTAAATTTCTTCTTATATATTTTTGTAGAGATGGATAAAGATTTTTGTAAGAAGGAAATATTTGCTAAACAAATATTTTCTCAGCTTAATATCTTCCATTATAGGATTAAGCATCTTTGTGGTTTGATTAAATGATCCAATTTGTAGCTAGTGTGTTCATATTCGTAATTTTTCAGCGATGTATTTTTCAGATTCTGCTGTTTGAATCAAAATAGGAAGTCATCTCCTGAAGTAATGATATTCAATAATCTAACAGAATTGATGTATTTTCTTCGTTATTGGCAATACAGCAAAATTCAGACTCTGATCGATCCTGTAAACTAGATTTAGTATCCAGATCTTTCTCCTCAGTCTTCGCATAGAAACATTTATATACTTCTCATTCACTTAATCTCTTCTTTGATATACGGAGTTAGTTTTCTCATTGAACTTTGATAGTACTCTGGGCTGATTTTATGTTTAAATCTTTGTAATATTCAAGATTTGTCTCGTAATATAATCTAGATCCATAATAGTTGCCTTTCAATATCCATTATTATAATTGTTTTGATAAAGGAGGGAAAAGAAGTCTCATTTTTGTATAAGAATTTGACTAGAAGATAAGTTCCACTTTCAACAATCTTTTGTTGATTTAAATGCGTTTGAACTTAGCATTAATTCTGTATTTTCACCCATCTCTTATAACCAATAGCATTAAAAATATCTTGTGTTATTGGTTGTATAGCATTAGCACTGCTATTTTTGTTTAGAGTTTTGACTTTCATCTAAAATGGCTAGGGATTTCTCATCCTCATGTTTTTATGTAAAATAAAAAGGTGAGCTATAAAATGCCTTTATAATTTGATGTTAGTCTTCTTTATCTAAAAACAAGATGAAATTGAAATATACTTATATGGATATATATTTGGTACAAAATTACCAGACTTGGATTGTCGTATATTATCATCCAGGAAATGGATTAGGAGTTAAGAAGTATTTTGAATGCAGATTGCTTATTTTACTCAGGGGGTGTCATGGCAAAGATCAGCTCTGTGGTTTAGGATTGAAATTTGATTATACAGCAAATGGGCCATGCAAGCGGCGCTGCACCTGGTACTCGGATGATTGCAGATTGTTTACAAGAGATCGACGCCTTTTAGACTGATGTATTTGGAAAGATTATATATAGGAGTTTGAAGAGGTCGATTTAGTTTAGCCCACTCATTGTTGGATGAGTAAAATATGGCTACTCAGTGCAGTATATGGGAGATTTGCCTTCATAGCTAGAGATATGGATATTTATCTGTTTCATGCTGCTGCACGATACAGTGACGTCCAGAACGAGTCCAGTTTTCTCGTCGATATGCTGCTTTTAAAGAGTCAGCTGTGCTTTCCCAAAGGACTCTTGCTTTTGGAGTGCAGTCTCATTCTAGTTTCTCAAACTTTTATAGTATATCCTTGTTCAATTGCTTGTTTTTCAGTAAGTCCATCTCGCGAAAGGTGGGCTGAGAAAGAGCAATAAGCAAATGTTTCTCTGTCTTTTGTTGATCCTCTGAGCCTTTCCAAAGAGTTTCTCGTCTGTTAAGTGATTCTAAAGTCATCAGAGGAAATATTATAAGTGATTGTGGATTTCGATTACGTCTCCTATTGCATAGATATTAGGAAATAGAAGTCTGAAGGTGTTCATCGACCTTTTATCGCACAACTGCATTGTGGCTCTAATTTTGTGTTTTCTAGGTGAGATCTTTGATATTGAGGTTCTCCCAACGGCAAGAAGACGCATCAGCTGTCAGATTTTTGTCGAGTCTTCGCGTCTCAGCGTAAGATTGAGTTTCATTGTCTTTCTAGTGGTTCAGTGAGTTTTGTTGAGTCGAGAAACTGGATGCTGTGTCTCAAAATCAGCTCTAATTTCTGCCATACTCTCTCATCTCTGAGTTGAAGAACATTTGGATGGTATTGATGATAGTAACTTTGCATCAAAAGTCTGCAATTAAAGCAGGTGTAGCCAATAAATCAACTTTTCAGTTGCTAAATGTTCAAGGGTATTCTCTGATTTCTTGGATTCATTTGTTTCGCTCATGGTTTCTGGACGGTTTATTGTTTATAGTGTGATAAAGATTTTTCTCCTAGAATCGTTCTTTCTCATTGGACTGATTCTTTTGATTTCTGATCAAATAATGGCAGTTCCGTCGTAGTTGAATATTTTTCAAAGACTTGACATTACATAATTTTCTCTGAGAAAGCTGTTAGCTTAGTTATATCTTAACATTTCAACTTTTCTTTGAGTGGTTGGATGGTTTTCACTGAAAGTATGAGGTTTTGGTGGAGATGCATCAAATGTTATACATGTTCCTCCATTACATTTCTGGTTTTGCTCAATCCAGAGCTGCAGTTTCTCATGCGAGCGTAACTGCGAGGGTTTCTCAACGCACTAGAATCAAATAAACAATATCAAAAGCATTCATTGGTATAATAAAAAGAAAGATAAAGTACTGAGTTCAGAATTTTATCTTTTGCCTATGAAGGTCAGTTTAGTTGATATGCTTTCTGACTTTCCTCAAATACGGAAGAGGCTTCTATATATCGTGTTTAATCCCTGGTGAGTCCTTGTTTCATCTCAGAGTGTTATGGATTACTTCTTTCGTGTGCTGATATTCCTAGGCCCATGGGAGATCTTGCGTCTGAAGATTCCTGGTTCTTGGGTAGTCATCTATATTCGAGATACTTACTCATAAGTCTGTACAACCTTCCCTTTAGCATTTGTGCATATTTTTCAAAATAGTGTGTTCATTGCTAGCTGTTAAGTCTAAAATTGCTGTCTTTTAGGAGCCTGATATATAGCACGATGTGAGTTTTGTGTTGTGTACAACGAGCTGATATTGAGTTTCTTGTATCTGCTGTAGGTTATGTGATGCGATAAGCAAGATAGGTGAGACAAAAAGTAGCATTTCTGCGGTTCTCTCTCACAAGGGATCTTACTGCAGCTTGAAAATTGCGACCAGACTTATGTGCGTATCTAGAAAATCATAATCTCTGTTTTGATTTCTAGGTCTTGTCGAAAGGAGCAGTTTGACAGAAGCTATTAAAAGGAGAAAATTCAGATTGTTTATTTCTTTCCATGAAACAATTTCTGTAATTCTTGGTATCCACTTGGAGGCAATTCGATCATACTCACGTATTCATCTTTTACAAAATAGTGCTAAATTGCTTAGTAGTATACTTAAAAGCTCAAAGAGATGATCAAATTTTTAATTTTATATGTATCTGCATAGAGAAAATACACTGAGACTTGGTTGTTTATATTGACTGTGGAAACATGGCTTGGGAATTTAAAAGGTGAGATCAGTTTGCGCAGAAAATTTATACTGGGAGCCGATTATTGATCATTTTAAGTTTTACTGTAGACGAGCAGGGCGCAGAAAGATTGCTCTGTTGCTAAGAATGGTGGTGCGAAGACCAGGCTCATATGTGAGAACTGAGATAGACTGATGGAAAGGTTGGACAACGAATGGAGAGCTAAAATCTGATGTTGCCTCAGGATTTTCGGTGGAGGTCTGAATCATACATGTAGAGGTCTGACTCTCATCCAGCTGCAGGTTTGGTCAAAGGAATATGAGATGGCTGGTGCAGAATCCAGATACAGATCCTGGGCGTTTTCGGCAGCTTTTGGGTGGGAATTGATGATGCGATCCAGGCATGGGACTAGGTCAAAAGGTAAACGCTGTTATATCCTAAATGCAGTTGGCCGTCTCTGCTTCGAGCAACCGCTTTCCAACACTATCAGGGTGAGAGATCGAGAAAGAAAGCCTAGCTAGCGAAAAACTATGAATTAATGAACCAGATGGTACTTGATGGACAACTAATCACTTCGATTTGGATAGATGATCAAGCGCTTGATCTCAAAATCAACATTCTACCTGTTTTATGATAACGCATGATAGGTATTTGTTTTGGAAAGTGTATGTGATGAGATCTATGAGTTAGATAGATGAAAACTGTATTTTTATCCGTAGAAATTATAGTTATGCAGAAAGCAAGCTGAGAGAGAGAAAATGAGATCGATTGCCACAGAAAAAGCTTTCGTCAGCTGCTCCAAAAGGGAGCTTGATGGATGCGTATTAAGTCGCGAGGGCAAGAGCGACTTAAACAAAATTACAGACAAAAGAATTTTATCAGTTAGAGAGCCATTATGATGAGCAAAAGGGCTTTTGTATTCAGGAATCTGGTACACTTGATATCCCAGTTCAGGAGGAGGAGACTTTTGAACTAAGATTCTTAAAATATCTGGACTTTCGGTCATGATTTTAGATCAGTTTTCTTATGATTTTAAGTTTTCAGGGGCGTGTATTGAATTAGGGAAAAATGGGTAGAAGTCGACTTTTATAAAACTTTTGCTCTGAGGAAGGTTGCCTGATGGTGGAGTGCTTCAAGATTGGGCAGACTGTAGTGTTTTGACATTATCAACAGGGTGAGTGAGTTTCCAGAGGAAAAGAGTGATTGATGTGATTAGAGATGTTGGTGAATCTTTGGTTTTGGCTGATGGGAGGAGATATCGGCTAATGCTTTGGAAAGATTTTCTTCCTGCTCAGCAACAGTATCAGTTGCCACTTCCTCAGCTGGGGTGAGAAAGAGCACTTTCTTTTTACGCTGATGGCAAATCAAATTTTTGATTTTAGATGAACCAACAAATGATTTAGATCTTTTTGACGATCAAATTTTTAGAGGATATTTGCAGTTTCGTGGATGTTTACTGATTGTCTCTCATGATAGAGCATTTATGGATAGATTGGTTGATCATTTTGTTTTGTTTTTGAGGGAGGGGAAAAGGTAGCTGATTTTCGAGGAACGTATACAGAGAAATCATCCAAACTCATAGAGAACAGCGGCTCTTCTCATCAGGTTTCTGTTGATCTTTCTTAAAAACTTCTGGGTCATCAACCTCAATAAAAAGCATCTCGTATGCGGAAAATGTTGAGCTTCAGCAATTGATCAAGACTTGAAGAACGATGAAGATGAAAAACAACAAATTAGTCGTATCTTTGATAATAAGGATTTGCCTTATGATGGGGATTGCTTTACTTTCCGAACACTTGTGGGGTTCATAAAACTATTGAACTCGAAAAGAGGCGGTGTTTTGAATTGATCGCGAGACAGAGGCTGCTTATAAATAGGGAAAGAGTCCGATTTTTGACTTTTATAAAAGAACTATACTTAGATATGAAGACTTGGTTCTTTATCAAAAAACAAAAAGATGCAGAAGCAGTATCACTCAAAACATTGCTAGTTCCACTCTCTCAGGTGCAAATCCTCCCAGAGCCAAAGCAACCATCTGATAGAACGCTTGGTAAGACATTGGGTTTATGCTAAAGCGACTGGGCAGCCTGATCCTGTACTGGGCTTAAAAATGGAGAATCTCTCTCTAGCTCAGCGGGGGATGGATCAAGAATGAGTAGCGCAAATGCCTGTGAGGGGCAACAAGTACTCAGCAGGAGCCTTGATCAAAAAGAATTAGTCATTGCGAGTACTCAAGAATTTGCTCGATAAGACAACTACTGTAATAATGATATTACCAGCACAACCTCAAATATTGCTGGAAAGATTGCTGAGAAAGCGAATGCTGTTGCAGGTGCAGCATACCAGCTCAGACAATGGTTTGCAAATCAAGCAACAAACCTACCTGATCAATAAGGGGTTGATATGTGAGGACAGCTTTAAGATTCATCAGACTAATACAAAATCTTTGGGAATGTTCAAAATTTTGCAAGTAATCCAGTTTGATGAGTTCAGAATTTTTGTAGCTAATCAATAGCTGATGCAAAACATAGAAATCAAAGTAATGCAATCAGGGGCAACAGGTGATGGCTTCTGCTCAAGCAGATGTGAGTCAAATGGTATGGTGTTCAAAAATGCTGGAGGTCAGGTAATGACAGTGTTCAGAATGTTTGATGATGATAGTTTCAAATATACAAAATATGTAGGACAGATGATGAATGGGGTTTCGCGGTTTTGCAAGTAATAATCCGGTTTGAGGAGTTCAGAAATTTTGTAGCAGCTGATCGATCGGCTGGAGTCCAAAATATAGGAAATCAGGAAGCTAATGCGATCGCAGCAAGTTAGCCACTTCTGCTCCAGCAGATGTGAGGACTGAGTTGTAAATTCGGTTCAGTGTAGGAGTTCAGATTCCTTTTCAAGTTCCAGCTCAGGCAGACTGAATTTGTTTCCTACTCTGAGCTCAAGATGCAGCTGCTCCAAATGCTAGAATGCTTCTCTGGGCTCTGGGTAGTGGCACAATCGGTTCCTGCTCACTGCCTTAATCCTATCAGAAATGTTTCCAGGAATCGAGCTGCCAGGCGACTGTTTGAAAAAGCCAAGCAGTTTGTCAAAATCCTAATGAAAGTATTGATGGTTTTGCTGGATCTGGTGCCCAAACTGATCAAGCTTTCGGTCCAAAACAGAGCAAGCATGCAACAAGCTTAGGTCAACTAGCAAATGGAAATCAGATGAAAAATCTGAGATCAGTTCCTACATGCAAATGTAGGAGATTTAATGTATCAAATAGGCGAAAAGAGCCCAGATTTTGGCTCTGCATTATCTTGAGAGGAAACTATTTGCGAGTCTCAACTGTGAAAGTCCAGTTTGTTCTTGAATTATTGTATGCAGGATTTGGATCAGAACAGCTTTCTACCTTCTTCGTTGATGATCCTCGTGATGGTATATGTATGTATCATCAAAGAGTCTTCTACAGTTCCAGTGTTGACGTCTGTGTTTATCTGTGGAAGGAGCATGGTTTGGCATCTTTTTGAACAGAGGCTGTCATCATGCGGGCGGATGGTCAGGATTAGTAGCGCGGTTTAACTTTGCTCATGCTCCTAGAAAGGGTGATAGAAAACTTGAGCTACACTAGTGAACTGTATTTGAAGATGTTCCAGCTACTCCAGAGGTCTGCTTCAGTGTTTTGAGCATTTGTATGTAGCGTGGGCATCTTGCGGTGATGAGTTGGTTTTCGAGTGATGGTGTGTCTGAGTTTGGAAAAGGATTTTGCAGGAGGGAAAAGCTCATGCAGCTATGGCGAGTATAGCAGAAATCATCGTTTGAGAAGGGATTTTCATCTTTGTTTCTGATAAGAGAAAATAAATGTTTCTGAGAGTGTATGAAATAGTTTGCGCTATTTTCAAGGAAAAATTGTAATTCTCATCAGATTTATGATGGAGTGTAAAAAGGATGAAAAATCAGATGTGTTTTGAGATCGAAAAATCCTCTTCTGCTTTTGAGGAGGATGATTAGTAAAGATTGATTTTATATTCTATACGTGCTTAGCAGATGACACAAGAGTGCTTCAAGTGAGCGATCTTAAGTTTCTAAGTTTGCCAGGCAATAGCAGGTGATGGAGGCTGATACTAAGAGGCTGTGAGATCATCAGATCGCTCAATAAAGGGCAGACTAGCTTAAAAGATTTATACTAAAAATAAACGATGCAGAGTGGTAATGGAATGCTTATACATCATAAAGAGCGGACTTTATGAGAATACTTTTGACTCGCACCTACAAATGGAGAGAGATTTGCAGCCAGTTGAAAATCTATACTAAAGGATTCAAAGGATGCAACTGAGTCCTTGTTTCTCATGCATTTTACATTTGATAAACCTGAAGAAAAATGCTCGCAGTTTCTGGAATCTTCTCTGGATAGATAGAAACTTGATGGTTTAGGGTGTGGCATTTCTTTCCATATTACATTCAAATAATTATGACGTGCGAGAATTTTCTTTTACCCAGAGAGTGATATGATGGGTTGATTAATGAACTTCCAGGAGCTTCATAAACAGGAGGAGGAAATTACGCCTGCGGTCTTAGAAAGACTTGCTGAGGCAAAGGCTGTGGGAGATCTTTCGGAAAACTTTCCGAATACAAGACAGCTATGGGAAGATAAGGATTTTATCAGTCAAGAATTGCTGGAAGTACTAATCTTATCGCTGATGTTGGGAATCGTAGAAAAGGAAAAAGATATCATCTGGCAAAAGTCGTTGGTTTTGTTTCGAAAAGTGACTGTGAGAGTGAAGATGATGATAAAGAATATCAGGTTTCTATTGTTGGTACCTGAGAGATCGTGTGAGGATGGTTTGAGAGATCTCGTTTGAGATCTCCGCTTGGTCAGAGCAATTAGAGGAGTTGGAATGCGAGTGAAAATGGAGACATGAAAGAGTAGGAAGAGATGTGAGAGTATAGCTGCTGGTGAGACTAAAACTCTACTGTTTTTGCTTTTAGTATGACTGATGATTATAAGACGGATGTATAATCCCTATGGTTTCTATTTTAAAAGGCGAGAAGAGGTGATATAAGGCCAGGAGCGCTTTCAAGCTGGGAGATACAAGGTCAAATTCTGACTAGTACTAAAAGCACTCATAGTCGTACTTTGGATTGTTGGATGTGCACCATGAAGTTGGCTTCCAGTATGCCTGTGGACAACAGAAATTTTGGAGTGCAACAATATCAAAGTAAATCGGTTTTGATCTGCTTAAGAAGAGTTGAGCTCAAACTTCCCAGAATTGAAGTACGTATGTGCGGGATCTATTACAGAGCAGGAGTACATTCAGTCCTTAATAGTCAACCATCAGCTTTCTCCAGTGTGAGTTTGCTTCAGTCTGATTATTGCTCCTAATACTAATGGGCTTAAGGAACATTGATGCGAGTGAGATCAGCAATTTGCGTCTTTTGGAGCCGGCAACGTGACGGAGATATGATGAGTTACTGAGGGATGATGGTACTTTTGCATGATCAATCTTTATGACGACCTGGTTTTGATGAGTTTGTTGCAAAAGATAAAAGGAAGAAGAGATTTTGGGCAAAAACAATCAAGCTTTTAAGCCTCAGAGTTGCCGACGCTAATGGTAGAGAGACCTATATCAGTGAGAGTTCCTCCTCAAAATAAAAGCAGCACTCTTCGGGGAGGCTGCTTTTATCGCGAAACACACATACTGTCTCTGCTGCACCCACAAAGGGTTCTACCACGACAATATTATATATATATGAAAAAGTGTCACATGATGAAGATTTTTGATTTCGAGCGATAGATTTGAGAATTGCTAATTACTTTGCTGCTGGCTGAAGGCTAGTGGCTATATAGATTCCGACGAAAGAAACAGCAGTTGCGAGATAAGTTGCAGATGATGTGAGCAGGCACTCCTGGTCTGCAGGCTCTTTTAGAGACACGAGGGTGAATGGGGGATGAGTCGAGAGAGAAGTGATCTCTGAAATTGATGATATGGGAGGAATATCAAGCTTCTTTGATTCTATGATCTCTCTCAGAAAAACTTGGAATCAAAGGGTGTAACGATTGAGAGGTTGCTTGAAAGAACGGAGTCACTGAAAAAGAGACTAAGCTTTGATTACCTGCAGGTAGTGACGGATCATGCAGTTGATGAGATCATTATAAGTTATATCAGAGGCTTTAGTTTTAATGATATCTAGTCCACTTTGTAGACTATGAAGAGGAAAGAGGATGTTTTAGAAAGAATTAAAAAGTAGGAGATGAGGCAGAGAAAAAGCTGGTTGAGTCCGACTTGAGACTTGTATATCTCTTGCTAGAAGATGTATGGGTTCTCGTTTGACTTTCAGATTTGATTCAGGAGAAATATCGGGCTTATCAAAGGCTCTTGATTTGATCGAGATAAGGGGTTGAGACTCAGCTTATGCGACTTGAGTGGATAAAGCAGATCGATCACAAAAGACGATTGCTGATGTGACGGAACATAGCGAATTCCAGTTCAATTTTGATTGATGAGATCGAGTCCATAATAAAAGCTTGTCAGCTTCTTTCCAAAACTTGGTCGTGAACCGACCAAGTAGAAATCGGACAAAAGCTATGATTTCCCGATTGAAGGTTATAGCTAGGACAGTGATCTTTTGAGTATGTCACTGGATGAGGGTTTGGAGATGGAGAAGGGATACGCTTGCAGATCTTCTAGAGGATGGAAGCCTCTGGGTACCAGATCAGTTAGCCGGAGAGCTGCTCTTGAAAATAGCCGAATAGTATTCACAAAACATACACGATGATGGAGGCAAAGAGATCGTGAAGATGAGACGACGTATGGAATAGATGGTCCAAAATTTACTCTTGAACAAGTTGGAGAAAGAGTTTGATGTAACGAGGGAAAGAGTCAGACAAATTGGGCGAGTTGTTTCGAAAAATTGAAAAGAACATCAGGGGCTTCATGCTCAGAATTGAAGAGGATGTCGAAAAGCTTAATGAGCAGGTGAGGAAAGAAAGAGATGAAAAGCCAGCTCAGAAGCGAGAAAGATGAATAATATCTTGATGGTATGCAGGATTATGAAGAGAGATGACTACTGATGATGAGTGATTTTGAGGAGTATCAGTTTGGTATCGCGGAGAGAGTTAAGGACTGAGGGCTACCTAACTTTTTGATTATATCTTGACTTTGCTTTAGAAAAATCGTGTTTGTGTGTTTACAAAGTAGAATTGTACTAATTGTTTTGTGGAAAGATTCCAACCAACTGCGTAGGAATGCTATCTCAGACAGTTGTTCTCAAAGCAACATTGTCGGTCAATAGATCTTTCTTTATGATTGATCTCACGGAGAATTTCTAGCAGCACTCTCAGTTGATCAGCTTTGGATAAAGAGATGAAAAATCAGAATCAGCCTCTGGTGGCCTCTTCTAAAGAGATTGTTGGAAAAGTGGTTGTGAGCTGGCATTGCACCACAATAGGCTAGGTTGCTATGGCTTGCTACTACGCCTCTAGAGCTTGTGCTTAGTGATGATCTCTCTGATTTTCAGCAAGAGCTTAAGGATCAGGTGCCTGCTATAAGAACGATGCTCGAGATGCAAGACAACCCCTGGTAGCGCATCGCAGTTTCTTGGTGAAGAGGTTAGATCAGTTGGAGAAACTTGGATCCCTCGGTTGTTCGAAATTGAAAGCTGACGAACATTTGCATCATTTGGATGCGTAGCAGATACCTGGGTGCTCGTGTGTTTGTATTCTAAAATATTCACTTGTATGAAAAATCGATTATTTCATGGGTGCCTCGTAAAAGTACGTCGACTACTAAAACACATCATTTTTATGAGACGAGGTCAAAATCAGATTGGGAGTTCTCTTTTCTCGTGGAACTTCGGAAAATTATGCTGCCATTTATCGTGTCACTGTCTTACAATGATCTCAAAGAAGCGCTCAAAAAGCAGGCCCACTAAGGTGAATAAACTTCTTGAGACTATGAAGATCGGAGATCTAGGGCAGGGTTTATTCTCTAATGATCTAAATCTTCCTTGGGAGATCGGGCTTGCATCGAATGAGTAAAGCGAGCACGCACTGGGTATGAGGCCTGGGACTTTGAAAAGGTTGGTGATGCTTTCTGATGATTTCTTGGAGTTTGAGGTCTTAAGGCTTATTTAGAATCTACACCTATCGTTCCGAGATCCTGGTGCGACCTGGGTTTCCTTTTCTCGGATTCTCAAATCCTTCCTCCTGGAGTTTCTAAGTTTGAACTTTGGGTTCCCAAAGCTTTTATCTTTAGAAAGTTGAGAAGATTGTATTCGCTGAATAGGAAACAGTATCTGTCTCAGATACTGTACCTCTTGACTTTTCTTAAAAATCTGTATCCTATATATTCACGAATTAAATAGGATATAGAGACAAGAGATCTGGATTTTTGTCCTGAAAACAGATTGTCTAGGTAATGGAGGAACTATTCATTATTCTGCAGCAGGAAGGTTTAGTATTTTTGGCTGAAAGATATTTACAGTCTATGCTGAGGCGCTTAAGAGGAGGAGGATAACCACGTTTTAGCTACATGGTTTTGTATCGTTATGATTATGCGAATATCTGCCAGATATTCTCTACAGATCAGTGAGGAGAAATAAACAGCTTAAGCTTCCAAATTCTCAGGTTTTATTAGCAGCACTTTGGGCGCGATTTACTTTTCCACTAGTTTGTGAAATCAGAATATTCAGTCTAAACTAGGAATGGGTAGAATAATGCGTAATTCTGGTCAACTTGAGCTTTCATTCTGAAGCTCCTCTTTTGTCACTCTTGGATCACTCTGACTTCTACCCAAAGCGGATCATTAGAAAAACAGCACCTCGCGTCGCTGTTTTGGTTTACTCAGATTTCACGATTGTTTACCATCTTTCGAGGATGATCCATTGCACTGAGTAGGCTCATCTAGTTGCATGAAGTCAGAAACGATTTCTCCTGAAGATCTACCTACTGAAATCTTCATCTATAGTTTCGATTTCCAATCCTTTGATTTTCAATAATATAATTCAGGATTCCATAAACTTTGTGATATGTTTCTTGGATATCTGTTTCTAGAGGCCATCAGAGAATGATTTTCTCAATGTGTATCTTATGGATGAGATCTGCTATAGTAATAGGTCATTGCATCATTCACGGCATATCAATCGGAAAAACGACATCCGCGATTGGCGTGCAGTATGCACGGACCAATATATTTACTACCTCAGGTCAGCGCAAGAGCAGCGAAACTTTCGTTGTTTGTCTGCTCGAAAATAAAGAGTAGTTTTTGTCTTTACTCTGTTTCTAATTCTAAAACATGCTTGATAAAGCAAAGACATTTTCTTTCACTGGGCTTTTGAGATCTGGGAGTGGGAGAGAGAGACTGAACGGATTTTTCTCTTGCCAAAGCAAAGGAGCGAGATAAGCTAGACTTAATTTCGGTTTCACGTTTTGTGCTTTCATTCATGGACAATGGATGAGAAATTTAACCACAAAAGCTCAACTTGGAGCAATTATGCCTACGATTTCATTTCTGATGAGGATGGAGTGAGGTCATGTTTTGCAACATTTTGCAAAGGAGATATGAATGTTCAGGTTTTGAGAGCTGGGAAAGTGCCTTTGCATGTTGATAGAGGCAGAAGGTTTCACCTAGAATATATCAGTATGGCGATCAATGAACATTTGATCAATGTAAGGGACTTTGGGCTTTGTGCTGAAAATGCTGATATTAAAGTTTAATCAGGCCTATATGACGTTTGATACGAAAGGATAGAAGAGGAACTACAGCGGTGACTTTTTCTCTTGATGCATATCCTGGAGGTTGATGTAAAAGGTAGAGGGCTGGTCTGCGGTTCAAAATGGATGGAATTAGTAGCAAAGGCTTCTGGAGCAGGAAGTAGAGGATTCTGCTGCTCAATATTCAGAGATATACTCATGCATTCTCAAAGATCTGAAGTTGTAGCTTTGGATACTGCTTTCAAGCTTGGACTTGGTGCGATGCTGAGGATAGAGGTATTGAGAGTAGACAACCTTGCTGGAAAGTAGGAATTTGCATCAGGATACGTTTTCGACGGCAGAGCTTTGAGAAGAAAGAAAGAGGAGAGTGATTGGGCTTAAGTGATGATGAAAAGCTCCCTGCGTTCTTAAAGCAAAGCATGGAAGAGACAGTTTTGCACAGGTAACTATTCAAGGTCTGGACAGATCGTACTCCCTGAAGGCTTAATGATGATGATCGATAAAGAAGCTTTTGGAGGATGAAGGTGAGACTAATGCTGAGCTTAGAGAATACGCTGCCAGGAGATTCTTAAACAAAAGCAGGAAAATAAGCAGTTCAGACTATTTGCGGGCTACCTTTCTGAGGTGAGAGTGGAGTTGAGGTAATTATCACGACTAGGTCTGGTCAAGGTGAAACGAGTGAGAATGCAGGAGATTTGGAAAAGAGATTTGGATCAGCTGAGAGACGTTGCTGAATCATTTCTCTCAGATCGGAGAAGAGAGAAAAGGCGAAGGAGAATTTATTGGAAGAGATTCAATCAGCAGCAGGAAGAAAGTCTGAAAGAAAGTGCTATTCTCAATGAAAGTTACTGGATTGCTTGGATTGACAATTGATTGGAATAATGAACAGGAGCCACTGCATGAAAAGCAACTTTATGCTAGACATTGTGCCATAGTGGTGAGGCCAGCAGGTCTGAGGAGCCTGCTAAAAGACTGCTGCAAAGGCAGACAGGACTAAGCAGTCATAGAGCCTCGAAAAGAGTTTTCGGGGCTTTTAACTATATCTTTATGTGATGCTACGTGTGATCAGTATCCATAGATACTCAGAATCAGAAAACAGGTTTGGGAGAGCAAAGCGATGGGTGCGCTTTTACAAGGATAGCATATCTGGCATGAGCCAGGCTGGAAAAGGTCTTGGTTTCCCATTTTTGATCGTTTAGCATTTAGCGATGCGAGAGAAAATAGGGTAGGAGGCATAGATGTCTAAATCAGATTTTTGTTTTTGAGTTGATTTGAAAGTATTTTAGTATATATAGACGTCAGTCTAGGTACTACACCAAAGGTGAGAGAAGTCCAGCACGACAGCTAGTATCTAACGGATGCTGGAACATCCTCTGCGAGCAGGCGACAGTGCCACAGAGATTCAAACTATCTCTTGGGAGGAAAGAGGTGAGAGTAGGGTAGCTTAGTCTAAACACCTACACTCAAATCAATGTGGTCAGATGGGCAGTAAACCTAGCATCATGCATGACAGCTCTACCCTATGTATGCAAGTACAATAGTACTCCTCAGGGTAATAGATAGTAGTACCTATTGAGAACCGGGCTTGTGGACTGATATATGGGGGTTGGTGTGGTGGTGCATCGGTCTTCGGAACCGCTGTCGGGGTTCAGTCCCTCCTCCCTGGATCAAGGGATCATTCATTTTATGGGGCTCTAGCCAGCTCAGTGGGCGGTCTCAGGGCTCCGCTCGCGGGTCTGAGTCTTTCTTGCCAGCCCTGATTGTGGTGTGGATTAGAAGATAAAAAGCAAAATGCTGATTCTAGTTAGAGTCAGTTTTTGTTTTGAAATATATCTTGACTTTTTGCTCGAAATTTATATATTCCAGAACCCTAAAATAGTTAAATTACTAGTAATCATATGAGACAAAACAAAAATTTCGAAATTGAGAAAAAGAGACTATGGACTTTGCCTCTCATCCTGGGGAGACTGTGGATGTCTTGACCTATACGTCAAAAATTCTTTGGCTGGAGGGCTGCACGCTCTCAAAAAGGAAGGAGGATGCGTATGAGGATCTTTGTATTAAACACGAACATTTTGGATCTCCTAGATGTATTGGCGAGATGGATACAATTCATCAGATCTGCTTTGTTGAAATGTCCTCATTTGTTTTATCGGTTTTCAATAGATTGAGTTCTACGCATCTCTCAGACTTTTGAAAACAGTCTGGGTCTGATGAACGTGGTAGGAAATTAATTATCTCCTTTCTCAGATTGGATCAGCACTTTGTCTCGTAATAATGCGACAAAGACTCAGTATTCAGCAGATGTCTGATTCAGAATACGGATTAATCTAGATTTTATCTAGGATTTTTCTATTTTCATATTTCTCTTGTATTTGTTTTGAATCAGCTATCTCCTTCTAGATATTTTATAATCTATTCTATAAAATGTCCGTAATTATGAATGATTCTTTTCTGATTATCATATTCATAATGTTTTATCAGATGGTTTCTTCGCGGTTGAAGACATTGTTCAATATGCATGGGTGCTCGAGATAGAAAGAAAAGTTACGATAACAGATCATAGTGATCATCTGATTTCAAAATTCATAGGGTGCTAGGATTTGTCCATCTGGTGGAGCAGGATATGCCTTGAACAGTTGGAAAAATGTCCATATGATGTTAATGTTATGATAGAGGCCGAGATGTTTTGGATGCTGATTGAAATGTATGTTTAGTTAGTCAGCAATTTGGAAGATTTTACTTTTTATCTGTTCATTGGAATGGATATTTGTCTGAGCCAGTCACTGCTACAGTTTATTAAATGCTATGGAAAAATCATCAAAGATTACAGATTAGTTTGACATCCTTATGATATTAATGAACTGAGAATAGTTTGAGTGTTGAGCCTGTTATGCTAGAGCTTGCAAACTATTACGATATTGCTATGGAGCTTTAATTATGGAACTTTTCGTAAGGTCGCGTAATCTCTGAAAGCTCAATTGTATATACTCACAAGTATGCAAAGTATGTTTATGTTAATAGTGATGCTCATTACTTTCTTCAATGCGCAACCTTTAAAGGAAAGATTTTCATAATTGCTCTTCATGAGTTAGGTTTTTAAAGTATTCTATCTCTCTGTCTTTTCGAAGGCTTTCCCTTTGCGAAAATGCTTTCAAAATGCTAATTATGACATTTTTCCTAAATTTCAAAAATTTATCCATAAAGCTCACTTTCCTTGTCTCTCGAGGAGGAGGCCTGCTGAGTGCCTACAGATCAAATATAATTTTGTAGGGAAAATGAAAAAGTAAAAATCTGATCTATGACTGCAGTCGCGGCTTGATATACCTGAAACTTGGCAGTATCCGGTTCCAGAAGCTGGAGGAAGGAGCTTCTGCGGCACTCAGGAACTTTGTAAGATTCAATTGCCGAAAATCGAAGGTGCAGATTATCTTTCTTTTAAAATCCTTTGCATCTGTTCTGCTATACTCTGTTTTGCGAGGTGCAACCTATGTCTGAGGTCGAGATATGCAGGGCAATGAGGCACATAGGAGTGGATATTGTATCGGCTTCGTAGGAACCCCAGTTTATTCAGTCGGAACCGGTGAGGTGGTTTCCAGGCTCACGCTAAGTCGAATGAAATGTTATTACGATTGAAACATCGGATTTGAAGTCGTAGTTTATTCAAATTATGTGCATTTGGGTGAAATTTTGGTGTCAGTGTAAGGAGATAAAGTAGGAGAGGCAGTGATCTGAAAAATTGGAAATGCAAATACAACAGGTCCGCACCTTCATTTTCGAGATTGATACTAATAGAAAGGAAAGCATCCTTACTATCCACCAGACTGACTGTGAGGCTGAAAATCTTTTTCAAGTTGTAGTGAGGCAAAACGTCGGTCGATTGTTCAGAGCATACCTTGGATCAATTTGTTTTTGGAGACACAAGGAAGAATTTTCCAGGCCAGAGCAGTTAAAGTGAGGCACTAGTTCAGCTGGATATTTGTTGAATGCAGAGGATATTAGTTCAGAAATTGTCTATCCTGTTGTAGCTTGGAAAAGTCTATTGAATTGATGATTAAGAATAAGAGAGAGGAGAGCAGGATCTACTTGAATGAGAGATCAAAGGTGCAGAAGTTGGGAAGTGGAGATACAGGTGATTTCCCAGATCGTATTACTTGTTTGGGAGAAAAAGAGATAAATCTAACTCCTATACCATTTCTGGGTCTCCATCATTGTTAGAGAGTTTCTTATCAATGAACATCTGACGAATTTACAGTTTTGCTTTAGATCAGCGAGATGATAACGCTTTTGTACGAAAAGGCAAAAGCAAAATCCTGCTTTGGAGCAAATACTAAAAATCTCTAAGTACAGACTTAGAGTATTCTGATTTTTATAGTTTTTCTGAGTTCTAGGAGTTGTCTTTTTGTTCAGCTGAAAGTGCTAGAATGTTTGAGTGCTAGTTGAAGCCCTTTTGAAGGATTGGGGAGAATGGCTTGTGGGATAATTTGGTATCTTTTTCAGTGGTTTGATAACCTCAAGCTGTGCGTCTCCTGTTCAAGTTCGTTAGAGATTTGTTCTGGTGTGTTGTTGCAATGCTTGTGCAAGGAGGAATCTGGTTTAGTCACTCAGATGATCGTAATGATATCAAAAAGTGTTGCTCTTGAAATCTCAGAATGTTTTCTAGTGCTCATTGGTAAAAAGACTAAACAACGAGCTCATCTCTATTGGCGATCAGTGTTTTCTTGCTGTTGTTGTCTCTGCTGATTTGAATAAACTTCCTCTGTTTGTATCTCAAATTCAGCCATCAAAGTTTCTGTGATCAGCTTTTCTGCGGTAGTTACAGTATCTTGGATAGTGAAACTCTCACTTTCGGGGAATAAATAGGTTCAAAGAGTGTGTTTATAGTTTCTGTTGTCGATGGGTGAGGTGCATATCAGTTGATCTCATCGGTGTTCCTAAGAAGCCATCTGGGCATTCATAGACAAGTTTCAAAGCTAAGTTCCCTCTGGGGTGCTGAGGATTCATCAACATCCTTAAATCCTTCACAGTTTGATAATTTTGGGAACTGTTTTGTTGATAAAGGTTTGAGCGCTCTTAACGTTGCTTGGTGCCTGCATTATCGTTGTCAAAGAAGAAGATGTTTTCAATTATATCTCTTCATAAGTTTGATGATCTTATTTTAATTTGCTGTTCAGGGTTTATACTCGGACTGGTGTTTCAGGCTGGTCAGAACATCCATTTGTCCTCAACACTTGATCAGTTTTGTTGTTCTCTGATATAATTTTGGCAAAGTTTAGTCGATGAAGTTTGATTTTTTCAAAGGCTTTATGTTCGGCACTATTCAAATATTTGGGTTTATGCTAAGGTTAGTACTCTGGCTGAGAATCAACAATATTTCCCATAGTATCGTAGATTGAAGATGGTTCTATTTCTAAAAAGGCGTAGATTTCTCCATTTGCATTTTTAGCCAGAGGAAGCTTCTAAGAGATCATTGTCTGTAAAACCTTTTTTTCTCTCAGGAGTTGGATGAGTTGGTAGTGTATCCCAGGTGCGCATCGAACTATATATTCTTCGATCAGCTTCTTGAAAGTTTTCTATGAGTAGTTAGGTGTCTAAAGCAGGTGATTCTTTGAGCGGGCGAAAAATTGCTAGAGTAGAGTGAATGCATTCTTTTGAGTACACTTTTGATCCTCTCATCAGCAGTTTTGGGTGTTGAATTATATTTTCAATATCAATATGCTGGGTTTTGAGATTCTTACGGCATCTCGAAAATCAATTTTTCTATCTCTTGGAAAAAAAGTTAATGCGTTTCCCCCTTTCCTATTAAAGCATTTGAAGATTTGTTTAGTGGGGTGAGACATGAAAGATGGAGTTTCTCGTTATGAAAAGGACAGCAACCAGAAAGTTACTTCATGCTCTTTTGATGAACGTATCTACTGATGAGCTCAACGATATCAGTAGGGCTAGAATCGTCAATAAGAGGTTGCCACGAGCAGAAATACTAAGATAAAACAATTAATTTCAGTATGATGATTTTAGGCTCGATTTCAACAGTTTTTTGTTTTAAGGATTTTCATAATGATTTTCTTTTCATTAGTAATGATTTTCTTGCTATTAGTAATGATTTTCTTGCTGTTGATAATGATTTATTTTCAAAATTCTTTTTCTTTAAGGTTTCTAAGCAGTTTGTGATTTTTTTCACTCGTGGGTTCTCATCATGAATACCTCAAAATCATCAAAATTGCAAGGAGGGAAGTCTGGTTGATATGATTTTATGTGATCTCTGAGAAGTTTTGGGACTTCAATTAAGCACAAAAAGTCTTGGGGTCCAAAAATAGCTACTTCTCTATGACTGGTAGAAATTTCTCCAATTAGTTTTTGATCATATATTGCATATTCTGGTGAGAATTTGAGTATTCTGGGCATTTTTTTTGATAAAAGGGTAAAATTCTGATTTTTCTTTTTAGTTTTTCTTGGATTTATAGAGATCTGCTAGCGTTTGAGTTGGGGGGAAAAGGGGACTGTATTTAGTGATGAAGTCGTTGTCTTAGAGGATTAAGATGAAAATCAGACTTTTATTTTATCCTATTACATGGCAGAAAGTACATTATTTGCTTTTGCAGCTATGCTTCCTGTAACAGGACTAGCAAATGCAGCTTTGCTTGATGTCAGACAATTAGTTTTACTGATGGGAATCGTTTGTTTTGATATTACTAAAGACAGAGACTGGCCTATGGGGCAAGTAAGTTCTTCTCGTGTGAGTTCAGTTCATAGTTCTCAGGATGTTTCTTAATATAATCATTGATTTGCCTAAAGTGCATCAGTGAAATTTTCAATTATAGGATCCTGACTACTAAGTAGAGCTTAGGCTGATACGCCAAATGCATATTCAGTTTGGTGTATTTAGAAATGGAAGGTTTAGGTTCTGTCTAATAATCGTGACTGGGATAATAATGTGGGGATATCAGGTAGACTTTGGTTCGGTTTCTAAACAATCAGGAAGTACTGATCAATGGTTGATATGACTTTGAGGTAGAAACACAAAGTGCTTCATATAGTGAAAATTATTTTAATGGAGAGAGTAAAATTTTGCTGTAAGAGGAGTATGGGAACGGAACATGGAGAACTGCTTCAAGTTCTGATTATAGTTTAGAGAGGTCAAGCTATGAGTTTTCTTACTCTGATGCCGGAGAAAAGAGGTTAACTAACTGCTAGATTTAGAAATAATGGGCGGTAGGTTCTAGCGCAGATAGATGGAACAAGTGATACTGCATATCAGACTTTTTACTGTTGAAACTAGTAATAATAGATGGGACAATAATAAAGTAACTGGGTAGCTATAGATGATATTAGTACAACTTCTCCTGGCGTAGATCAATGCGTTTCACTTCGCGTGAGGAGATGAAAGTGCTTATTCTTCTCAAACTGTGAGATTCGGTAGAGGATATGAGATGGGTGCGGATTCAGCATATAGCTCAGATTATAACAGACAGATCTAGTTATACTTTTTACAGTTCAGAGGCTCAAAATCATTCTCTTCGTTTTCTTGAAAGTTTGAAAAGATGGAGAATTCAGACTTACAAGCTAGACTTGATAATGAAACAACTACTGCAAGTTTTCTGTATCTTGGTAGAGGTAGAAATAATACTACCTCTAGTCAAATAAGGGTAGAAAAATCTAGGAAGTAGTTCGGTGAGTGCTGAGTAGCTGGGTGGATCTTAATCTTACCGCATATCAGAGATATTCAAATACTAAAAATGAGAACTATAATGGAGCTTTCAGTAAAGGTAAAAGAAGGATTGATATTATGGTCTGCAGCTAGCTCAGTTATGATATTAGCTCTAGTTATATTAACTTTTTATAGATCAGATTATGGAAGAAAGTATCTTACAAATTTCATCAGATTTAGAAATAATGGACAATACAAAAGGTTTATTTTTACTGATAGATCTGATAGCTCTATAACTGATAGTATTGAACTTTTCTGTCGGAGGAATTATTATGATAATACTTGGAGACAAAACATAATCACTATAACTATACTAATAGCTGAATATGATAAGCTTAGAGCTGTTTATAATATCTGGCAGGAGTTATCTCAACGCTCAGAGAGATTATCAAGGCTTAGAAATGAGTAGTTTTTGGCAGTCAGAAAGTGATAGATTCTACAATAATATGAGCTGTAATAAATGGAGAAAAGAAATCAACTTTTGACTCTTGGATAGATTTTTCATCAGAGGATTTATGGATTGGTTTAGTTTAACTTTTGAGAACTAGATAATCAGGATGTTCTCACACTGAGAAAAAACTCTCTCTTATGAGAGAGGTGATTATCTTCGTTTTATTATTTGAATAGATTATTAGTTTGTCTTCTTCTTTGATAGCTAAAAGATTAGTATTTCCTGATGAAATACCCGCGGCTTTCTGATCAGTCTTTTATGCTTTAGATTTTAGAGTTGTCCCATCAGATCTCCAAAGCATTTTCCTCTTGAGAGGCTTTTACTTCCTCTGCAAGCTGAACTCTATCCATAGTATCTAGGATTGCTCCCCATTTCTTGAGTCTAACTTCTCTTTGTGCGCGTCAATTGCTCCCTGAGTCTTCATCTTCAGCTTTGAGGATATGAAGGTTGAGTTGCTCTTCAATATAGATTTCATAGAGCCTGAGCACTTGAAGACGAAAGTTCAGAAAGGTGTTTTTACAACGCTCTGATCTCAATTTTTACTGCAATATAGAGTTCGTATTCATGTTTTCTTGGTCAAATTTGAGTTCATAATCACTGAAAATGATCCTAATGCAGCGCAAAAGGTCAGTCAAAATCATCAGATAATTCCTCAAGTTGCATATTCTACATGACATCAGATAATCTGTATATCGAACTTGATCGTAAAATATCATGAATTGGTCCATAAAGCTGTTCATATTTTTCTACAATCTCTTTTTGTCAGCTTTTCTCTCATTTCTGAGATGAGTCTTGGAAATTAAAGTATTGCTGCTGTTGAATACAAGATAAAAGATTATCTGCCCTCATCATACTAATATAATGCAAAATGCAAGAAATTTTTCGGTATAAAAACAGCTCAGAGATGAAAACTTGAACTGATTTTGATGATCTATTTTATCAACTTTCTTGTAAAACGAGTATCGCTTTTGAAAGTTTGATAAAAACTTGATCTTCACTCTGATAGTGTTTGTAGGACTTATTACAGAAAATCTTCACTCATCTTCCCAAACAACTTTTCCTTTGGAGGGTATGAAATCAAGAAGATTCATGTCCCTGAGTGGCAATTCGTTTCCAATCCATTTTCTTGTAAAATGGTTGTGATCTAACATCATAGCTTGTCTTTCCATCTTTAGATGGGAAGTTTGAAAACCAAACATCATGCTCATTGATTTTCTTTTTGCTCATTTCTGAGAAAGTTTTTCCCCCAGTGGCTGAGTTCTGCTTCTACAAGAGAAATACCTCTTGAGAGTCTGGATTAATGTAATTTTGTCATTCTTTTAAATTTTTGCGAGCGCAGATCTATAGTGATTTTTATCTGAAATCAAGATAATTAATATAATCTTTCTAAGCTACTTTTTAGAAAGCTCTTGAAAAAGAGCTTCTTTACTATCATTGAAAAAGGAAACAAAAATCAGATTTTTATTCTATGAATAATGCATCTTTTTAAAAAGACTTTTTACTAACCAAATTCCCAAATTCCACTATTCAAAATATGAAGTAAATCCGGCAGTATGTTTGTTGGTTTTATTTCTTCTAGGAGTTTTTCTCAATTATTAATCGTAAAAATTATTGAAAATTATAAGCTTAATTTGTTTGATGTGAACTTGGATGTTGTGGAGTTTAAGATGGGATTTTGAGAATATGTAGATACTGATAAACAAAAGGATATTGAAACGTGTTTCGCCTTATTGTGCAGCGGCAAATCTTAATGGATATCATTTCTATTCTCCAGCTAATCTTTCCAATGGTATCACATTGCTTTTCAAGTTTGTATTTTGAAGATACTTTGCGTGGATATCCTCATCATTATTTTACGCAGCTTCTATATACTGTATTTCTTTTGTCGTCTTTACCTTTGCCTCAAGGGTAAAAGTTTTTCCATCAGAACAGCAAAATGAAAAACTATAATTGGTTTATTGAGTATTCTTTGACTTCTACAAGATTACTTTTCAGCAACTTGATACCAAGATTTCTAAATCAGATTTTGATACTGTTAAAAAAGAATGACTTAAGGAAACTTCATTTTCTTTTTATTGTTTCATTTTACAAAAGATTAAATACGCTTTTTGCTGGAAAGGAGAAGAATCTGAGTTTCTTGAACGAGATTTTACAAGATCATAAGTGAGAAAAATCCTCAAAGCCTTCAAACAAAATTATGCAACCTACTAAGTATTTACCACATTCTTCCTCACTTGAACAGTCTGTCCTTACCTATATTTGGCCAGCAGATATTCTGGTGAAATATTTGATAAAATTCTGATCCGTTTTTAGTTGTTGAGGCTATTGTTTCAAAGATTTTTAATAAGGCTGAACTAGACAGTTTAGTTCAGAGTTTTCTAAAGTCTGAGGAGAAATCTTCCTAGAGCTTTTTGGATTATCTTTTGACCTACAAAAATATAAGCATTGATTTTTGCTTGAGTTCAGAACTATATTATCAAGCTTTTTAGATCGGAGGGGAGAAAGATTTACTTGAGGATATCGATGAAATGCTCTCAGCGATGAGATAATGGAGATGATATCTCTTCTTTTGATGTGCCAGAGAGAATTAAGAGGAGTCTAAAGTTACTGAGAGGCTTTTGAATTTTTATATTACTCTTTTAGGGGGATTTACTAATGCTAGGGGAGTTCTTTTTATGCAAAATTCAAAAACCAGATTTAATCTCTCTCTTTATTTCTAAGGAGATGCTTAATGTTGAGTCAATCCTGCACAACTTGAATATCTAGGCCATATTCTCTATATTTATGGGAAAAATCTTTACTATTATCATTATATCAATGATAAGGTAAAGATCTGGGAAAAATAAATTTTCTATCCCTATCAAAGGTGATGAGGAAGATTGTTGCGGATTTTTATGCGATTTTGTATTTAGAAGGGATGACAGCCGCATATTTTTCAGGATATCAATCCTAAGGATACGAGCTTTAATATTACTAATACGCAGATTTTAGATGACTTTAAACAAAAGTTTGGAACTAAGATTTCAGCGTTGGTAAAAAGAGTCAAATTCAGATTTTTGTCTCACTTTTATGCACCGCTTTTTGCTCAGTCTAGTTCAGCTAAGAGCTTTTTGCTGATTTTGTGAATCTTTTTGATGAGAAGGCTATTTCAAATCTTAAAGACGCTTTATATAGATTGAATTTTGGCTTAATAAGTCATTTTGGAAGATTGAGTCACTCAAAACTTGAAAACTATTATTCACAATCAGTTTTGTTAGCGATTTTTGGTGCTACAAGAGAAACCCTTTTTGGTATGCTGCTTTTGATGACGTATCTTAATCAGCATAGGGATAAAATGGGGCAGGATCAAGTTGATTGTCTATGGATATTCTATATTAGAGATATTTTAGGTCTTAAGATCAAAGAAGCTGATCAGATCTATCTTGAGCTTTTAGCTGTTTATGAGGAGTTTCAAGATTTTCTCAAAATTTGGATTGAGCTAGATGATAATTCTGATTTCTTTAAGTTTATTGCAAAAATACTCAGAAATTCTTTGGTAAAAAGATAAGTCTGAAAGTATTCGTTCGTTCAGTGCTGAAGATGTGCTTTGGTTTAGGGGCTTTTTGAAAAATATTTCATACTATAATCAGAGTGTATATTATCCCAAAAATAAGCTCATTTTTGAGTATTACCTTGTAAATGAGTGATTAAATCTTTATGCTTTCTTTGTTTTAATTCTTAGAATTTTTGATAATGATGTTTGAAAAATAGTTTTGCTTTTATGAAAAAAGGCGCATTAGCTCCTTATATTTGAGGAAACGTGATGTACCATTATGATAGGCACCATCAGGCGTATACTGATAAGCTTAATCAGTTGATTGAAAATACTGAGTTTGCTGGGCAGGATATTGTAGCTATTGTGAAAAATTCCAGTTGAGCGTTATATAATAATGCTGCTCAATTTTGAATCATAATTTTTCTGGAAGTGTCTGACTCCAAAAGTATGATCAAGTTCCTACTGGGAAATTAGCAGAACTTCATCTGATCAGAATTTTGGGATCTTTTTGCTAGTTTTAAGGAGAGTTTATTTCCTCATGCAGTTGCAAATTTTGGTTCTGTTGACTTGGTTGGTTTTGAATCAGGAAGGAAAGTTAGAGATTTTTGAATATGTCCAACGCTCAAAAATCCGCTTCATTTGCCTGTAAAGATCCTTTTTGAGTGGATGTATGGGAGCATGCTTATCATATTGATGTGAGAAATAATAGGTGAGCATATCTAGAAAAATATTTCCCATATTATTAACAATTTTGTGCATGAAAATTTGGGATAAAAATATTTAAAAAGCTGAATGAGATCTTTATGCTGCAGTGAGATGAGAAAATGATATATTCTGGTCATTACTTTTAAACTTGTTATTCTTTACACTCTTTGATTGACTACGACTTTAGGAAATAGTCAGCAGAATAACTGACAGACGTCAACCTCAACTTTACAGCTCTATGCATCCAGTCTATGGAAAAGATATCTTAAGGGGTAGTGATTTTGGCGTGATGAAACTGGAAAAGACAGATAGTCGTGCTGCTATTCAGGCGGCTTTGGCTGCTGCTCATCAACAAAAAGCTGCTCTTCATCTAGGGAGGTCAGATTTATATTTCTGGTCCTATTACTCTAGATGCTAGCACTAATGGGGTAACAGCTCTTTTTGGAGATGGGATGGAGAGCAATAAATCAGATCAGGAAGGAAATTTATACTTATTACTTTTGATACAAGTAGGTAATTACTATCTTAATAGTTGTGATGGAAGTCATTTGGATGTTCGTGAACGAGCTGGAATTGTAGTTACAGATCAAAACTCCATACCATACTTGCAGATTTTTCTTTAAAAATATACGAATGCTGCAGATTTTTATGTTGCAGGGGTGACTTCTGCTGGAAAAGTAAATGGGATCTATGTCAATGATTCTGATCATATTTTTGATTAATAAAGTTGAGGTTTCGGTGCAAATCGTGCAGGAATTTACTTTGATTCGATAACTGCGTATAGCGTAAAAGATCCCTAAGTGAACAGGAAAAACTTATTGGGCCTGTCTAGTAGACTGAGAAATTGATATCAATAATTCTGATCTTCCACAGGAGAATCTAATAGAGTAACGAATAGCTATCTCCACCATAATCGTAATGCCGGGGTGATGATCTGATTTCAGAGGAATTTTTGCTTGATGGAAATGTTTTTAGAAGCTAACGGTGATCCTCGTGATGGAGGAGCTTGATACGGAGCTGCTACAGTTGCTGGTACTTATAATGATACTATTACCTACAGAAATAACCATACTAAAAACAATATTCGTAAAGGGTTAGATGTGCATGATGGGAATAATATTTTGATAGAAAATAATCTTCTAGAGGGGATTACTTGTATGGTCTAGAGGTGTATAATCGTCGTTTTTACAATGGATAGAGTAGTTATCCGTGGTAATACTATTATTCAAAAATCCTGCAAATCGCGTCAGTATTGATGATGGAAGACCTATTATTAACCAAAAATCTGACTATTGTAATCGTTGAGAAACTCAGATGCGTACTGTAAAAGATTGAGAATCCTAATGATGTTAAATATAACTATCAGCTTTATCAAGCAATAGGACTTGCAAGTAATAATGATTATCGTGATTTGCATAGTACTCGTAGTGCAATCTTCGAGATTAGTGGAAACTACGATTCAGAATTTTTCTGCTTATAAAGATCCACAAAAATCTGGTTCTCCACAGTCGTATGCTATTATTTCTCGTTTTAAGGAAAAAGATGTTGATTTTGAGCTTAAGATCAAGGATAATGTTGTTAAGTGAAGTTATGCAAATAAGGCTGTGATTGTTTCTAAGACTGAAACTGCTGTAAAAACTGTAAGTAATGGAAAACGGTTGTTCATAATGGAAAAGGAGCTGGAACTACAATTATTGAGGGGAATACTGTTGGAAATCGATAGTGTAGGACCCAAATACTCTGATTATTTGGTCTGCAGATGAATTTTACTGATGGTACCTTACGTTGAGAGGTGAGGGTAGTTAATAATTATGTAAAACTAATTCTGAACTCCCGCAATCTTCAGCATTTTTACCTTAGGGGCGCGGAAATCCTCTAAAAATATGTTGTGAAGGGTAATATTTTTTTGATGTAAAAGGAAAAGAATGTGAGAAGTTTAGGAGGGGTGCTTGGATTAAAAGCATAACCAGTCTCAGCCGCAGGTTTTTCTTTGAAAATAACTGTGGAATAGGTGATAGTCCTAAAGATCTTCCTGGCCCTACAAGGTGGGTTGGTGTTAATCTAGCCCAGGTGGTTGCTTCTGGAGAAAAATCAAATGTTGGGGCGTAGTGATGTGCATTTTGTGTAAAAACATTGTGCCAACTCAACCAACCCAACCAACTCAACCAACTCAACTCAACTCAACCAACCCAACCAACTCAGCCAACTCAACTCAACTCAGCTAACTCAACCAACTCAACCAACTCAACCAACTCAACCAACTCAACCAACTCAACCAACTCCAACCAACCCAACCAACTCAACCAACCCAACCAACTCAGCCAACTCAACCAACCCAACCAACCCAACCAACCCAACCCAACCCAGCTAATCTCAGCCACAACCTCCTGAAAATTCCTCAGAAATTAGGAGCTTATGTATGAGCACCTGCGACTGATTTTGTGGTTAATGTAGAAGATGTTCCCTATGCTGCCAAAGGAGATGGAAAAACTGATGATACTGCTGCAATTCAAAAGGCAATTGATGCTGCAGCAACAAAAAGGTGGTGGTATTGTGATATTCCTAATGGTACTTATATGATAAATGGACTTGTTTCTAATGGGAAAACATGGTCTTCAACTTCGTGATAATGTAACTATTCGTATGTCTTCTCAAACTGTACTTCAGGCTTTTGCCAAATTCATCTAAATGGTATAGTATTTTTGGATCAATAATGTAAAAATGTAAATATTCTCTGAGGAACCTTAATTGGTGAGCGTGATCAACATATTGGTACTGAAGGAGAGTGGGGATTTTGAGTCAGTATTTTTCTTCTCAAAATATTGTAGTAGAAAATGTAATAGCTAAAAACTTTTTGGTGAGATGGATTTTTATGTTGGTAAGTCTCGAGAGGTAGGGACTCAGCAAAACCGAGAATGTAGTATTTTATAATGTTGTTGCGGATAATAATCGCCGTCAAGGTTATCTATTACAGATGGGATTAAAGTTTTAAAATCGGTATTTAAAAAATACTATGGGTACTGTGCCTCAGTCGGGAATTGATATCGAGCCGGATGAAGCTCAGCATGTCAGTGATGTAGAGATTAGTGAAAGTGTATTTGAAAAATAATTGATTCCATGGTATTCTTGTTGAAATGGTCTAATCAGCCTAATGCTTCTATTTCTAATATTAAGATTCATAATAATAAGGTAATAGGAAATAGACGAGGAGTTAGAATGAGTGGTGTGAATTGAGGAAGTGTTAAACATAATATGATTGAAGGTAAAGAGGTTAGTCTAGACTTTAAGAAAAAGTTCTGACTCGTCTCCGTATTCAGTTAATATTTCAGTAAGTGATAATATAATTATTGGAACAGGTATTACTAATACGCATTCTAGTAATATTCTTTCTCAAAAATACTTTTTAAGTCGGTTGTATATTTAATTGGTACTGCTGAGGGTAGATAAGTGGTTAACTACTATAGTAAAGATGGGGATAGTCGTCAAAATAGTACCCAAGTCAGCCTATTCAATATCAATGGTATGTTGATGGACAGGGCGATCAAGGGAGCAATCTATAACGACTATAAACTTACTGCTAATGAATCATGAGTTCACGTTGAGGTGAAATTTATGGATGATGCTGAAATTTAGAGACTGCTGTAAGCACTCAATTTTGGTTAAAAACTCTTCCCTCAGGTAGTTCTCAGGTAGCTCCAGTATTATCTCCATCATTGAGTTCAGTTTCTTCCTCATCTAATTCACGCTCTTCTTGAGGATGAGGGAGTTTGGTAGAGATTATTGTCCGCACGGTGATTATTCTCCTAGTTATTATGATCATACTTGTGGAACTACTTCAAGTTCATCAGCTGATGAAAGAATGAATATCTCTACCTTTTGAGCTCAAGATACTGGTATAAGAACCCCTCTGAGAGTTGATTTTTAATTCAACTATCCCAGATGGTAAGTGTTATACGAGATCATCTACTATCTCTCAAGCAGTTTCTCTTAATGAAGGATTTAGTGAAGAAGTGCAAAAGGCTTTTTGTCTTTTTGAGGAGTTATGAGATGACAAAGTATGCTACTCTTGAAAAACTTTGGTGCGAATGAATATTTAACCAGACAAGCTGCTGCAAAAGTTTTTCGTTCAATTTTGCAATGAATGTTCTTTGTAGAACACCTGATACTAGTCATGCTATTGCTTATGTAGATATCGATTCGGCTGCTCCAGATTTGGTTCCTTATATTCAATTGGCATATCAACTTTGATTGATAGAAAGGATCTAGTCAGATTGAAATCGTTTTTATCCGCATGCTTTGATTACTAAAGCTCAGGTAAATGCTGTGCTTGTTAGACTTTTACTCAATCGTTATCTTGACGAGCAGCAAACACCTTGGTATACTCAGTATAATCAAGTTTGAAGCTTGCTCTGAATATTCCGTAATACAGCAGGAAATGAACCTGTTGTTAGATCTCATGCAGCATTAATGCTTTATAGAGCTTATAGTTTGCCTTCTTTTTGTGCAAGCAGAGAATGGTTCTAATGGTTATGTTTTGAAAGGTCATTAATCAAAAAGGAGTGTCTTATTGAGGGCAAAAAGTTTTGATTTAACTTGAAAGAAAGCCTGAAATCATTACATTTATTTGTGGTGTGTTCAGCTTTTTATTTTTAGTTTTTGTATTTTTGGCGAGAAGAAGAACTCAGAGGAGAACTGCGAGATCCTTTACCGTTAATAAAAAAATCATATTTGATGGTGAATGATTATTCTGGGGATTCTCTATTTTTCTAGGATGATGGCGCAGGGGTCTCCTATTTTCAACTTTTTACAAAATATAGTACAATTGCATTTGGTGAAATCTGACTTTCTTTTTCTTTTTGTGCTAGCAATTGTAGTTGGAGTCTTAGTCCTTGTTAAATGACATCTTGCAAAAATTTCTTGTAAAGTATTACTTTGCGTTATTGATGTTGATTTCGCATTTTTGAATGTTCGCCTCTGGACTTTACAAACGCCTATTAACTATACCGCAAATGGGGGGATATTTTTCTTGGCCTCTGATTTGGCTTTTTGGAAAAGGACTAAAAATGGTTCTCAAAGTTATATTACAGCGATATATGCGATTGTTATTGTGCTTTTACTGGGTGCAATTCTTTATTTGCTTTATATACTCAATGTTCGTTTACCGAAACTTCCTAAAAATAAATATTGAACAATCAGAAAAAGCCAATTAAAAAGAAAAGAAAACTGATTCTAAAGAAGATGAAAGACCAACAATCACTATTTCTCGTCCTGATATTTCAACTGATGATATCTTGGAAAAGGTCTCTCAAGCGACTGGGAAAGTTGTCCAGGCGACTTCTAGCTGAGGATCTTTGCTCAAGGAAATGTTTAAGACTAAGGTGACTCAAAAGATTGAGGAGCCCAAACCTGTGATTTCATTTTCTGGAGATAAGCCAACTTTTGGTTATTCAGCATTGGAGTCTAATCTAGGGAATCAGCAAACAGTAGATGAGAACTTTTTGGTTGAGAAAGCAAAAGGCTTTACAGACAAAAACTTTCAGAATTCTGAGTTCCGATTTCTATTGAGGGATTTGATATTTGACCATCAATTGTGCAGATTAAAAATTAAGCCTGAGGAAGGGATTAAGATTTCCAGCAATTGAGGGCTTAGTAATGATATTAAGCTTTCATTGAAATCGAAAGTCGCTTAGAATTATTGCTCCGATTCCTGGTACCGATATGATTGGAATTCAGATTCCTAATCCAAAAGCTTCTATGGTAAGGCTTGGAGATATTATTAGTACGGAGGAGTTTTCAATGCAGATGAAGAAAAATTCGACTAATCTTTCTCTTGGAAAGGGGATCGATGGGAAGTGTTCAGGTGAAAGCTTTTGAGTCGATGCCGCATTTGCTGGTAGCAGGTGCGACAGGTAGCGGAAAGTCTGTTGGAATTAATGATTTCATTGTCTCTCTAATGTTTCAGAATACGCCTGCTGAGCTTAAGTTTTTGATGGTGGATCCAAAGCAAGTAGAACTAGAGATGTATTCAGGTTTGCCTTATCTTTTGGCTCCGATTGTGTATGATAGTGGGAAGGCGATTAAGCTCTTGCAGTGGACTGTTGAGGAGATGGAAAAGAGATATTCTACGCTAAAAGACCAGAGGGTTAGAAATCTTGATGAATACAATCAAAAATGGAAGCTGAAGGACAGGAGAAAATGTATCGTATTGTCTTTATCATTGATGAGATGGCGGATATGATGCTTTCGAGTTCAGCAAATAGAAAGGAGGTTGAAAACTGTATTAACCGTTTGGCTGCGAAGGCTAGAGCGGTTGGAATTCATCTCATCTTGGCAACGCAGAGACCATCAGTAAATGTGATTACTGGATTGATCAAGGCAAACATTCCAACGAGAATTGCTTTTGGAGTGGTTTCTGAGGTGGATAGTAGAACGATTCTTGGTCGTAAAGGGGCAGAAGATCTTGTTGGAAAAGGAGATATGCTCTATATGGATCCATCGACTAAGTTTCCAATTAGAATTCAAGCACCTTTTGTATCTACAGAGGAGATTGAGAGAGTGGTTTCGCAGCTTAGAAATAAGTATATGCAAAACCTTACAGAAGAAGATATTTATCATCCAGAGATTATTGCTGCACTAGAGAGTAAGGTTGAGACTGCTAGAGGAGTGCTTTCTAGTGGAGGAGAAGGAGGAAATGATGAAGATCTTATCAATCAAAGCAATTCAGGTGATTGCTGAGACTAGAAAAAGCTTTAGCAACCCTTCTTCAAAGAAAGCTCAATGTTTGATTTGCTAGAGCAGCGAGGATTATGGATGTATTGGAGGAAAGAGGAATTATCTGACCTCAAGAAGGTGCAAAGCCTAGAGATATTTTTATCTAAGATTATACTATCAAAAGAAAAAGAAGTCTGAAGTCAGATTTCTTTTTATTATTAATAAAAAGCCAAAAATCTGGCTTTTTCTTGTTTCTGAATTTCTATTTCAAAAACTTTATCATTTAGAATGAGCAATAGTTTTTGAGGTCTTCAATTTTCACTCTAATTTGTTCCATTGAATCTCTTTCTCTGAGTGTAACCGTATTGTCTTCCTTGCTCTGGTGGTCAATGGTGATACAGTATGGAGTTCAGATTTCATCTTGTCTTCTATATCTTTTTCCAATTGCACCACTGTCATCATATTCACATTTACATACTCTTTACTGAGAGATCTGAAGATTTGTTCATGAGTGCAACTGATCTTCATCCTTTTGATCAGTGGAAGGATGGCGAACTTGATTGGAGCGAGTTGTTTTGGGAATCTTACGACAACGCGAGATTCACCATTTTCTAGTGTTTCTTCATCGTAAAACTCAAGCATTGCAACCATTACTTGACGACCGAGTCCAAAAGAAGCTTCAACACATCGTGGAATATATCTCTCTCCTGTGAATGGATCAGAATATTGCATATCTTTTTCCGCTAAATTCTTGATGTTGAGAGAGATCAAAGTTGGTTCTATTGTGAATTCCTTGGATCTCACCAAATCCTCGAGGATATCTATATTCTACATCAACCGCAGCTGCTGCATAGTGAGCAAGCTTTTTCGTGATCCTTGAATCTTAGATTTTCTGGATTGATTCCGATAACTTCAGTCCAATACTGCATACAGTCAGCTTTCCACTGATTGTAAATTTCCATAGCTTTTTTTCTGGATCAGTTGGAACGAAGTACTCAATCTCCATTTGTTCAAATTCTCTTGTCCTGTAGAGAAATTGCCCTGGAGTAATTTCGTTTCTAAAAAGCTTTTTCAAACCTGAGCTAATCCGAATGGGATTCTAGCTCTTGTGGTATCCAATACTGCTTTGAAGTCTGTAAAAAGTGATTGACAGGTCTCAGGTCTCATGTACACTTTACTGGCATCATTTGCAACAGGTCCGAGATGAGAATCTAGCATAAGGTTGAAATTTCTACATTCAGTCCAGTCTGCAGGTTCTTTTGTATCTGGATTATTTGGAATATGTTCAACGATAAATGCTCTCATTCCTTCATTTCCTCGTGATTCTGGAGAGAGGTTTTTACTCAAAGTTTTACCGTTAGTTCTTCATCACTAAGCCCGTTTCTTACCTCTTCAAAGTAGTTTTCATGATCTTATCAGCTCTAAATCTTGACCAGTTTTATCATCAATCAATGCGTCAGAGAAAAGAATCTAGATGACCACTAGCTTTTCCAAGTGGTTGGGTGCGCATAATTGCAGTATCCATAAAAACTACATCATCTCTCTGCTGAGTAAAGTGTTTTATCCAAAGATCAGAAATATTGAGTAATGCTCCATAGGGTCAAAAGTCCCAAGCGTTCGCTAGTCCTCAATAAATTTCAGAGTTAGGTAAACAAATCCTTTTTCTCTTTGCCCAAGATACGATTGTCTCCCAAGCTTGTTGCCATTATGCTAGTTGATAGAAGCTAAAAATACTGATTTATTTAGTTTTTAGATCTTTTTGTTTTTTTCACATATCTCTTTGCATTTCATCAATCCTCGACTGAAAAAGCTTGTATTCTCTTGATCCTAAGCTTGATACAGTCTTTAAGATTTGAGAGCATACCTCTTTTTGTGGAGTCTCGAGTTTGACAACACCACCCAGCATTATTTTGACCATTTTTGTGAAGTTTTTTTCTTCAATGGACATTATCTAGATCGATAAAAATAAAAAGGTTTTTCATACTGATTTCTGAGCTTTGAGTATACTAAAGCTATCTATAAAATCAAGTAAAATTCTGAAATCAGAGTTCTTGTTTTATTTTAGCTATTTTTGATACGTTCAGCTAGGTGCTCTGCATCAAACTCAGTTTGTTCTAACTGATAATCTGTAAGTGTAGTTGTTAGTTTTGTGTAAAGAGGGGAGAGAATTCTAATTTTTCTCCTTGAGTATTGAGCTTTTTGTGCGATGAAAATTCTGGAGCTCAGGAGAGGATTCTTTGATCAAGAAGAAGGATAATTTTTAGCTTTTTAGCCTGAACTTTTTATCTCTTCAGAACTTAATTTTTCCCATGCAGGCGAGAGCTAGGAAGTGATAACGCTCTTCCTGATGAAGAAGATATTCAGAGAGTTTCACCAGTTCTTCAAAGTAATTTCACAGTCCAATGACAAGGGTTTCTGCCTCAGGGTTGTTGATGAATGGATCTCTTCTGGTTGGTCTATCAAGGCTTTGTCTACGATTGCGAGCTCTTCTTCTGCTTGAATCTCATAGATATTCTCAGCGATTTCTTGGTTGACGAGATGGAGGGCATGAAGTCAGTCTTTTTCAGAATTTTGATCAGCGTTTGCATATCAAAAGGGAACCACTCTCGACTTTTTGTCTCTCAAACATACTAATTTGGTTGAGTTCTGGGCTGATTTTATGACCAATACTACTGATACCAGAAAATGGGCAGATAAAGATTGTATTTTCGTATCAAAATATTTCATTTCACAGTAAAGACATAGAAGCTGATCAAGAATTACACAGATATGATCAGATTTTTGATTTTATTTTCCAAGAGAAGCGTATCTAAGTTGCTATTGAAAAAGAATAAAAGTTATTTTTGCGGTTTTTCAAAGTGGAAATCTGAAATAATCCAATCAAAATGGATTTTCTTCTTTGATAAGTTCAAAAAGTAGTCGTTGACCATAAGTTTTTGAGAGGTTTGTGCTGTACATAACTATAAACTAAGATAAATTCTAGAGATCATAGGTAAGAAGATATTGAGCAATTTGTTTAAAGATAGGACCTGCAGGTAGAACCTCACCATTGGTTTTTCTTGGACGACGAATCCAGACGTTAACTACATATCTCGGATCTTCTGTTGAAATTACACCGGGCAAAGGTACCATTTGTCCATCCTTCTCCTCTTTGATATCTTCCTCTGAATGAAATTTGGGCTGTTCCAGATTTCGCTCAGAGCTTTTTGTCCTGAAAGATTTGCATTACTAAGTTCTGGGTTGGTATTAATTACATTAAAGAGTCCTTTTTATTTGTTCTGAGGTCTCAGATTTGAAGATCTTATTACTGTTTTTGATACTTATTATAGCTATTTTCCGTATTTGATGGATCAATAATGTTTCCGATGATTGTTGGTTTGATGTATTCTCATCAGTTTACTAGCGCTACATAGGCTGCAGCTAGTTGAATTTGAGTCGTTGTAAGTCCTTGTCAAAACGCATTATTCAAAAATCTGGCCATAGAAACAAGGTTTACTTTGTCAATGAATCCATGGCTTTTCTTCTGCAAGTTCAATTCCTGTTAATTCTCAAAAACCGAGTTTCCTAGATAGTTATAGAACACATATTTCCCTACTCTTTGCACAATCTTCATCATTCAGACATTACATGAATAGACGAGTGCATGTAGAAAATTATGATTTCCCTATACAGGTTTTTGTTGCATTTTTGATCGTATATATTCAGACTTTTACTGATCCTTCATCAACATAGCGCTCATCAAAGTTTATCTCATCAGTATCGATTCCGATTGCTACTAAATGCCTCTAAAAATACTTCCTGGTTCAAAAGGAACAGTGATGTTTTTATCAACGAAAACCCTGAGCTCAATAGATGTTTTTTGCAATATACTTTTTAGATTTTCTTGCTTTCTTTCTGTCAAATTTGCTAGCTTGTATTCTCCTCCAGTATGGACATATACAGAATATCAATATAGGTCTGATTATCAATGATTTCTTTATTTTCTCTGCCGAGTGGAATGAGTGTATATGCGTCGTTATAATTGTTTGGATCAAAAGTTGGGGCACTCTACAGATGCTCTACCTCTCCATTTTCTGCATCTGTAACTAAAATTGCGATAGCATCAGCTTTTAACATTTCTAGTTGTTCTTTAGCTAATCTCTCAACCTCTCTGAAGTCAAATATCAACAGTAAGATAGATATCGCTTCCATTAGTTGGGTTCTGAATTTCAAATTCGTTTGCTCCTCACATTCCCTAGCCAAGCCGAGGTTCTACCTTTAATCTCTCATTTCTTCCTTTAAGCTTTGCATCAAAATATTGTCTCAATTCTCGTAATATGCAGTTCATCACCTGTCTACGTATCCTAAGATGTTTGCCATAAAAATTTCAGTATGGGTAGTATCTTGTTGTATAAGGTTCTAGAACGAGTCCATAGAGTACTGAATTGCAATCGATCTTTTCTTTTTACTTTGTGAGGTGTCTCTTGCCTTGAATTTCTATTTCTTTCGATCTTTGAAAAGTTCTCATCTGTGTTTTATTTTTAATTCTCTGATCTCCTGTGCAAGAGCTGGATTGAGGCCAGAGATAATTTTGATATATTTCCACCTTGAGGCTTAAAAGATTCTCAAATTGGCTTCAAATAAGGTACCTTCCATTTTTGAGTAATCCCTCAATTGTTGCTTGAGCCAAGCCAGGATCAATCATGGTTGAGGGCTCTAGGTATACATAGTGATCTGCGATAATATGCACATAAGGAAAGTTGTTTTTGTGCTAATTCTTCAAAAATTTAGGTTCAGTAAAATATCAAAGATAATTCTGAGTCTTGATTCAGATTTTTATTTTTGATCAAGTTTTGTTTTTATAAGTTCGAAAGCCTTTTTCTTTTGTGAATTGGTCCACTGTTTTTCCGAAGTTTTTCTCATATTCCTCAAAGTTAAAGGCTTTGATATTCTGGAGACTCCATTCCGCTTCAAAAGTAGAAAAGTTCTAGCTTTTTGGAAGAAGGTTTACTCCAGCAAATAGTTCAATATTTTTAATACAATCAGTTTTGTTGACAGGATTCATTCCATTTACTTCACAAAGATGCTTGTAGAGAACTGGTGTTACGATTTCATAAAGCGATTTTTCATTGGGAGGTTAGATCCAGAGATGATCCCATCTAATTCTCTTGGATCAATGGCAAGATCATAAAGAGTAATGTTTTTCGTGAGTTTTACAGGGTGTCATCCTTTATCTAGGGCATAGATGTTTCCTCTTTCAGGAGTGAGCAGAGATTCTCTATAATGTAATTTACTCAGTAGGGTATTGTATTCTTCATACTCCAATATTTGGAGCTGAAAAAAGTCTGAGTATAATAATGAAAAATAGGAAACAGGCAATCAGTTGTGTTTCCTTGCTTTCCAAGAGGTTAGCTACTCGAGGAATTGTGTTTTTAATCTAGATTGATTTCTTTCAGCTTTATGTGAGCAAGTAGACCCATCATTCTATCCGCTAATCTCCTTATTTAAGGTAAAATCATTTTGTATCATATACTCATTTTTAGGCTATAGGTATACCCAGTAAGCATATTTCAGAGTTTTTGTTTCCATTTGTTGTAATTTAATTCTGTTGTGAGCGATATGCTAATGTAAGGATTTATTTGTACATCTTTGCCAGGCATAGTCAGGATTTGTATTTGGTGCTATGTGAATCTTCCAGCTTTTTAACTGAGATATTTGAATCAAAAAGATTTACCCAACCATCATCTACGCTGTTTGCAAGTTTGTAATTCTTGTAGGTATCTCATATTGCAGTTCCGTTACAGTTGAAGCCTTGTCCGTAGTCACATGCCCAAGTATCAATTTCTCCATCGTAGGTTTTGGGATCTTCTGAGTTAAATGTATGGTCGCTTTCCTGCGTCAAACCCTCTTAATCTAAGTTTGAATCGTCCTTCAATTCTCTGTTTCATTAATCCTTAGAGAGACTCTTTCTTTGTCCATCGTGGGGAGATAAGATAGATTTCTTGTGGATTTTCTGGAATTGCACCTGGTCCTGTTCCCAAGTCTCTATCATCTGAGTCTCCAACTTCTGGAAAGTAGTTTGTTAGATCAGGAGCAGCTCAATCTCTATTGAATGTTGGATTGAGTCTTTCTTTTCAGTCTGTATTCACTCCTACGTCTCGAAAGAGCATTTTGTATTGCCCATAGGATTGACGTTTATGATTTGGAGTAGTTATTCAGATTTCTCAATCTTTACAGTTGTCAGTGCTGTAATATCTTCCTTCTGGGTCTTGTCCAGAAGAACAGTATTTTATTCTATGTTTTTACGCCAAGTGTTATCTGTGCTTACACTATTTTTCATTTTCCATAGGCAGAAAATACTGAATAATGTCAATTTTTCCGTCTGAGTTCAGATTTTTGATCTATTAAAAATATTCTTCATAATCAATGGTGTAGTCTTGGAAGAGTTCAGCAAATCTATTCATAACTCAGTTGGTCTCTTCAATAAGTGCTTGTCTAGCATCATTAAAATGTTTTTACCCTGGGCAAGGTAACCATGACTGAATAAATTGTCGTTAAAAGGCATCCCAGATGATGATGATAACTAGGAGCATTTCTAAAAAGGGTAAAACTCATTTTTATTGTGCATCTGTAGAAAAATACTGAATAATTTATTTAGATCATACTATTGATTTTTGCTCTGGTTTGTGGACCAAATCGTCCATATCCAGATTTATTTTTCTTTCCCTGTGATTACTCCGTTTTTGAGCTGGAACCGATATACTGCTTCAATTGTTGCTCTATCATAAATTCCGTTTATTGTTCCTTTGTAGAATCCCCAGTTTGTAAGATAGGTTTGAAGATCCTTTACCTGTGCATGATATTGACCTTTTTGAACGTTTGGGTAAAGGTTGGCTTGCTCGTAGTAGGCGCCTGCTCTGGTTGAGTTGGCTGTTGAGGAGCTGTTTGTTGAGGTTGTGATTTGTTGAGGTTGTGTTTGTTGAGTAGTTGTTTCTGTTGTTGTTTCAGTAGTAGTTGGTTCAGGTTTTTGCAGGTGTTTCACCTCTAGCATGAGTTTGAAATTTCTTCTGAGTTCATTTCCTAGATCAGTGATTGTTTTATTAAATGCATTTGAGGCAACAGGTTCTAGATCTTTAAGTTTTTACTTTTCAGCTTTTTGATACCTGAGGTAATAAGATCCATACCTTTAATAGTATCGTTGGCTGTAGATTCAAGATCTTTTTGCATAATTTGCAAAGTTTACGCTTGTTGTAAGGAGTAGACTACAGTTTATATCTCCAGAGCTAGCATAAAAATTTCTTTTTAAGATCTTCTTGTCTGCTCATGATATCAGCGTATTTCTCATACTCAAAAATGCTGGAAAGTGTAGTACACTGATTTATTGGTTTCAGCGATCATCATAAAGTTATCTTTATGAATTTGGTATTTCGCTTGGATTTCAGGACTAGGGTTGTGAGAGCTGGGATCATTTGCCCAATAGTGGTATCAAAGTCCATACTCATACTTGAAAGTGTTTGATCTTTGATTTTAGCCATATTAGACCAGAGGGCTTGAGTGACTATTGATTGCATTATTTAATCCAGAAAAAGCTCCGCTCTACAGCATCAGCATATTTGTTTACATTCTTGATAATATCAAGCTTTTGTGCAAGTCCATTGAGAAGATCTTGAGTTGTTTTTACATATTCTAGAAAGGTAGCTTTAGTTTTTCCCAGATTTGAGATAATACTCATTTTCAGGTTGGTAATTTTGATAGCATTTTTGATTGTAGAAATTATCTCAGCGTATTCCCTAGCAGAATAGGATCAGCATCTTTTGAGTTCAAGACTGTATCTCTGATATCTCCATCTAATCCAATGTATTCATTGAGAATGCTAGTTTTGAGGCTATCAGTTAGCTTATTAAAATCTAAGTTTTGGTACTTCCTTTGGGATAGCACCTAGACAGCTTGCAGCATCAAAAAGTGTTGTATCAGCAAATTTTTAGTTTCATCAGCTATTGACTTTAGCTTCTTTTTGCTGTTCTCAAGGTTATTAAGGAGTTTTTGTTTTATTACTTTCTAGTTTTGAAGTAAGGCTATTAATCTCTGCTGTAGTCGGTTTTGCAGCAAAGGCGGCTACCACTGAGGACGATCATAGATCAAATGATGCTTATTCAGAGTTTTTCATCTTTTATAAAATTAAAGGTTTGAATATCTAATGAGTATCGTTTTTGTAGTAAATTTCAAGTTGAAATTTGAAAGTAAACGCTACTCTCATGAAGAAATCAGATTTCTGATTTGTTTTTATTTTGTATATTTATGGCTTATGACCTTGATCCCTACAATTATTGAAAAACTAAAGCTTGAGAGAGCATATGATATTTATTCTAGACTTTTTAGAGGATAGAATTATTTTTGTTGGAGAGGCAGTGCATAGTGCGATGGTAAATACTGTGATTGCTCAGATGCTCTATCTTGAGAAAAAGGATCCGGACAAGGATATTATTATGTATATTAATTCTCCTGGTGGTGAGGTGTATTCTGGACTGGCGATTTATGATGCGATGCAGGTTCTCAAATGTGATGTTCAGACGATTTGTACAGGGGCTTGCCGCTCAATGGGATCTGTATTCTTGACTGGGGAACGAAAGGAAAGAGGTTTGCTTTTGCCAAATTCTAGGATTACTGATTCATCAGCCATTGATTTCATGAGGTGGAATCTCGGGGCAGGCTACTGATATTCAGATTGAGGCAGAAGAAATGCTTAAAGTAAAGAAAAATCTGACTGAAATTATCGCGAAACATTGTGGAAAAAGTTAGTGAAACGTGTCTTGCAGATATGGAGAGAAATAGCGAATGAGTCCGCAAGAGGCCCTAGAGTATGGTTTGATTGATAAGATTATTTGAGCATAATTTATTTTTGTTTGCTATGATGTTTTCTGTAGCATTATTTTTGAGCTTCTGCTCGCGAGGAGAGTTTAGCACTAAAGTTACAAATTCGTTTTACAAAAGGAATGAGTTCATACCTATCCGATCAACCCTCGTTATTCAGAGATTAATTGAACTGCTTGTTATCCAAGTTTTGAGGAAGTGGATAAGGAGGGGCAGAGAGTAGATCTTTTTGTTTTTATGACAAATCACAGCTAACGCTAGATCTTCTTAGCAATAATTTGAAGTTTTTGAGTAAAAAGTCTGGTTTCAGTCTGTGAACTTTTGATGATAAGGTGCTTGAATTTTGTAGAGAAAATAGTTTAGATTTCAATACAGAACACTGCATGATTGTTGCTCCATTGAGTATTGTTGAGGAGTTTTTGAAGAGATAGTTTTTAAATTTTTGAACATGATAGGCAAGATGAAAATTTTGGTGGGACTTTCCTGAGGTGTTGATTCTGCTGTTGCTGCCTATCTTTTGAAGGAGCAGGGGGCATGAGGTCGTGGCTGGAGTTTTATGAAAATTATGTTTTCAGAGGAAGAACTGTACTACATATCAGGATTCTATTGATGCGATTAAGGTTGCTGAATATTTGTGAATTGAAATTCGTGCTTACGACCTCCAAAAAGGTATCAGGAAAAATTATTGATTATATTTTTGAGGGATATCAGAGAGGATTACTCCAAATCCAGATGTTCTTTGTAATTCTCTGATCAAGTTTGATGTTTTTACAAAAGGCTTTTAGCTGAAGGCTTTTGATAAGATCGCAACTGGACATTATGCGCAAATTCTTGGACCTGGTGAGGGAGTTGAGAGGTAAAGAAAAAACCGATTTCAATCAGATCATTTTGCTTCCGTGGAGTTGATGAAATTAAGGATCAAAGTTATTTCCTTTCTTGACTAGATCAATTTCAGCTTTCTAAGTCTATTTTCCCATTATGAGCGATGAAAAAGTCTGAAGTTGGGGACTTGGCAGAACGTATTGGGTTGCCAAATGCGAAGCGCCGTGATTCTCAGGGACTTTGCTATCTGAAATATTCAATTAGAGAATTTCTAATGAAAAAGCTTCCTCCGAAATCTTGAGCGATAAAAACGCTTGATGGGAAAAAAAGTTTGAGAGCATCAAGGAGCGTATTATTTTACGATAGGTCAAAAAAACAGGGACTTGGACTGAATTTTAAGGGCTTATGTATATCGTATTGATATAGCAGAAAATACTGTGTATGTTTGTGATAAAGACGCTGAGGAGCTTCAATCTAGAGAATGTTTGTGTAAGGATTGGCATTGGATAGCAGAGGAGTATCCAGTTTGAAGTCAGCTTGTTGGAAAGATTCGTTATCGTCAAAATCCTCCTGTTTAGCTTGTAGAGATTATTGGGGAAGCAGTGATCTGATTTGCAGATTCGTTTTCAAAGATCCTCAATGGGCAGTTGCTCCAGGACAGGTATTTGTTTTTGTATGATGGAGAAGTTTGCCTATGAGGAGGAATTATTTCTTAAAAATATGAAAAAGAAAAACCTGAGTTAATTCAGGTTTTTAATCTTTCTTTTTACTTTTCTTCTATTTTTCTGCAGCATCTTTTGGGGATTCTTGTTTTGCTTTTTGTGTCGCGATGATGCTTGTATCGCTCAATCAGTACTAGAAGATTTGAAAGGATGATGATTCAGATAATCAGGAAACTGAAATGTTCCTGGATAATAGGAATAGTTCAAAGAAGAATCCTGCATATACAGATGATGCTGACCAAAGAAATGCTCAGAGAAGATTGTAGTGGAGGAATGAGGTATATTTCATATTTCCGATTCCAGCTACGAGACGGAGCAAAGGTTCTCACAATCGGTACAAATCTAGCATAGACGATTGCTTTCCCTCAGTATTTCTCATAAAAAGTGTTGAGTTTTTCGAGGTATTCTTGTTTGATTCGCTTTGATTTCATTTTGAAGATTTTTGGTCCGAAGAATTTTCCAATCTCATAGTTAAGGCTATCTCCAAGTATTGCAGCTACGAAGATGAGAAGCCAGAGTATATGGACATTGATATGATTCATAGGGTTTCCCTGCTAGGGCTCCTGAGGCGAGAGGAGTGAATCTCCGAAGAAATGGCATAACAACAAATCCTGTTTCGATGAAGATAACACTGAAGATGATTGCATATACTCGTAGTCCATATTGGTGAAAAAAGTCGTGCAAGATGCTTATCAATGTGAATTACAAAATCCAGAAGAAAACCGATATACTTGAGTATTCGATTGAATACACTGTAAAAATGGTCCATACTTTTGCTAAAAAGGTTTAAAAGTCAGATTTTTTTATGTTTTTAGTTTCTAAAAGCTCGCATCATAATTGCTGTACTCTGTCCAATGTTCATGCTTTTCTTTTGATACCCTGCATAGGAATATATACCACTTCATCTACTGTTTGGAGTGTCGAGGAAGAACCCCTCAACTTCATTTCCAAAGATGATTGCAAGATTGTTGTTTTCTGTGTGTAGGTATCAAGCGGTTTCGCCTCATTAGTAATTTCAGCGGCTATGACCTTGATGTTGTGTTCTTTAGCATACTTGATGGCATCACTGGTATAGTCAAATTGTTTGAGCCCAACATGATTTTTCAGCTCCCTAGTGAGGTTTTGCGAACCTTAGGGTGATCAATAGGTGATGGTGTATATCCAGTGATCCATACATTCCGTCCAAGTGCGTCTGCTGTTCTCCTAACATTTCCAACGTTATAAGCCGAGCGGATATTCTCTAAATGATAATCTTTTGTCCCATTAATCACGAAAAGTAATAATAAAAAGTTTCATGTAAAGCAAGTTATTTTTATTTTGATAGTTTTTGTCAGTTGATGATTTCTTGTTACGAAAAATCCGCAATTCCTTGAACTATGAGTACTGTGTATTTCTCCATATTTATGTAAAGATCGAGATGTTTCAAAGTGCTGAGAACAGGATAGGTCCTCTTGAAAAGAAGTTTTTGGGTTTTAGGTTCTCAGAGATCATAGCCTCTCAGTGTAGTTTTTCCCGTTTTCACGAGAGTTATAGAGAGAGGATGTTTTGTTCACTATTTCGATATATGTTATCAAGTAATTCTGCATTATTTAGAGAAAGTAGAGTTTCTCCTTTGATTGTCCTATTTCATTGTTAGTTATTGTGATTGCATTGTTTGTATTTTTGTATCTTGATAAGGCTATTCCCTAAAGTGAAAAGCTGGTTTTTCTTCGTTCACTTGTTGGGAGTAAGGATTGATTTTGGTTTTTAGTGATGATCAGTGTTGTTTCACCATTGGATCGCTGATAGGATCAGCTTTCTTTTGTTATATTTTTGATAGTTGGATCCAGTTTCAGCTAAGATTGTTGGAGTAAAAGTGCTGAGCTTGTTGTCAGCTTGAGTATGCGATATTGTTTAATTTTCCCGCTGGTTTGGTAGAGTGATTTCAAGCTTGAAGTCTTCTGTCAGGTAATTTTTGATGAGAGGAGCGTTCAAGAAAGAATCGCATTGTTGCTCTGATAGAGTTTTTGGATCAAGTGAAAATCACTGAATAAGTGTTTTTCTCAGCTTCATTCAGCTTTTTGAGAACAATTTTTGCAGGTGATGTCTGTATTGTTATGTGATTTGAGGAGGTAGAGATACTCTGATCAGATCGTAATATGTTTGATTTGTCCGAGGAAATGTTTGATTTCTGGCCCAGTATCTAGACTATTTAGATTGAAAATTGCTAGTGAGGTCAAAGTTGGTAATTCTCCATCAGTAATGTTGTGAGCGATTTTTGACAAGTTGCTTGTGAAATCATTGAGGTTTTTGAGTCAGTATTTGATTCCTTGTTCAAGTTTTGCGGAAAAAGAAATTGTTGTCTTCTCAATTTGCTTTGAGGAGTGCCTCCAAGCTGTCTTTTGGTTGTTTGTTTTTTTGTGATGAGGTAGAACTTATCTCATACTAGTTGAGCTTTGTTTAAATGGACTCGCTCATTTTATAGTATTTGAGTGGCTTAAAATGATTTATCCTCAATAGTATATATCGCGATTAGAGAGTTTTTGATTTTTCCTCTCTGAGATAATCAGCTTTTTATCTTGATAAAAAGTCTGAATATGTTTTCGTGATTTTGGCAGGTGGAATTTTGCTAAAAGTGTTGGGATTGCAATATTTACAGTATTGGTCTTTGATTCTTGAGCTCATTTGAAAAGATAGAGGAGCTGCTGATTTTTATCTAAATAAGAAAAATAAGTCTGTGAGGTGGTTTGTTGGTTTATTAGAGGATCCTTGTCTGATTTCACATAATTACTCTTCAATAATCGTTCAGATAGTTCAAGAACTTGCGAGATATTTTTAAGAGACGTTGTTAAATCAATACATGATCTATAGTTGGTCCATTCAATAGAGGAGTCTAGTCCCTGTGCTTGCAAAAGTTGGTGTTGTGAGAAATATGGCTCCTAGACTGATCCATCAATATTTTAATATTTGCATGTGGTTTTTGTATGCAAAAGGTTAAAAATTTGTTTATTTGTATGGTTTTGATCTGAATTTTTCAAGTGATGATTATGCTGCTGTAGGGCAGGAAAAAGTTTTTATTTTTATGAACTATAGTTACCTATTATGAAGTTATGCTATACATAATATCATAAAAAAACGAAAATGAGAAGTTGAAAAAGAAATAAGAAATCAGATGTTTTTGTAAAAAGTCGTGTATAATTGAAGTGTTATATTTTTATTCTCTATTAGAATCTAAAAATGAACGAATTAAACAGTCTCAATACTGTTGCAAGTACAACAACTAAAATGAACACTCTTTTTGATAAGATTGCTTCATTGTGATGCTTTGATTGGAGCTTTAGATTGTACTAGAGAAGCAACAAGCCAATATGGAGGAGGGATTGTTCAGGATTTTGATACTGAATACGTAGATGTGGTGATTAAAACGCTTGTTCAGCTTAGACTTTATACTGCTAGACTTCAAAAAGAAATTAAAAACTGACTTATTCGTTCTCAGTATGATTTGGAGTTGTTTTTGTCTGGAATGCAGGAATTGTCTGAGTAAACTCAATACTTTGATGAGGGAAAATGGAATGATTAGAAATAATTTTTGAATATGGATTGAGAGAAATAGATCAAAAGCTTGCATATGATGATCGATGAAATCGCAATTAAAGTAAAACAATGCTCTGTGTAAAAACTCAAGATAAAAAAGGCAGGTTGTCTCCACCTGTATCTTTCGGATTGTTAGCTTGAGAATTTTGTTATTTGTAGAGATAAACAAAGGTTGCCTTTTTCAAGAAAATTCCTATTATCAGGGTGAGTCTTTATCTATAGAATGAGAATATGCGTATTTTCTTGGCTTTGGTGGTTATTTTGTGAGGTGTTGTATATTTTGGTAGAGGAGAGTATTATTGAGAGCTTGCAATGAGTTTTTTGCCATATTGGATGGTTATATTTTTATAGGGACTTATAATTTCAATTTTTCTTTTTAAGGTTGCTCAGATAAGTTCTTTTCACATTGAATTTTTGGATTATGATCTGATTTATTGGACTTTTTGGGGATTTTTGTACAGTTTTTGCATTTTTATGGATTAGAAAAGCAGGAATCCACATCAGACAGATAATCCGGTAAGAGTGATCTATTCAAATCTTTACAAGGAAAATAGTGAATATCAGGAGATTTATGAGATTATAAAAGATAAAAATCAGATTTGATTCTTTTTGTGGAATATAGTCAGCATCATCAGGATAATCTCTGAAAAATGCTTGAAAAGGACTATCCTTATAAAATTATGAATATGAGTGTAAAAGGTCAGATTTGAAGTGCTATATTTAGTAAATATCCACTGAGAAATGTCTCAAAGACCTTTGAGAAAGGTGAGCGAGGTATTTTGCATGCTCAAATGACGAGGTGAGATAATGTATATCAGGTATATTTGATACATCGACTTCTCCGACAAGCTTTAGCACATTTCCAGAGAAGGAATGTACAGTTGAACTCTTTAGCAGAGGATCTTTCAAAGACTTATCATTCACAAACAAGAGAAAAAGTACTTGTTATTTGAGATTTTAATGTGAGCCCATGGTCAATATATATATCAGCAGTTTGCTCAAAAGATTGATGGAATTCTTAGGAATACTACGGCTCGTTTTTCCATTTATGATGACACGAAGTGCTTCTAGACTTTTGAAAATGAGAAAGAATTACCAACACTTTCTGCTCGTCTTAAGCGTATTTTATCCTTTGCTTTGCCTATAGAAAGTCATATTGATCATGTATTTATCAGTCCAAAGGTTGCAGTAGATGGTATTCAAACTGTACAACTCCCCGGTTCTGATCATAAAGGGATATAGTTTTGATATGCAGTAGGAGAGGTTAGAAAACGGTTTTTCAAGACGGACTTGTAATTTGAGTTCGGATAGCTATACTTTGAACCGTAAGTTTAGAGTTTTTTGTGAAATATATTCAGTTTTTATTCTTTTTATGTTGTTTGTCTAAAGATGGACCCCTTTATCGCTTTTTGTTCTTTGTGATTTTAATTTTCTTGTCAATGTTTTTCTCTCAGAGTGAGACGGCTTTACTTCAGTACCAATCACAAGGCTTTCAGTCTTCTTGAAGAGAAAAAGCTGAGCAAGGTCTCTTTATAAGCTTAAACTCAAGCCAGAAAGGGTTCTAATAGCAATCTTGATCTGAAATAATATTGTAAATATTTTTGCTGCTTCTTTGGCGACTGTGATTGCGATCGATATTGCAGCTAAAGTGCAGTTTGATCAGACATTAGTTATCTCTATTGCAACTGCTGTTGTGACGATTTTGGTGCTTTTTGTTCTGAGAAATTTTTCCGAAAACCTTGCAACGCGTCATGCAGAAGAATATCGCTCAGTATTGCTCCTATCTATACGGTATTGATAAAGGTTCTCTTTCCATTGATATTTGTTTTGGAGCGAATGATGAAGGGATTAACAAAGAAGGAGAGGAAAAATCTGATTAGTGAGTCAGATTTGGAGGCTTTTATTGGGCTTTCTAAAAAGCTGGTGTCTTTACTGACTGAGAGGATCAAAAAGATTAAGCAGCTTTTGACTTTGGATGAATTGACTGCAGAGGAGATCATGACTCCAAGAATCAAGATCAAGTCCATAGATGATCAGTGTAGTTTGATGATGCAATAGAAAAACTCAGTGGATATCATTATTCTCGTATTCCTGGGTATCATGAAAAGTATTGATACGATAGATAGGATTGTTACACTTAAGGAGCTTTTTGAGGCTTGAAAAGGAACATTCTTGATCAACATTACTTTCACAATTGACGCTTAATCCAATTATTAAGGTGCCACGTGAGTCAGCCTATTGATTCGCTTCTTCAAAGAACTTTCAAAAGACGCATAAGCATATTGCTGTTGTGTTAGATGAGTATGGGGGAGTTGATGGAATTGTGAGCTTGAAGATATTATTGAGGAAGTATTTTGAGAGATTCAAGATGAGTCTGATGAAGAGCTTACTCAATCAAGGAAATGAGGATTGAACTCTGATTTGTCAGTCGTATGTAAGAATGGATGAGCTATTGAATGTGCTTGGTCTCCATCCAGATGAGATTGAGCTGGATGATGAGTGAGGCAGAAACTTTGAGCTACTTTATTACGAGTTCTTTTTGAGAGGTTTCCAAGTAGTTGAGAGAAAAATTAAGCTAGATATTCATCTGCATGATGATTTGGAGAATAAAACGCATAGTACTCTTTGAATTTAAGGTGCTTTGGGTTAAGAGGAATGTGATTTGAGAAGTGCAGGTTGTGGTTAAAAATCAGGAAGTTGAGCAGGAAAAAGTAAATATATTTGATAAAAAGTAGAAATCTGAAATGAAACTCAGGTTTCTTTTTCCTTTTCTAGCTTCATAACTAAGGAAAATTTTATCTCTAAAAACTCTCATAAAAATTGCAATCTTGACAAAAATCGATATAATGATATCGCAATATTTATCATCTAACAACAAACTGCAATGACAAAAACAAAAACGACAGAGGATTTATTGAAAGATTATCAGCAACTCCTCCAATTTACTCAGAATGCTTTGACTAAGGTATCACTAGAACTCAAGAGAGTGAAGGTTGCTGTAAGTCAGCTTGCAAACTTTGATCCTAATGATCCAAACTCTTTGGATCCATCAAGTCTTGGGCTTGGTGAAGCAGAAGCTAATGAGCTTAGAGAAGCGTATACTGATGAAGAAATGGAAAGTAATTGAGGGAATTTTTGATGGATATTACATGGTTTTGAGTAGATCAAAAGAAGTACCTTGTTCCGCTCAATTATTCAAGTAAAACTAAGTTGATTCCTGGGGATACGCTTAAGCTTAAAAATTACTCCAGAGGAAAGATGATTTATAAACTGATTAAAACCACAGGAAGAAAGCATTTGAAAGCGATTCTTTCAAAGACTGATGATCAAAAATTTACTGCTCACCTCAGAGGAAGGTCAGATTTATTTCCCTCAATCAAGCTGCTACAAATTTCCATCATGGAAAGCCAGGTGATGAGGTATATCATCATCAACGAGGATGGAGAAGGAATGTTTGCTGCGATTGAAGCGGTGATTAAGAAGTAAAATAGTATCTTTTGAAGATGAAGATAAAACCTGAAGTGATGTCAGGTTTTTCTGTGTTGAATTTATTTAGATTTTTACGAGTTGTCCATTATCTCAATCTGATAATATGATCAGCGAACTGAAGGATATCTTCATCGTGTTCAATCATCAAGATGGTATCTCCTTTTCAAGGAATCTCTGATAACCTTCAATAGCTTTCAATATCTGCTGGGTGGAGTCCTACTGTTAGTCATCAGGAAGTATACCGTATTTCATCTATATTCTTTGAGGAGGTGTTTTACTAAGTTTGAGCTTTTGGGATTCTCCTCCAGAAAGGGTATGTGCCGGTTGTCCCATTTTTGAGGATAACCGAGTCCGATTTCTACCATCAGCCTCGAGTTCTTGTTTGATATGATCCATTTCTAGAGAAAAAGTCTAATGCTTCATCAATATACATATCAAGGACTTGGCTAATCGTTTTTCCTCTCCAAGTGATTCATAGAATTTCAGGTTTATATCTTTTCCTTGACAGAGTCTCACACGGAACATAGGTATCAGGTAGAGAATTGAGTTCAATTTTTTGTATCCGTATCCATTACAAGCAGGGCAGGCACCTTTGTCTGAGTTAAAACTGAAATGAGAATTGTTAAAACCAAGGTATTTGGCATCACTAGTTCCAGCATACAGGAGCCCTAATTTTTATCAAAGACATTTACAAAGGTGGCAGGACAGCTTCGAGTTTTCCCAATGCTAGATTGATCCCACGTAGATGGTATTTTTAATTTCTTCTTGTCCCGTTACTCTTTCTACTCAGATATCTTGATAGAACTCTTGAGTGCAAGATTTTTCAAAGTGGGCATGTCCTCAGCTCTCATTACAGGTGCGGCAAGGATTTCCTCCCAAGTGAGTCCTTTTTCAAAAGTTGAAGCCTGATATAACTCTGAACAAATTTTTGTCTATCATTGAGAAATCTGAAGAGTGTTGTACATTAATGTTGTTTTTCCCAGCTCAGAAGGTCAGGTAATCACTGTAAAACTTCAGAGATTGAATTTTACATCGATATTTTTGAGATTAAATTTGCTGGCCTTTCTGATATCAACTCGCTTTTGCTTGGAGTATGAGAGAAATCTATGCTAACCTTTCTTTTTCAGGTAATGAAATCTGAGGTCAGGGTTCTTGTCTTTTGTAAATTCTTCATAACTACCATTGAAGATGAGCTCTCAGCGAGAATCTCATGCTCAAGGTCAGATTTCTACTATTCCGTCTGATGCTTTAACTAAATTCCTCGTTATGCTCTCACAACGATGATAGTATTTCCCATTTCTTTGAGTTTATTGATTGAGACGATTGCTTTTTGATTTCTCAGGTATCAGCCCAATAGTTGGCTCATCTAAAACATAGATGATCCCTGTGAGCTTGTTTCAGAGCTGTTTTGTGAGTCTTAATCTCGAATTTCCTCCTCCAGAAAAGGGTATCAACACCTCTAGTTAGCATGAGGTATCCGAGTCCAAGTTCTTGGATTGTTTTGCTCTGTCTAGGAGTGGATTGAGGATCCTTTCAAGGAGGTTTATTGGCTTTTTCACTTGTCGATTTGTAGAGTTCTAGAAGGCTACGAGTTCATTAAGCTCAATTTTTTGAAAGATCTCGGATGTTAAATTTTATCAGATCTTGATCTTCGGGTTGAGCAAAAGGGTAATCCTTCTTGTTGAGTGAAAAGTGTAGGTAAAAGGTTTGAAAAGTCAGATCAATATCTTCTTCTTAATTGTTAAGAAGCAATGGAGACTCTCTTTTTGAGTCTTGAACCGAAACAGTGAGGACAGGTCTTCATATTGAGCATTGCTTGAAAATCAACGGTCAAAAGCCCTTTTACATATTGATCTTTGATGATTTCTTCGATTCCATTGTATTTGATACTGGTATATTTTTCTCGGTGTTGATTCTAAAAGTTCTTGATCTCCTCGACCACTACATTGAGAAATCGCTCTGGCTGTTCTGCCCGTCAGGATCCATACTGTATTTTTCGCAGAGTTTTTGAGGACTCACTGTCCTAGATTGCTATCTCCATGGAAGAATGGCATCTATTAGTGGACTTGCAGGATCGATTACTTTATTATAGTCGACTTGAGAATTTCTCAGATTCCAGACAGTGGCTACATGCCCTTCTTGTCTATTAGGAGAAGTGCTGTGGTGAATTCTGGATAGGTAATATTGCAGTTTGGACAATACATTTTGTCAGTGAATCGCTGAATGCGAGTTCATTGGTTAATTTCTTGACCATCGGCTTTTTGAATCAGATTTTTGCTTTTGCTTGTGTGATTTCAATTCCTGCTCAAAAATTAGCTTCTACTTGTTTTTGAGAAGTAGGCTCATTTGTTGTATCTGCTAGATAGACTCCAAATTTCTTAGTCTCTGAGAGAGATTTTGATGATATCCTCTTTGAGTCTTCAGACTTTTTGTTCTTCTAAGGTTACACGGTCAAAGATTCCATAGCTATTGATTGGAAAATAGTCAGTTGAGGAATTTGAGGATCTTCGAGGTAGAAATATCTCGATAGGATCAGCTTTTTCTGGATTTTGAGAGACAAGGAGATATCTTTGTAAAACCACCTCCCCTTTTTCAACTTTTTGCTTGTTTGTTTTTACAAATTTGAGCAGATCGGCTTTTGTAGAGAAACTTCAGCTCTCCTTTAGAGATAGATCCTTTGGTTGCTGTAGATTTCTTTTCATTGTGTGCAGAATTTGATCAACAGTTTGTGGTTTGATTTTGCTTCTACAGTTCCAGCAATAGGTATCTCCTAATTTTGCGAAAAGGAGTCTGATATAATCATCAATTTCAGTGAGCGTCCCTACTGTAGATCTTGAATTTCAGACTCTTTTTATTTTTGTTCAATTGTAACAGCAGGGAGAGCCCACTACAATAATCGATCTCTGGTCTATCTCAGAGATTAAAAATTGTCTCAGATAGCTGGAAAGTGATTCGATATATCTATATTGTCCCTCTTTATATATAGTTTGAAATGCTAGAGAGGATTTCCTGATCAGCTCACTCAAGTAATGGTAATGAGTTTATTTTTGGGAGTGTGAGATCGATATTTTTGAGGTTATTTACTCTGATTCCTTCAAAAACGAGAGATCCTTGATCAAAAAGTGAGAAAAATCTGATTTTTCTTTTTGTATTTTTAGTGAAGTTTTTGTTGATTTTACTGTTTTTGTAGTAGATTTTGGCATAGTGACTTTCGTGTAATGAAAGCTAAAAACATCTTACAGCATATTCAAGTTCTCTTAAATTGCAACCTTTAATCTATTTTGAATAGAAAAAGATGTTAATAAAAACAATCAATTTTTCTTTTTGCTTTTTCTAATTGTCTAATTTGTTCATTAATCCTGAAATTTCATCTTTAGTTGGTCGAGATCGTTTTTCCACATTGCTATTTCATTATAGTGTGGATGTAATAATGAGTCTCTACCAATTCATCAGGAATTTCTTTCAGCATTTGAGCGTTCTACTTCTCCCAGTTTTTCCGTGTCATACTTATACTTTTCACGATCTCATGCTCGATAATCCGATAATATAACCACCTTCTTTTTAGGCAGGCTTGAGTTTCTGCAATGAGTTTAATAGTGCCTGTCCTTAGAAGGGTTTGGTCTAAAGTGAGATAACCAAGGAGTAAAAGTCCCAGAAAGTTAGTATTGCGATCTCTTCAAGGTCTATTGATGGACTTGTAATATAGCATACAACCAACGGACTTATTGTTGTAAAGCATGTTATACCAAGGAGGTGGGATATCTTATCGTGAAATTCATCCGCAGCTCCCATAAGGATTGGAAGCGTTGAAAGTAGCATTACGATAGGAAGTATTCTACCCAATACTGCATCAAATTTCCAGATTCTAAAATATAGCACAACTAGTGGCAGTCCACACACATTCGAATTGTCTCTAATCCAGAAACTTTCGCAGTTAGAGCTAAGTTTAATTTTTGTTTTTCATGATAGTTTTGTTTATTGTTTTATTTGATTTATATAGTATTACTATATTCTTTTTATGAGTAAATGTCAAGTTGGGTTTCTATAGAGATATTAGTATAGATAACAAAAAATCTGACTCGAAAGTCAGACTTTTGATCTTATTTTATAAGATAATTGTTAACAGCAGCCTTGAAGTCAGAATCCAGCCTGAAAGTAACAACCTTCATTGCAGGGATCTTAATCTTCTTTGAAGGATCTTGAGGATTAACCTTCTCTAGCCTTTCTCTTTGAAGCCTTGAAAGTTCCGAAACTTTGAACCTAACTTCACCAGTCTTTTAACACCAGTAATAACTGTTTCGATGAATGCGTTAACTAGTTCAGCAGCCAATTTCTTAGAAACTCCAAGTTCAGTAGCCAAGCTAGCAATAAGAGCTGTCTTTGTCATTGTTGTAACAAAATAAGATATAAAAGTACTTTGTACGTTTATTATAATAGTAGATATCTCCTGATTTTCAAGAGTAAAAAGAGATTTTTCAGATTTTTGAGTATTTTTATGGATTGAAAAAGTCTTTTTGAGAACTGATGTATTTGATTTTTGTGATGAGAATTGCTTTTTAATGTTGACATATGTGAAATATGATTTTTAGTCTTATTTTTAGAATCGGCTTAGTGAAACAAGAAAAATATAGGGAGCAGTGAATATCACTAATCTAAGGGACGAGATTTCTCTGTCTTGATCTAGAGGATGGTTGATGAAAACTCAGCGGTAATTAGAGTAAAGATCAAGAAACCTGAGATTAGCAGCGTGGTCATCGTCCATAGTAGTGAGGCTCGAGAGCCTCGAGGATTATAGTTTTACTCCTACTAAAAAATGCGTCAGGCAGTTCTAATCGATCTTTTATGTAGTTTGAGAGGAGAGAAATATCGCACCTATGATATCCGCTAGGAATCCAAATCCTCGTATTTTCCAAATGCTTTTTGTAGATATTTTTAGATTTGGGAGCTTTAGAGTCTTTGCTGCCAGAGGAAGACTACTGAATCAATCAAGAAGTTTACAGGTAGACTGAAGGAGAAAATGGGGAAAGAAATAAACTCCGGAAAGGAAAAGAAGATATTGTAGAGTTTGAGATTTTTCTGCATACTTATTATCAAATAAGAATAAAGATAATAAGAGTCTACTCTTTTCTTATAGCAAAAGCAAGTCAGATTTTCTCACTATAAGCGCTTGGATTTCGCTCTACATGAGTAAGTGTGATCTTAAGAGGAGATGAGGGTTGGAAAGTTTTCTTCAACGGTTGGTGAGAGGAGGTGAATTTCACAGAGTATGGCTTTGAATTTTCTCAGTTTTTCTCTTTCAATATCAAAGAGAGACCTCAAATTCCATCTCCTTCGATATCCAGCTAAGTAGATCAATCGTTCAGATGCTGCTTTGAGGTAGTGATTGAGATTTTTCGCACTCTACTTTTTCAAGTTTCTTTGGGGTTGAAATGATGAATGTTGACTTGATTGCATTGTTTTCTCTCGTTTAAAGAGAAAAATCACTATGTCTCAAGCAGTCTTTGCAATTCAAAAATGGATTTGAAGGTAATCTGAGATGAAAAAGATTGAAGTCTGATTTTTGCTTTTTAACCAAACATTCAAATGGCTCGGAAAGTAGCTGAATATGAACTTTGGGATTGAGATGCAAACATCGTTCAGAGAAAAGTCCGACATGCCCTCAGATATCCAAAATTGTTTTTGCCTTTTGGATAGTCGATTTTGCTATAGCATATTCTTCTTTGATAAAAGATTTCATGATATAGAGCATTCTCGTATTTATCAAGATTGGTATTGGCGACTGTCATTTTTAGCATTTTTCAAATAAATCCTCCAGACTGGATATCTCGCAGTTTTCTATAGGTTCCATCTTTATTAAGTAGGAGTTCTTGATGAGAACCTTTTTCAATGATTTTTCACTGGTGCATGACAATTATTTTATCCATCTTCATAATTGTTGAGAGTCTGTGAGCAATGATCAGTACAGTTTTATTTTGCATGAGTTCATTGATAGCTTCTTGGATGAGGAATTCTGACTCACTATCAAGTGCTGAGGTTGCCTCGTCCATTACGATGATCTGTCTATTTTCTAGGATTGCTCATGATTGCAACTTCTTTGTCTTTCTCTCATGAGAGTTTGATTCCTCTTTCCAAACGAGAGTATCATACCCATCTTTCAGTGCTCAGATGAATTCATGGCATCTTGCCATCTTTGATGCAGACGATGATCTCTTGCTCTGGTGTATTCGGTTTTCCGTAGGCAATATTGTCTCTTATGCTTCTGTGGAAGAGGACTGGTTCTTGCGGGATCATGGAAATATTTTCTCTGAGCGAATTTTTGCGTAACATTCGCAATATTTTGATTATCAATCAGATTTCTCCTCCTTGAAGATCATAAAATCTGAAAAGTAACTTGGTGATTGTTGTTTTTCAGCTACAGATTCTCGAGACGAGAGCTACTCTTTCTCCTGAGCTTGATTGTGAGATCAAGAGCATTAAAAATCTGATTTTTCTCCATAGCTAAAATCGACTTTTTCAAATCTGATTTCTCCATCTTTTTACTTTAAGCTTTTTGTCTGAGTTATCGATGACTTCATGGGTATCTAGAATCTCAACCATTTCTCAGATTTCACTAATATTTCTAAAGAAGCTTCTAAACGTCATTCCGATACCTCGTAGCTCCTCAATGATCTTGAGAACATGGGTTTTGAATCAGTACGATTACTCCGATTTCAAGGTTCATATTCACCATAGGCGAATAGCTGCGTACATGATTGCAATTTCTAGTACTAATCCGAGCTGAAAAATCCCCCAGATTCGCATTGACTTATAATATTGAAGTTTCTAGCCTGAACGGTGTCGCTGATTGAGTGAAGAAAAGGCTTTTTGCTCTCTAGGAAGCGAAGCGAATAGCTGATAGTTAAGTTATTGGTTATGGTATCTGATAAGAGCCCTCCAAGTTCAGAATCAAGTTGTTAGCTCTTGGTAGGATGAACTCAGTTATGAAGCTGATATTGGATGATTGAAAATACCGTAACTCAAATGAAGATACTGGATTGCAATTCGAATATTTTTGTACTGCGATGATTCCAACTACTAAGATTAGGTTTAAGATAAATGGTAGGACATTCCAAGAAAGCATATCTGTAAATCTTTTCTAAAACTGCTCACGCATTTTTCTTACTTTACTAATAAGTGATCCAGAAAAAGTTATTTGCAAAGAATTGGAAAGAATGCTGATGTAGATAGCTGAAAATTTGATTGTAGAGCTTCTCTTGGATCTTCATCTCAAAAGTAATGATAATATAGTCATATACTCTATAAAAATATGAATTGGACTAATTTTATCCAGAGGATGATGAGTAATATGCTGAGTCCATGTTGAGCAATTTCACTCGTTGCGACTTGTGTTTGCTAGAGAGGATATTGATGATATCTTTGTAATATAGAGCAGGTACAGTCGCTAGAGCGATCGTGAGTGTTCTGAAAAAGTATCGCAAAAATTCATCGGATTGGATAGGCTTTATAGTTTTCTCAGATAAAAGAGAGTATTCTTTAGTCGAAACTGAGGATTTATTTGTTGACATCATCTCGTAGTCAAGGTATAAAAAGAAAACAAAATTCTGATTTTTGTCTTCTTTCTATAAGATTGAGTACATAAACTAGTGTTTATCTTCTTCTTGATATCTTTTGATAGAGGTTGTGAGCTCTTCAGCAACATCATTGAGATCTCCAAACCTCTGATCTGAATTTTGTCGTATTTTTGTGCTCAAGTCTCTTTGATTTCTTTGAAGAAGATTTTCTAGTTCTTCCTTTTGTGTGCTCCAAGATCTTCGATAGTTTTTACCTCATCTCGTCTAGGATCTACTTTACTGATTGGCACTGCAATGATTTTTGGATCATCTCTAGCATCATCTGAGGTATAAAGGATACCAATAGGTCTCGCCTTTACTACGCAACCAGTGAAAAGAGGATTTGTAGTGTAGAGGCACACATCACAAGGATCTCCATCTTTAGAAAGAGTCTGTGGCAAGAATCCATAGTTGAATGGATAGAACATACTATGATGAACTACACGATCAAGTGTAAAACATCCTAAATCGTGATCATATTCGTATTTATTGTTTGATCCAGCAGGAATATCAATAACAACATTGAGAACTCCGTTTTCTTGGTCTGCATAGGTAGCAATATCATGAATCATGTGCATGGTAATAACTCGGTAATAAATAAAATGATGCCTTTATATATAGGATTTTTGAGTGTGATTTCAATATAAAAAGTGTAGAGAAAAATCAGATTTTTACTTTTTACAATAATAGGTACTTTTTGAATATAAAACCGCTTTATGCGGTTTTTGTTTTCTTCAAAGGCTTGTGGATTTGCGTTGATTTCCTTTTTAAATCATTCATAGAGAAGTTCTTCTTTGACTGATTTCTCAAGTCCCTTTGAAATTTTTCTAAGTATTGAGCGATATATCTAATCTTTCAAGCTTTACTAAGTTTTTCTACAATCTGATTACGATTTTACGTCTTTGAATTTCTCCATGTTTTTCAGCTACATATTGAGCATCTCCAGTTTGAATCTAATCTATCAGCGAGTTCTTGATGATCGAGCCCCTCGAATCTTTTCTAGATTTTGTGCGACATACCTTCACTTTCTATGTTCAAATAATTTCTCTGCAAAACTTTTTGATGATCAAGCCCTTAAACTTTTCTAAGTTCTCAGTTAAGGCATGGAGATTTCCTTTTTCTACCAAGATATCAGCGAGCTGATTATAGTCGATTCCTTCGAATTTCTCCAGATTTTTGAGCTAGATATTCTCATTTTTATTTTCAAGGAGCTTTTTGCGACTTCTCGGTGATTTAATCCTTGAAATTTCTCCAAGTTCTCGGCTATGGCACCTCAGAGCTTGTTTTCAATGAGTTTTCTGCATGATTTTTGGTGATCTAGCCCCTGAAATTTCTCTAGATTTTCTGCACAAGTCTACCTTGACCATATTTGATATCAGCGATTTTTCCCGTGATCAAGTCCTTTGAAATTTATCTAGCTTTTTGAGCTAGAAGCCCATCATTTCCCATTTATAATGAGTGCTTTTAGCTAGGTTTTCATTTAGATCAGGTATTGCTTCTAGTTTTTAAAAATTCAGAATCTAGCATATCATTTTGGGGTATCTAATAGTTCTGTGATAGTAGGGGTCATCTTTACTCCTTCCTCTGCAAAATGGTATTCATCGGTTTGCTTTTGCTCCTTTTAGCATACGATATGCAGTTCCATTTTTCCCATGCATTCTTCTCTTTACGGGTTGTCGTAAGTGCCTTAGCGAGTTCGTCTCTGTATTGTTGTTGAAGCTCACTACGTTTATTTATGCGGAGGATGTCTCAGGATTGATTTCTGCTCTTGAGTGTAGTCTATTCATGTTTTTACTATTCAAGAAATAAATTTACTATATTATATCTAATTTTGTGAAAATGTCAATTTTTCGGCGATCAGATTTTTGCTTGTATTTTACTCAAAAAGGTATTTTAGGATCGTAGTTCTACTCTTATTAAGAGTAGTTTTATGGATGAAAATGGAAGAAAAATCAGATTTATTTTGTTTTGTAAATTAAATGTTTCATTATATCAAAAGGAAAGGTTAGGAGAAATCAGTCTGACTGTTTTATTTTTTGACTGAAACGTTTGGAGTTCAAGTTGCATATGCAGGAGGGCAGTCAGAGGGTGAGTTTTTCTTGTATCCATATCATTTGGATGAGGGGAAAAAGTCAGCTTTTTACTGCTTTTTGATACTTTAGAGCAAAACAAAATTTTGAGCAAATGCTTAAGGTTTTCTGGAGTAGGTCCGAAGACCGCTTTTCAGATAGCGCAAATCCCTATTTGAGAGCTTGCTGAGGCAATTGAGAACCTTTTGATACCAAGCTTTTTCAGTCAATTCCGTGAATTGGTCCGAAGTTGGCGAAAAAGATTATCCTTGAACTTATGGGGAATTTTCTAACTCTCTCAGGCTTCGAGTATTGATGTGAATCAAAAACTTTTTAAAGCGAGTTGTAAAGTCTCTGAAAATCTTGGCTATGATGGACAGAATGTGAAGGCAATTTTGAGCTCAGTATCAGTGAGATTTAGAGAAGGCTGATTTAGCAGAGGTCGTAAAGTGGGTAATTTCTCAGTTGTAGTATGGTATTTTAGGATAAGGAAAAACCGCCATTGGCGGTTTTTTGCATTACTTGAATGTTCTTAAGTATTCATTGAATTAGTCCATCAGATCTTCGGTCTCAATCATCTTTGTTCTGCTTCCTCTCACTTCCTTAATAAGAAGTTCTACAGTCTCTGAGTCAAGTTTTTCAAAATTTTTTAAGTTGTTTATGACAGCAGATCAATACCCCTTCTCAGTAAGTAGTTTTGCGATTTTAGAGTCAAGTCTCTCAAGTACTCTAAATTCTGTGCGACAAGCCGTTCACTCCCTTTCTCAATAAGAAGTTCTGCGATTTTTGATAGTCAACTCTCTCAAATTTCTCTAAAATTTTTGTGACAGAATATGTGTCCCTTTCTCGATAAGAAGTTCTGCGATTTTTGATAGTCAAGTCCTCAAACTTCTAAATTGTTCTGCGACAGCATCATCAATCTCCGTTCTCAATAAGAGTTTTTGCGATTTCAGAGTCAAGTCCCTCAAACTTCTCTAAATTTTTGCGACAGCAGACTCAATCCCCTTTCTCAATAAGAAGTTTTCATGATTTCTTTGTGATCAACTCCCCTCAAACCTCTAAGTTTTCTGCGACAGTGAATGACCGCCCTTTCTCAATAAGAAGTTCTGCGATTTTTATGGTCAACTCCCTCAAACTTTCTAAATCGTTTGCGACATAATATCACTGCCCTTTCTCAATAAGTAGTTTTGCGATTATGACTAACTCCTTTGGATTTCTAAGATCCTATCAATTTTCAAACCCTCTGGCCTCATCCTAATGTGATAGATATTCTAATATATCTTTTTCTAAATCTTCAGGAATATTTTCCTTTTGTAGAGATATATTCTGGACTCTTGCTCTCATTTTCAAGTACCGCTCTAGCAGTGCGTTTCCCATGTCTCCCAGTTGACGATTGGCTTTCAGAACTTGAGCGAGATCGTCTCTATACTTTTTGCTGGTCTGGGAGTACGATTTTTGATACGAGGATGTTCTTTTGTTGATCTCTGGTTTCATGTGTGCATGATTGTTCATTTTTATTATTAATAATAAAATTAAAACAAGAGTATATATATATTTTATTAAAAAGTCAATAAAATTGCATTTCATTTGCTTAAGAAATTAAAATCTGAGAAAAGTCTCTTAATATTTACGAATTTCTATTCTTCTCTTGGATATTTTATTTTCTAGGTTAGAAAGAATATTTCAAAAAATCTGATCTGCTTGTATTTTATGGAGAAAATAGTATCTTTTAAGGTATAGTTCTTTTAGTTTTTATGGAGAATATGGTATGAAACATATTCTACACAGCTCCAGCACTTAGCTAAGCTTTCAAAGTTGCATCTTACTCCAGATGAGGAGAGGACTTTCCTAGGAAATATGGATGAGATTTTTGGATTTTCTCTCTCGTTTGCCAGCAGAGGAGGCTTCGAATTAGATATAAGCAGTGAAGCAGGAGTTCGTCTTTTTGAGGAGCAGGTGGAGTATCCAGAGCCAGAGGAGCTTGTTTCGACAGTGAAGCATGAAATGGTAAATGATGCAATTAGCATTAGGACTTCTCTGAGTGCATAAAATGGGAGAGAAGTCAGATTTTTCTGCTTTAGATTGATTGTATTAGTTTTTATTCTATTACCAAATATAAAGATGCCATGGATTGTATTAGCGGTAATTGTTGTTCTTTTGCTCATGATGGTGAGAATTGTAAAATCAGTACGAGAGAAAAGTGGTCCTTACTTTCGGATATATATGAGAGTTCTAACTCCGGGTCTTAATTTGGATTATCCCTGTGATGGAGCAGACTATTGGAGTGGAGATATCAGAGAAAAGGCAGTTGATGTGCCATCCTCAGGAAAGCAATGACCAAGGATAATATCTCATGTACAATTACGCTGTTATCTACTATAGGATTAAAGAAGATCAGGTAGAAAGAGCAGTTTTGAATGTGAGAAATCTTGATTATGCGATGACACAGTTCGCTTTGACGACTGAGAAATATTGTTGGACAGTTTGAGCTTGATGAGCTTTTTGGCGAAAAGAGAGCAGGCTGCTATGAAAAATTAAGGCGATTGTTGACGAAAAATCTGATGGTTGGGGAGTGGATGCTTTCTGTTGAGCTAAAAGATATCAATATCCCAGATGATCTTAAGAGAACAATTGGTAGCAGGCTGGAGGCAGAGAGAAAAGAGGCAAAAGATTATTACTTCAGAGGAGAACTTGCGGGAGTGCTGAGAATCTTACTAAGGCTGCAACTATGCTTTCTGAGGGCTCAGGTGCGCTTCATTTGAGAACTTTACAATCAATCAATGATATTAGTTCTGACCAGTCAAAATACTACTATTTGGATGATCCCAGTTGAGGTGCTTGAGGCAATGAAAGGAATCGCTTCATTGGCATAATATCTTCATAATGTAGAAAAAGAAAAACCTGACTTTTGATCAGGTTTTTGAATTTTCTAGTTCAAGAGAGTTTTCTTTTAGTTATTTGGAAACCAAAGTTTGATTTCAAGTTCAGCTTTCCTCCTCGTTTGCAGAAGCATGGATTACATTGTGGATTGGTCCATTAGGTCTTTTTGCTCAGAAATCGCCTCTGATAGTCCGAGGAGCTGCTTCTCGAGGGCGAGTTTTTCCCAGCCACTAGCTCTGACGGCTTCTATCACATTTTCTCCTTCAAAAGTAACGGAATAATCGTATCAGAAGCTATGATAGTCTCACAACTTCATTAAAAATTTCAGCATTTGTCCTAGTGAGAAGCTTCCCAATCGTTTCGTAGTGGCTTTCTAGTGTCTCTTTAGATGCTTTGAGGGCAGAGGTTTTTAGACTTGAATCCTGCCTGTTCAAAACGAGAAATTACAGCTCATTAAGGTTTTTGTACGGCATCTGGTTTTAGAATAATGAGTGTTTGCTGCATGTTTTTGATGAAGTAAAAAGAGGTTTTACTTTTATATGTGAAATCTCGCTTTTGAAAAGCAAGTGGAGATTTTCTTTGAGATATCTTGCATTTTTAGAGCAAGAAACAATAATAATCAGGCGGAAAAATCTGATTTTTATCTTTTTGAGAGATGGGAAGTAGTCAGTTATCTCAAGATACTAGATTTACAGAAGTTTATGACTGAGTATCCACATGTCGGAGCTTGAATTTGGAACAGGCGAGAGCAAAATATAGAAATTTATTGATGTGATTAGTGATCATAATCATTTGTATTATATTGATGCGAAGCCGATTATCTCTGATGTTGAATACGATCAGCTGCGTATCTGAAGAGCAGATTGAGGAATATTTTCCTCAGCTAATTTCTTCAAATTCTCCTACACAAGCCTTGATAGGTCAACTTTCTGAGGGATTTAAAGCTGAGCACCGTTTTCCTTTGCTTTCTCTTGAAAAATAGCTATACTCTTGCGGATATTAAGGCGTGGGCGCAGAGAGAATAAAAATAGCTGAAAAAGCTGGATGTAGAATCAGGAAATACCTCTTAGAACCTAAGTTTGACTGACTTTCTGTGGAGATTGTTTCCAAAATGGGAATTTGTGCGAGCGATTGCGAGATGAGATGGAAAAATATGAGAAGATATCACGCAAAATGTGAAGAACTATTAGAAATTTGCCAAAAGCAAATCCCTTACCCTGAGTCTTGAGGAGTGAGAGGGAAATTATGATGGGGACAGCTTTCTGAGCTCTAATCAGCAGAGGGAGAGTCAGGGATTATCTCCATCTGCAAATGACGAGAAATGCTGCAGCTAGAAGTATTAAACTTTTGGATAGTGCTGAAGTAGCTAGGAGAAACCTTGTTTGTTTTGTATATGATATTTTGGGTGAATCAGCATTTGATTTTTGAAAAGAGCCTTTTGACTGCCAGTATTTGAGTTGCCTTTTAGGAGTAAATGATCCACAGAATATTGAGGAAATCTGAGCTTTAACGCAAGATTTTCGAGCGCAAGCAATATTTGGATCAGCAGGACTCATGATTTTTGATGGGCTAGTGATAAAAGATGGCGGATGAGGAGCAGATCTATGAGAGAGCAAACATCTGAATGAGTCTTTTTGATCAGATTTTTCTGATGCTTGAAAGAGTAGCTTCGCAGTTGGTATTCGTAGTATTGGGTGCTACGGAGCATCATCCGAGGCGAGCTATTGCCTATAAATTCTAGCCAGCAGGTGGCTAGTCTAGATTCAGAGCTGTAGATTTTCAGGTGGGGAGGACTGGAATTATCGCCAGTTGCTATATTCAGCCTGTTCAGCCTCTGGAGTTCAGATTTCTAGGGTAAGTCTACACAATTTTGATTTTATTCAAAAATAAGCAAATCAAAAAGTGAGATTTTGTGTGGGTGCAGGAGGTTGAGAGGTTATCCCTTATATTGTGTGAGTGATTAAAGAAAGGAGGGATGGAACTGAGGATTTTATTCGTCCTCCACTTTTTGCCCAGCTTGTAATTGACCTATTAGTATATTGATATTCACTACTATTGTACAATCCAGCTTGTCCTGCTCAAATTAAGATTGTTCATTTTTCGGTTTCTAAGGATGCATGGATATCTGAGGAATTTGAGACTCATGGATTGAGCTGCTTGTTCAGTAGGGGGATTTTACGTTCAGTTTCTGATATTTGTGCTTTTAGAAAAGATTGAAAATCGATTTTGCTTCGTAAGTTTCCAAACTTTTGAGAAAAGAAGATCGACTGAACTTTGCTGGACAACCCGAGCTCTCGAAGAGAAAAGCGTTGTGGAACTTCTAAAATGCAGTAGAATCCTAATGTTGGGAAAATTGCTCCAAGATTTAGTAGAGTATTTGCTAAGCAAAAATGCAGCGCTTGAGGCGATATTCCAAATATTTTGTGAGATAAGAGGACTTCTGACTCTTGGTGTTTGAGGGAAAGATCATTTGAAGGGCTCAGCTTTTATTTTCTAATCACAAATTTAAAAAGTTTGTCTATTTTTGAAAGTGTTGAGTATGTAAAGTGATTTCAGAAGAGGAAAGGTGATAGCACTCTATTTGATGAAAGTCATTTTCATTGACAGGGAGCTTCCCAATGAGTAGGAGGTGCTCATTAAACACTTCCTGCAAGATAAAGGTTATCGAGTATGATGAAAATCCACTTCCAGACGACTAACTTTATGCTCATTGGAGAAAGCCTGGGCCTAAAGGCAGAAAAAGCAAAAACTCTGACTTGAAATATTTGATAGTTGAGGAAAATTGTTTCTGAAATTTGGACTTGAGTTTAGTGAATCTCAGCAGCAAAGAAAGTTATTCAACAGTGAGGACTTTTTAGATTATTTTATCGGTTTTTGAAAATGCTTGAGACAAAGGATTAGAGAACTTTTGGATTTTTCAATCCAAGCAAAAATCTCTTGGAGTATGATTTCCTTTTTAAGACCTTTGTTTGTCTTTGCTAAGAGATTCCTGGCCTTTTTCGTATTTAAAATTGAAACTAGCTAGAAAGTATTGATCATATTTGCCTTTTTGTCGCAGTGAGACATCCAGATCACTCCTGATGAGAAAGGCTTGGAGAGCGATCCTCTTTTGCATAAGATTAAAAATATCCAAATTGCGATTGGACATTTAGATGGATTGAGATTATTCAATGACCTTGAGAGGTGTTTTCGTTTTGGGAGAGGATTTGAAAGCCTAGTTATAAAGAGATGATATTTAGATGGAATGCACTGATTTCTGGAGGTGAGGTTATCCCCTGGAGTTTGAGGGGTTTATGTCAGCTTTCAAATCTTTTGTGTTGGATGTTTATTCATCTGAGATGTTGAGGTTTTTAGAGGCATAGGCATTCTTTTGATGTGTTCCTGATTCATGAAGAGTACGCCTTTTTGCTTCTGGAGCTACAGTTTTATAATTATGTGGATTTAAAGATTAAGAATACGCTTTTCTGTACCTTTGCGGTTGAAGTTGCGAACGACTGATCAGCATTTGAAGGGGCAGATCTTAACTACCTCAGAGCTGGAATTAAAAATGTATCATCATGTTGTGAGGAAAATCATACTTTTATCCTATATCAGGGAAATATTGGGTATAATCCAGATTTTTAAAGAGAAGAGATGGGGAATCTGATTTTGAAAGTGCAAGAAAATTTCTCTGAGAGTTAAATAGCCAATCTCAGTTCAGAAAATCCAAGAACTAGGTATATAGCTGTATGGTGATTGATTAGAAGATAAAGTTCTGTATATGTGTGATTGCTCGGTGGCTGAGTTGAGTCTAAGCGCTTGATTTGCTGAGGAATGGCTATATTCTCCACTGGAGTTTAATAAAATGATTTTCTGTGAGTTTCTTAGTTTATGCTGCAAAAATTCTGTTGCTAGTGATAATGATGGTTTTTGTCTACTTTGTTGGGACGAAAACCTATGCATTGAATCTGATCTTCTCCTTATGATGGGATATAGCAGTCCTTTGTTTTGAGAGGAGAGGTGACTTGAGAGCAAAAATGTTTCAATGATATGAAAAGATGAAGGCTGATTTGCAGGTTTCTTAAGTCAGCTCTCCTCGACTTTTTATAAATATGTATTCTTCCCTTATTAAATAAAATAAATTATAGATATATAAGATTGAAAAAGTTCAGCTTTTGAGCGTGCATTTTGAAAAGAGTTTGTGGTCGCATTATCATGGCGCTATTTTTGTGTGGTGCGGTCGTATGGATCACTGGAACATTACTCATAAAGCTCTCTCTATGTTTGTGGTACTTTTGGAGCGGGAGTTCTTGGATCTTCTTTAAGGACCAGAGCTTTCCAGGCTTTACTATTATGCTGCCCTTTGTGAGTTGTTTCTACCTGTGGTTCCAAAGGTCAGCAAATGTACTCAAAGGCGAAAGACTGATTTAAGTTTTTAAATCAGTGATTGAAAAATCTCTTGATAATTATTAGAAAATTCCTAGAGTAACTTTGTCTTTACTTTTACTGTTATATACAATGAAACACAAGAAATATGTAGTGCTATTCTTTTGATTCGTATTATTGCTAAAGGTGCTATCTTTAGTATTCGTGGATTGCCAAAAGCTTATCAACCAATGCAAACGAGGGGATGGCTATGGATTTGCATGAGGTGGTGCTTTTCGCAACCTTGGACTAACTTTATTTTTGGATCCTGCTCAGTGGCTTTTTGTGCTCGGACTTGGAAGTAGTGCTTGGAGCATTGCTTATTCTTGGGCTTTTTCGTTTCTTTATGTGGCTCAATTCTTGCCACTATTATTATTATGCTTGGATGCAATGAATGTGAAAGGATGGGATTGGGATAAGATTGAGAGTTAGATGCGGTTCTCTGCAGGACTACAGATGCACTTACAGTGCGTGGATCAAGATTCGCTCTTTCGAGGCTACTTTTCTGCCATGCTGCGAGAAAAATAATGATGGAAAGGTATGTTGCTCAAAGAGAGAACTCAATAGTTTCAGGATTTTTCTTTCTCTATATTGAGATTAAGAAGATAAAGAAAACTCTCTTCTCTATGAGGAGTCATGAAATAGAGGAAAGATTTTCTATCTCTTGAAAATGCTGATCTCTATTACTGCTTGTTAAATATTGGTGCTATATTTTATATTATTATCACAGAAAACAAATGGCAAAATATAGCATAGACATAGACCGTCTTGCACAGATGAAAAAGGCTTTGTGGAGCTCAAAGGAAAATGCCACGATCAAAAAGCTGAATAAGCTGGGAGGCAGAAGGCGCAAACTCAGCGGCAAGACTTTGAGAGAAGCTATCAAGAATCTTGGGCATCAGGCAGAAGTTGCTGAGAAAGCGACAGATTACAATAGAGTTGCTCAGATCCGCTATGGGAGAATTACCTCAGGCACAAAAGCAGCTCGAGGGAGCTAGAAACCAAAGCACAGCAAAAGAGCTGCCTCTCAGGATAGTGTAGATAGTGAAGATGTAGCTCAAGTTGGCCGCTGAGTGGACAGGAATCCCTGTTTGCTAAGCTCGTTTCTACTGAGATGCAAAAATTATGCAGATCTTGAGAATTTTGAAAAAGAATCTGTTGTTGGACAAGAAAGGCTGTTCATCTCGTAGCCATGATGAATGCTATTCGCCGAGTACAAGGGCCTGGACTCAAAGATCCGAATATAGACCAATTGGATCCTTCCTTTTTCCTTTGACCTACTGGATAGGAAAGACGCAGCTTGCAAAAGCGCTTGCGATACCTTGTTTGATGATGAGAATGCTTTGATTAGAATTGATACTGTCAGAGTATATGGAGAAGCATTCTGTATCCAGATTGATAAGAGTTCTCCTCCAGGATATGTTGGTTATGAGGAGAGGACAGTTGACAGAGGCTGACTAGGAGAAAGCCGTATGCTGTCGTGCTAACAGATGAAGTGGAAAAAGCGCATCCTGAAGTCTCTTTCATCTGCTTTTACAGGTATTAGATGATGAAGATTGACAGATAGCACTACTGGAAAGGAGCGTAGATTTCAAGAATACTATTTATTATCTTGACCTCAAATATTGGTTCTGAACTCTTGCTAGGCAAAACAGGAGATATCAGATTTTCTGATCTTTTTATCTAAAGATGATGCCATTGCTTCAGCAGCATTTTCGAAATCCTGAATTTTGAATAGACTTGATGATCGTCGTGCTTTTCAATTCCTTTGAGAGAGTGAGATTCGTGATATTGTCGATGTGCAGCTCAATGGCTATCTCAAGCAGATGCTTTACGAGGGAAAAGAGACTTGCAGTTGAGCTTACAGAAAAGGCGAAAAGCTTCCTTGCTGCAGGACGAGATCCTCAGGTTTGTCAAGACCGCTCAAGAGAGCTTTGCAGACCTATCACTTTGGAAGTGAGGTGGCACGTTTGAGATGTTGGTGAAAATCCCAGCACAGTCTCGAAGTTATCGTAGATGAAAAGTGAGAAAGTTGAACTTTCTACTACAAAATAATCGAGATTTTAATCGTTTGATAATCTTCTATGATTGAATTAGTATATAGCTCTCTTGAGGGTCCAGGCTTTGATAAGCTTTTTCGTAATCAATATATGAGTTTGCGAGCATCTCAAGAGCTTTTCTTCTCAAAAATTTTGCGTTTCGATTCAGATTTTTATCCAGAAAGGGACCTTAAGAAATAGACGAGGAATCCTGAATTTATCACATGAGCGTCGATTCCTCGGCTTTTTCCATGTCTACAAAAGAGTTTTCTTCTATGATTTGCTCGGTCATAACGGTTTCAGGAAGATCGGATGTCTAGCTGATTTGCTCAAACAGTGTATAGGGAGTGGAGGTAGGAGTTCCTTTTGGAGAGTAGTCAGATTTTGATTCTAACTTCAGATTTGGATTGCTTTTGAAGGTGGTGTTTGTAGAGCAAGTGTGTCAGCGAGATTCCGATATTTACTAGGAAAGAAATCTGTTCATGGTGTTGGTGTTTTGTGTGTGGTGTGTGGTTTTGGTTTTTTTGTGGGTGGGTTTTTGGTTTGTTTGGTTTGTTTTGGTTTGGTTTTGTTTTGGTTGTGGTGTGGTTTGGTTTTTGTTGTTTTGTGTTTTTTTTGGGGGGGTTTTTGTTTTTGGTTTTGTGTTTTGTTTTGTTTGGGTGGTTGTTGTTTTTGGGTGGGTTGGTGGGGGTTTTTGTTTGGTTTTTTTTGGGTTTGTTGTTTTTTTTGTTTTTTTTGGTGTTTTTTGTGGTTTTGTTTTTTTTTTGTGGTTGTGTTTTATCAAGATGCAAATCTTGGGTTTTATGCAATTTTTGTGATTTGATGGTTTCAAAGTCTATTATATATATATGTGTTGCATGTCTTGGGTGGAAGAGTGTTTATTTTGATTGAAGCATATTTGGTTTGTTTCATTATTGTTATTTTTGTTTGTTCATGTTTCATGAATTGGTTTTTGTTGTTTTGTGGTTGTGTGTGTGGTTTGTGTGTTGTTTTGTTGTGGTGTTTTTGTTTTTTTTTTTGTGTTTTTTTGGGTTGTGTTGGTGGGTTGTTGGGTTTTGGTGGGTTGGTGGTGTTGGTTTGTGTTGTTTGGGTGGTGTTGGTTGGGTATTTATAGATCTGAGTCGGGTGGGATCTCAGTATGGACTTTTAATCAAAAATATTTTTGATGTTGGTAGGCCTTGAAGATTCTTTTTTCATTTGTTGATATGTGTTTGTTGGTTGTTGTGGTTTTGGTGGTTGTTTTGGGGGTTTTGTTTGGTTGGGGTGTGTTGGTTTTTTTTGGGGTTTTTGTGGTTTTTTTGGGGGTGGGTTTTTGGGGTTTGGGTGTTGTTTTTTTGTTTTTTGTTTTTTTTTGGGTGGTTTTGTGTTTTGTGGTGTTGGTGGTTGTTTGTTTTGTTTTTTTTTGGGGTGGTTGGTGGGTTTGTGTTGGGGGTTTGTTGTTTTTGGGTGTTTGTTTGGGGTGATTTTATATATATTTTTGTTGGGTAAAAGTTGGTCTATGGGTTTGGTAGCTTGTTTATCTGTTTCGCTGGGAGGTAACTGGAATATTGTTTTTTTTGTTTGTTTTTTGGTGTTTTTGGTTTGTGGTTGTTTTGGGTGTTGTTGGTGTTGTTTGGTTGTTTGGTTTTGGTGTGGGTGTGGGTGTGTTTTTGTTTTGTTTGTTGTTGTGTGGTTTGTTGGTGTGTTTTGTTGGTTGTTGGTGTTTTGGTTTGGTGTTTGTGTTTGGTTTTTTTTTTTGGTTTTTTTGTTTTTTTTGGTGGTGGTTGTGTTTGTTTTTTTTTGTTTTTGGTTGGGGTGTTTTTTTTTTTTTTTTGTGTTGGTGGTGTTGTTGTTTTGGGTGTTGTTTTGTTTTGTGTTTTTTTTTTGGGGGGGTTGGGTTTGTGTTTTTGTTTGTTTGGGGGTTTGGTTTTTGTTTGGTTGGTTGTTTTTGTTTGGTGGTGTGGGTTTTTTTTGGTGTTTGGGGGTGTTTTTTTGGTTTTGGTTTGTTGGGTGGTGGTGTTGGGGTGGTTTTGGTTTGGGTTGGTTTTTTGGTTTTTTGTTGTGGTTTTTTTTGGTGGGGTGGGTTTCTCATGTTGAACTTGTAATATAACAGGTAATTTTTAATTATGGTCTGATATATATAAGCATGACTTGGGGTTGTTTGGTTTGGTTGTTTTGGTTTTTTGTTGGGTGTTGGTTGGTTTGTGTGGTGTTTGTGTTTTGGTTTTTTTTGTGTGTGGGGATTAACTCAAGTATAAGGAGTTTTCTTTTTCACAAGATTTTATTATGAGATGATGTCTTTTATACTTCCTATTGTCAGCAAGTATCAAGGGATCCCTAGTTAAGATCAGATTTGTATTTGCATTTGGATAGAGATTGTTTATATTTACTCAGTGGAAATGGGAGTTTTTATTTGAATAAGAAGATGAAATGCTACAGAACAACAGCCAATTCTTTCGTGTGTCTTTTTGAGAAATGAATAACATGTAGATAAACAGACTTCTTGAGAGAAGTTGCTAGAAGATAGAATGAGGGAACTTGAAAACTCAGTTGAATACTTATACCTGGAGGAGTTGTAGTCTTGGCAAAAGCATCAGAGAAAAGATTCAGCCAGATTTGTGAGAACTGATGACAGTGAAAAGAAGCTTGAGGAAATTGTAGAGGATATGCTCTCGCTTGAGAGCAAATCTGCTTTGTGATTGCACGTGCACTAAAACCTGCTCAGATTTATGCGATCAATGAAAAGCGTAGTGTGGTCGGTGAGAGACAAAAACTTAAAGAAAAGATGGTTGCTCGAGATAGGATTGATCTGATTTTGAAGATGAGAAACACATGCAGAGTGTGAGGTGAAGCCAGACTCTCAGACTGAGCTATGCTGCAATTAAGCATATGCCTGGGAATTTATGGAATGGGTATGGAGCCCAGTAGTGACCAAGGAGGTTCTTCTGGAAGTGGAAGCTGGCAGGCAACGAGAGGAAACTAGAAACCAATGCAGAAAGAAATGAAGAGAGGCATTTGAAGGAGAAGGTTTTGAAAAGAGAAAAGAAGCTTGTTGAATACGAACAAAATGAGGAAACTCCATCGTGATGCCTCGTCCAAAAGAAGCGAATGCCAACGATCGGGATCGTTTTGATATACTAATGTATAACAGAAGTCCTCATTGCTCAATCGCTGACCAATAATAAGGGCGTTTCCTTGCAGAGAATAAGCTGCGACGCTTTCTGGGATGCGAATGTTGGGAAGTGTTATCTGATCACAAATCCAGAAACCTGAAAGCTTGGTAAAGGAGGTTCTGCTTAACGATACGATTGGATTTACTCAGAGATTTGCCTCAAAGTTGGTAAAATCTTTCTGCTTTAACTCGCGAAGATAGTATTGAGCTCGTAAGATGCCCATGTTATTGATTCGAGTGATCCCTTTGTTGATGGTGAGAGAGAATAGAGGTTAGTCACATAAGGTTTTGAGCGATATTTGGAGCACATCAGGATAAGATCTCTTGTCTCGCATGTGTGGAATGATAGAGCTGAAGAGGAAAGAGAATTGCACAGCAGGGAGAAATATTCGCAATTTTAACTGTGTATTTATCTCTAAAGTTAAAGGGAGTAGAAAAGGTGTTTGAGGAATTGATGATGAAAGTTGATTAGAAAAAGTAAAGTAAAATTTTAAGATACATTAGAAAACCTGACTTTTGATCAGGTCTATTGCTATTCTTCAATAATGCTCTCTCCTGTATCCATTTGATCCAGTATCTCGCTCCGGATCTGTTGGGTCTATAGACTGTGATTTTTCAGTATATTGTTGAGAAAGATTCCTTCATCACTAAGGTTAGTATTTCTCCTTTGTGTTCTACCACTCCATGGAGGGTATTCCTTCCTTTCTCATTCAATAATAACTCAGCTTTCGTGAATCCGTGCTATATTCAGATAATTGAATTCAGGTTTTCTTTTAATCTTTCTTTTAGCACTGAGTTTTATTAATAGCTTTTAGCAAGATAATCCCCAGAAATGCTTGTAGCTATTCCAATTTACAGGTGAGAAACAGAAGAATGTAGATAGCTCCATCACTGCTGTCATTTTCTCTGGATCTTGAGGATCACATTTGATGTTTACTATTTCCATCAACTACTATGAGAGGTATTTGACTTAACAGTAGACCATGTTTCGTGCTTAACTCCTCACTACCGCATTGATATTGAGGTAGGCTACACATCGTGTCGCCATCTGAGTCAATGCTTTCTTTCTACTTCTATAACTTTTGCCAAGCTGAGCTAAGTCCATTTAGCGATGAGCTGCAGTTGGTGTCCAGCAACGATATGGTCCCACTCCGCAAAATAATAAACCTACTAAAAGGGAATAAAAGCTGTAGTTATAATACATCGTGCTTATAGAGACATCTGATGTTAGAGATACATAATCATAGATCTTAGCAAAAATGGATAGTTTTATTCATGTCTTCTTCAATAATGCTTTTTAGTATCAATCCCAGTATTCGCTTTTGAGGATATCATAGTATTGATATAGACTGTGATTTTCGGATATGTAGGCTGATAATAGATCGGTTCATATCACTTGTTAGGATTTCTCCTTTGTAGTTCCGCTCTGATGAGATATTCGCTATTTGCTCCATGCACAACTCATGTTGCTTTTAGAGGTCGATCCTCAAGCAATATCAAGTCTGATTTCTGGCACCTGCTTTAGCACTGATAATCGCTAAGCAGGGAAGATTCCTCAAATCACTGATTAGATGCTAAAGAGATGAGAAAGGCCGCGAATCCACTGCTACTGTTCCATCGATATGATTGCGATGTCTTCAGGATCATTTCCACGTTGCAAAATGCTCGGAGCTCTGATCACTTCTTCATGATAAGTACTTGATGAGCTTTACTCCACAGAGTTCTAGCACATGCTGCAGTCTCCGTGACTATTGATATTCCAGTTTAATGAATGGTGCTTTGACTTGTATAGTTAACATTGGTTTTCACTCTAGAATCCAGAGCTGTCGTGAGAGATTCCATTTAGGACAGTTTTGGCTCTGTTATTTGTGAGAGTAGGCGAGGATACTCTGCTGCTACAGGATTCCTATATTAAAGAGCAAGGAACGCTTTTTGTACATTATTGCTATAAAATATACCAAGCATTTTGGTATCTATATCTTTTATCATGAGTTAACAAGATATGCTAGTAGCTGATTCTCATGAAGAATCCCTAGTAATTGATCAGGATTTTTACTATACTTATTTATAACTTATCGGCTGTGGTAGAAAAAGATCTCTGAATCTTAATACGGTGCACATTTCTTGGCCAGATTTGGCTTTGGTTATCAGTGGATTTTCAAAATCGTAGATTATGACAACATTAAGCAACCTCAGACTTGCTCGAGAAGACCTTTAGAACACTATGGAGAAGATAAACGCCTTCTCCTATTCAGGAAAGAGTGATTCCACTGCTTTGTGGCTAGAGAGAGAATATTGTCGGTCAGGCTGCTACAGGAACAGGAAAACCGCAGCTTTTTGACTACCGACAGATTGAAAGAAGCTTTGCAGACCCAATCGTCCCAGTGCATCGATCCTTGCGCCGACTAGAGAAACTCCTGCAAAGACCAAGTAGCAGAGGAAATTGAATCCTTTCAAACACGGAAAAAGAGCTGAGAGTCCTTTCGATTATGTGTGGAGGACAGTCTTATACTATCTCAGATTTCAGCTTTGAAAAGGGAGTAGATATTTAGTGTTGATACGTGCAGGTAGTGATTGATCATTTGGATCGTGGAAGTTTGAAGCTTGATAGTTTGGAGATTTCATTCTGGATGCAAGCAGATGAGATGCTGAATATGGGATTTATTGATGATATTGAGACTGTGAATTTCCAAAAAGCAAATCCTGATAAAGGTGCTCTTGTTTTCTGCTACAGGTGCCTAAAAGAAATTCCTCTCAGTTACTACGAAATATGAGACTATCAGCCTCGTTTCTGTGAGAAAATGATCAGATGAAAAGCGACAACTCAGACTTCTCAGATCGATTTTGAGGTGCAAGAGGAGGATAAGCTATGAATGCACTCTGTAGGGTCGATTGATGAGAACCAGATTTTATAGGATTGTGTAAAGACAAAGTTAGATGCTGACTTTGTAACTGGGAAATTGAGTGGGAGAGAGGAGTATCGAGCCCATGGTTTGCATGGAGATGGTTTTGCAGAAGCAGAGAGAAACGATTCAGAATCAGTTTAAAAATAAGACTGCAAAATCCTTTGTCGCGACTGATGTGGCCTGCTAGGAGGAATTGATGAACACCGATATCACGCGTGATCAATTATGCTCTGGCCTCAGGAGACTGAAAGGTATGTGCATAGAGTTGGGAGAACAGGAAAGACGCTTGAAAACCTGCAATCATGATCGGTTTTGTAGCGACTCCACAGGAATATAGAAAACTCATTTCTCCCAAAAGAGTTGCAAGACTGATATTCAAGAAAGTGAGTAATCCCATTCAGCAGAGTGAGATTATTGCAGAAAGAACAGCTTTCTAGAGATGTTGATGCAGTGCTTGATGGACACATATGGACGATCTTCCCTGTTATCAAAGAACTTGAAAACTCTAGCACTCCAGAAGAAGTGATTGCTGCGCTCTTGAGACTCAAATCTATGATGATGGTTTTTAATCCTCAGATGTATAAGGAACCAGTGTGATGCAGATTGATACGACTGGAGTCCAGACTTTTTATTGCTGCTTTATGAGCTGGTTATAGTCCCTCGTAGTTTAGTAGATATGTTGGTAACTGAGAGCACACGGGTAAAGTGCAAGGATGATTGACGATGTGAGAGTGATGGAGGATTTCTCTTTTGTGACTGTGCCGTATCTAGAGGCTGAACATATCCTTCATGCTTTCAAATCTCGTAGGTGAAAGGGAAATCACTGATTTCTAGGCAAAAATGGATCATGGTTCATCTTCTACTCAAGAAGGGGATTTTCTAGAAGAAGGTAAGTTGTTTTGATACTGGATGTCTTCAAACTGCTTTTTATAAGTATTATTGTATATGATTATGAAGAGAATTAGGTTTGTTTTGATAACTCTTTCAGTATTGAGTTTTTGCTGGCTGTGGACTACAAAACACTCCTGAATTCCAGCCAAGTCTTCAAGATCAGATTTCTTTGTATTGTTTGGATCATGAGGGAATCTAGAGATGAGAGAGGAGGGCTGAAAGCTTCATGGGTATTGTATCTTTTGCTGATGGAAAGTGAATGTGCAGAGGCAGATTTCTTTAATGGAGTGTGCAAGGCAGGAGAGATTTTTGGTGAGACAAGCAAAAGATGAGAAATCTGAGTTTTGGTCGGCGGATGAGGCTGCAGAAGTCGAGGTGAACTCTGGTAGTGTTGATGCAGATTCTGGGGCTGATGAGATTGTGTTAGAGTAGAGAGTCTACTCCTTGCAAGAAAAAGCTGATTCCTATAAAAAGGTCAGCTTTTAGTTTTTGTAATTTAAGATATGAATCATAGAAAAGTTATTATTATCGGGTCTGGACCCTGCTGGACATACTGCAGCAATTTATACAGGAAGGCATTACTTGACATTGATGTTTGAGGATTTATGGCTGGTGGGATCGCTGCTGGAGGTCAGCTACGACTACAACCGTTGTAGAGAATTTCCCAGGTTTTTCCAGAGGGGAATCGATGGTAGTCAATTGATGAGCCAGATGAGAGCAATCCTCAATTCTGGAGCAGAAATTCAGACTAAGAACTGTTGAAAGTGTTGAGTTTGAGCAAAAGACCATTTGAAGTCGAGTTTTGATCTGATGTATTTACAGCTGATAAGCTTTGATTGACGACTGGAGCTACAGCAAAGAGAATGCATATCGCAGGAGAGGAGCTCTTTTGGCAGAAGGGGTATCTCTGCTTGTGCGATTTGTGATGGAGGCTTCCAATCTTTAGAAATAAGAAGATTTTTAGTAGTTGGAGGAGAGATGCAGCGATGGGAAGGCGATTCATCTCACACATTTTTGCAAGTGAAGTGGTTGTGCTTCAAGAAGAGAACAGCTCAGAGCTTCAAAGTATGATGCAGGAAAGGGCACTCAATAACCCTGAAAATCACTTTCTCTCTGGAATACTACCAAGCAGTTGAGCGGTGGAAATCAGCTCATGAAGGTTCAGAAATGGTTAATAATCAAACTCAAGAAAAAGCTGGTTGAATGTTCAGGATTATTTTTATGCGATTGGTCTGAAAGCCAAATACGTTTCCTTGTATGGTCAGCTTGAATTGGATGAAGCTGGGTATATTCAGACGCAACCTGGTAGCACTCAGACGAGTGTCGCTGGAGTGTTGCTGCTGCAGATGTGCAGGATAAGAAGTATAGGCAGGCGATTACTTCTGCTGGAACTGGATGTATATGGCAGCACTTGAGCTGAGAAACATTTGCAAGAAAGAATTAAGAAAAGTGAAGCGACCAGCTCCTTAGGATAGTATTCTAAGGAGTTTTTATCTTCAATATTCTTCGGATGATGGATCTGAGTTTTCATCTTTTGCTTGTGATTAGTTTTATTCTATTCTTATCACAGCTGCTCAATACGAAATACTAAACAATTTTCTCAGTCAAACTTTCCTCCTTTTAAGGAGTGAGAAAGCTCTGAAAATCTCAACCTGCAGCTCTGATGATGGACTCTCCTCGAAGTCTCGCATGAGCTCAAGTATGCTTTTGATGCTTTAGCAGAGGATGAGTATGCTGATCAACTTGTCTTAACGAGTACCGAAAATCTCTCAGAGTTCCGCTCAGGGTTTCTAGGGGCAGGAATATATAAGATCATTGAGGGAGCGATTGCAGCCAGATGAAGATGCTCTCCACCCAATCAATAATCGCTATTCACAGAGCTTTTATGAGGATAAATAATCACTACCTATGGGGAATATCTGGAGATGGCATTAAGCGATAAGACTCCGCTTGCTTATTATCCGGCAATCAGAAAATCCCAGTATCCAAATCTCCAGCTTTTAGAGTTTGTGGAAACAGCTGCTGATATTCCGCTCTGATATAGTAATGGGTATTTGCTTGCTCCACCTTATGCTTTCCCAGTCGATAAAAATAGTTTCTCTTTTTCAGCTCAAAAGAGTAGTGATTCTTCTCTTCCAGAATCTTACCTTCAGCAGGATGAATATATCAGAACTCATGGTCGTCGCTTTTTAGAAAACTGAGGGTAAGCAGTATAGAAACTATATTGGAAGGCTAAGTTGGGGTTTTATAGGTGGAGTAATCCTGATGACACTATCACTATGCACTCTTGAGACGTCTGATTTCAAACTTCTTTCTTTCCCAGAGATAAAAACCCTATGAAACGACAGGTCAGCCACGAGATCTAAAGATTATGAGGTAAAATTGATACACAGAATCGAAAGCTCCTACTACGATACTTTTTGAAATCCAGAACTTGCCTATTATGACAATCATATATGTATTCTCCAACTTTTTGGCAGCAGTTTTCCAATAGATGGAGCAAGTATGCATCGAGATATTAAAAAGGTTCGTGAGAATGAAAAGATTATGATACGAGCTATGGACTTTATGGATAAAAGACTACTATTATCAAATGCTGTGATCACTCTGATGGAATTACTATACTCTCAATAGAATCATAACTCTCACCTCGTTTGCGTTCTATATTGACTCGACTGGATCTCCTCGTAAAATGAGTTTCTTTTGATCTTTAATATTCTTCGGATGATTTGATTTTTGTCTTTGCTTGCTGGTGAGTAGCTTTTGAGCAGTTGTAGCATCTTGTCGCAGGAGAGAAAGGTATTGAGTGGGGAACTTGCTCAGCAAGAGAGTTTGAGTGGAGGATGGTATCTCATTTTCCAGTGCACACCGATTCAGGTCAGACCGTTTTGTAAGTGAGAGCCTATTGATATTGATAATGTTGCTGTGAATTGTAGAGTATAGAGCAAGGGAATATTTATTTTTCGTCAACTATTGATGGACTCCGAGTGATTGTAGAATGATATCTATTTTTGAGGAGGGTATCTTTTGATGATTATGAGTTCAGACCAAGTGAAATCACCAGTTTGTGAATCTGAAGGAATGAAAGTTCCTTTCTGGGAGCCGATAGGAGAGATATAAAGCTCTTAGCAAAATTTTATGAAGAGACATTGATTGTCTGAGAAAAGCTGATTGAAAGTGCTTGAGTTGAGTGTATAGCGATTTGATACTGATGCAGTATTTCAATGTGGACAGAGTAAACTTTGTAAAGTCTCTTGAGGGAATTAACGACTACAGAAGACTTAAGTTGAAAAATTACTTTATTTTTGGTGACGGACCTCAGTGAATTCAGACTTTGAAGACTTATCTTGTAATTAATGATAAAATTATGATAATGGCAATCTTGTAATTTCTAAAAACGATGACTACTATAATATCACAACAGAATGAAGCTGGGTTGTTAGCTCAATGGATTGAGATAAGATTGTTCTCAAAGAGATATACTGAGAAACTTAAAGAACCCTATATCAAGACCAGAACTGCTTGAAAATTTATGAGGATGACGGGAAAACAATTATCTGAAACTACAAGGTAAAGATTTTGTGAGATTCCATGTAATCTTGCATATAAAAGACCTCTAGGATCACCTAGAGCTTTTTGTTAACTTGACTTTTTGTTACATAATCTTTACCTTTAAGTTCCTTTTATTCTTAGGTAGAAGAAGATGAGGAAAATCTGACTTTGGTCTCCGGTCGTTGGAGTAGTACTTTTAAGTGGCTGTGATTTTACCGCGGGGAGGAGACAGTATTGAGTGGAGATGTCTTACAAACAGGAAACGAAATGAGGGGTCTCTCAGCAGAAGCTTTAAGCTGAAGAGCGAAGCTTACCCTTACAGAAGGGCAGAAGCGGACAGGGATGCTACTCCGATTGTTATAATTACAAAAAGCGAATAGCGGAGCGATTGTAACAGACGGAGATTCGCTCATCTATAGAAATGAAGTCTATGGTTTTCAGGTAAAGCTTGGGAAGAGACTAAGGAGCAAACTTTTGTAAACTGGAGATAGAACTGGAAATAATAACCAACCGACCTTTTTGCTCTATGGGAAAAGATAAACGAGAGAAATACAAGAGATAATAGTACATTATGAAGATCAGGATTCGTAGAGATTTTAGGGTAGAAAATTCTTAATAGTCAGCAATATCAAGACGCCTACTCAGGGGCAGTATCTGATATATGATGAAGAGGTGATTCTATCTGAGATCTTGTGATTCAATGAAAAATATTTTCCAAAGTATTGTCACTATATGTTTGGCATGAAATGGTGGCTAAGCGATTGCCAAATCTTGTCTATGCTTCCTATCAGAGAACTGAATCTTCTGAGGAGAAAGAGTGCGAAATCGACCTCATAGAAATCTTATATAAGGATTTTGTTGTATTTAATATCTAGTATAATTCTGTTAAAAATAAAAACTCTAGGATAACCTAGGGCATTAACTTGACTTTTGTTGTATGATCTTTTACCTTTTAAGTCTCACTTTTATTGTTTCAGTAGAAGATGAAAACTGACTTTGGTCTTGATTTGCTGGTGTCGCTTTTTGGAGATGTGAGTGCTAGCAAGAGAGAAGATGTTGAGTGGGGAGAGTGATGAGTGAGAGGTATTGAGTGGAGAGGTTGTTCAAGAGGAGGAAGTTTTGATCAGAAACTCTTATGTCTCAATTCGAAGTGTACGCCTATTCAAGTGAGACCGTTTGCAGAATGAGAGCGATTGATATTGATAAGGTAGCCGTGAACTGTAGTATGAACAAGGGGATATTTACTTTTCATCAACTGATGGGCTTAGGGGGCAGGTGTGGAATGATCTCTATTTTTAATGAAGGGATTTTTAACTGAGATGATGACGACCAAGTTAAATGACCAGTTTGTCAATCAAAGAGGATGGATATCTGCACTGCAGGGAGCCGATAGGAGAATATAAAGTGCCTGCTGAGTTTATGAAGAGGCATTGACTGCCTGAGAAGAAGTTGATCCGAAAAGTGCGGGATTCTTTGTCAACAACGCTGGGGAACCTCGAGAGGAATTCTTTTGCGGACAAACAAAGCTTTGTAAATCACTCAAGAACCTCTGCTGAATACTGAGAAGCTTGAGAGAACTACTTTATCTTTGAGTACAAGATCCTACGGAAGATTCCTATGAAATTATCTCGTAATCAATGATAAAGCTTTTATAGCAGCGAGAAGGTAGTATCTTAGAAAATTCTCAGTGATACATTAGAGAAGAGTGAGATCAGAGGTCTCTCAAATCACTCCAGAAAAAGATAGTTTTGAGGAGATTAACCCAAGGACGTCTTGTAGAACCTTATAAATCAAATCCTGATCTTCTCTCACATTATGAGAAAAGGATGATGGAAAAAGCTGCTATTGGAAGCTTTAAAGTAGAGACTTGTGAGATTCCATCTAACTCTACATATAAAAAGACCTCTAGGATCATCAGAGGCTTTTTCGTTAACTTGACTTTTACTGTGAGATCTATATCTTCAAATTCACTTTTATGAAGTAGAAGAAGGTGAGAAGAATTTGATTTATTTGTCTGGTCGCTGTCTGTGTAGTTTTTGAGTGGTTGTGGAGTCTTGCCGCAAGAGGAGAAGGTATTGAATGGAGATATTTCTGAGCTGCAAACAGAGTTCTGCCAGCGCAGACCTTTAAGTTGAAAGAAGGAAGCCCACCCACCAGAAGTGCAGGCACAGACAGGGGATACTACCCGATTGTTGTAATTACAGGAGCGAGATAGCGAAGCGATTGTGAGACACAGACGGGAGATTCTCTCATCTCATAGAAATGAGGTCTATGGTTTCCAAGTAAAAGCTTGGGAAGGAATGGAAAAGGAGGACAGATTGGTGGCAAGTATACCAGTACCTGATGATAACGAATTAAAGGAGAGCTGATATTGTTTTTACTCTTCTATGATCGAAGAGGGGGAAAGCTTGAATGCTAGCATTCCAAGAGGAATGGATTTAAATTCTATCACAATAAAACACTATTAGCATTCAATCACATAAACTTTATAAACAGACAGTAATGGAACTCAAAGAAAATTGACTTTATGATGATAGTAGTTCAAAAATTTATAAGTCAATTTTAGGCAAGAGTAAAAATTATTACTTTTTAGGAGAAAAATAGTGATGGGTCACCTTTCGCTTATACAATATGAGTATGATACTGAGACTTTGATAAAGATATCTTTGGACTCTAAAAATCTTTGATATAAAAGATGTAAAAGAATAAGAAAAAGCCTCTAAGAAAACTTAGAGGCCTCTCTCCCTAATATATAGAGTTCCTTAGTATTCCTTGTACTGTAAAGTTTGCAAGTTGGCTAGCGAAGCTAAATTGAGAGAGAATCAAAAATTTCTCCAGATGAGAGAAAGCTTTCTCCTTGAGTATGAAAACACTATCAAAGGAAAAATCTTTATTCTCATCACTCCACTATGCAAAAGATAAAATCTGATCTTGCTCACTTTTATACTGAAAATGCAAAAATATTATCAGACCAGGCAAAAACATTGGACTGATGGTCAGTATTTTTGGACTATATCAAAAAGTTTAAATCTTGAAAAGCCAAAGAATTCTTGAACTTGGATGTGGAGGAGGGAGATTTCTTTCTTATTTTAAGGAGCATTGGAGCTGAGATTTTGAGTATCATGGGTAGATTTATCAGAAGGCTTACTTGCCTATGCGAGCAAGGATCATCCAGAGTGTGTGTTTAGCTGTGGAGATATGAGTGTTTTTATGCAGAATGCAGCGCAGGAGCAGTATGATGTGATTGTTGCGTGTGCGAGGGTTTTCAGCATTTGCCGAGTGTGGAGGAGAGGAGAAACTTGCTCAAAAACTGTTATAAATCCCTCAAGTATGATGGAATTCTGTTGATGACTAATTGGTCGCTTTCAAGTTGGTTTTTGAAGACCTATCGAAAGCAAGTTGCTCGTTCAATCTTAATGCGAATCAATAGAAGAAGGAGTTGGAGAGATATTTATGTTCCTTTGAGCAGAGGGAAAAAGACTGAATTCAGATTTTATCATGCCTTGGCTGAGCTTAAGGAGCTTTTGTTGACCTCTGGATTTGTAGTAGAGGAGCTTTCATATCTGGATAAAAAGGGAGAAAAATTAGGGATCGAAAGAAATCAAATAATTCGTGTGCAGAAGAAAACGGTTTTTATTGGAGTGGGGATGAAGATGAGAAAAGGAATAAAACTCTGACTTTTTGTTACTTTTTATTGTGATTGGCTACTATGTTTATCGCTCTCATTTTTCGCATCAGATGGTAATTGTCTCTTCTTATGATGAAATGTATTCAGAGCAGCAGCTCCCTCAAACTTCAGCTTTCTTTTTGATACCATGGTTTCTTACAGTGAATAAGCCGGTATCGCTCTTGTCTGGTATAGGAAATAATGCTCAAATACCTACCTTCCTGCTGAGCAAGATGGAGAGCAGTCTTATTCGGATAGTTTGGGGCAGACAGGAATTGAGAGCACTATAGGTATTCTCTGAGTTTGGAGAGGTTGAGCACGGATTTGCTCGCTGATAGGATCGATTTTTGAATGAAAGCTGAGTACATCTGCTTTCTCTTACTTCTTCGACTCCAACTGGCAATATGAGCCGATTTTGCTAAATAATTATCGACATCCAAAAGACTGATCAAATTCTCCAGTTTTTGTAAAGCACTTTCTCATTATGATTTAGATACAGTACTTGCTTTGCATAGAAGTAAATCAAGGTGTATTGCCGTTTGAGTGAATGCTTTGATGATTGTCGTAATATTTCCTATGAAAAGTGAGAGTCTCTCATTATCCTCGCAAATTGTGATACTTGATGAGGACCTGAAGATATGAAGATGAAAGTTTTTATCGCAGGAAGGCGTTTGTATCTTTACTTTTTAGAGACTCCACAGACGACTAAGTATATTTTTGATGTTAATAATGATATTATTTTGATATGAATTTGCCACAGGAAATATGAAATAGGAAAAATCCGTCAGGAAGCTGACGGACTTTTTAATTACAATTCTGTTACTTTCCCATTAGGATCAAATATGAACTCGAAATGCTCAGTATTTTTAACCTTTTTCTATGAATTTGTTAAAGTGAAAAGAACTGGATTGCTTGATCAATTTTTATATTGTTCATAGGTTCATTTATTGATACTTTGTTAGCTTTTCTGGGCTGAGAGATTATGCATGGTTTGGACATCTTTGCTAAATTTTTCCTTTAGTGCTCCCTCGAACTTCTCTTCAGTTAGTCTTGTTTGTCGTTGCATTACTCTCTTCATTGCTTTTTCTTCTTTTTGTGCTAAAGGTTTATGTTTTGGTGCTTCTTTAGCTTGTTGAGGTGGCTCTGATAGAGGTTCTTGAACGCTCTCTTGTTTGAGGCTGACTGTGTGATATTTTTCTTTTTGGGAGGAGCTGGTGGCTGAAATTTTATCTCGGCTAGCGATATAAATTCATCATAGCTATTTTGGGTGTTAGTATTTGCTTCTAAACCATAACCGATTACAACTCTTCCTGCGTCCTTGAGACGATGTACGAGATTGATAAAGTCACTATCACTTGAGACCAGAATGAAGATGTCGATATTTTCTTTGTGCAAAAGATCCATTGCTCCGATTGTCATACCAAAGATATCTGTTGAGTTTTTCCTTTGCTTTTTGAGTGATTATCGACTCGTTCTAAACAGAAACTTTCTGATGGATTCGTTCCAAATACTACTATTAAGATTTGGACTTGCCCAGTTTCCATAGATGAGACGTTTTATTTTCCCGTAGTCTTGTTCTGTCTTTTCTAATGCGTATTTTTTACTAGATTCGGAGTTACATTATCCGCATCTATCAGCATTGCAGCTTTAAAATGCTGTTTTTGAAATGAGAGTTAATGCCTTGATTAGCATTATTAGATTGCTTAAGTTGAATATTTTCTTTTCATTGCTAAAAATTGTTTTTGTTTGTTTTATTTTTATATATAAATCCTTATATATGTCAAGTTTATAAGATATTTTTGTTCGGTCTGAAATTAAGTATAAGTCTGATTTTTCTTTATATTTTTCAGTTTTTCTTGTAGTTGCTTTTATTTTCTATATTGACTGATTGCGTTCATGAGAAAAATCTCTTGATTTTGTTTTGATTGAGTATATATGGGGTTATCTTTGCCGAAGACAGTAGGTGCTTTTTCTTTAGAAAAGATAAATCCTACCCTAGGTTATTCTTATCTTGATGGAAATTTTTGGGGATTTTATAAAATCTCAGATGACTAAAAATGAGATAGCCCCGGCAACGGAGTTATTTTTTATATCAGGTTTTTACTCTACTATGACAATCTCAAAAGAGAAAAAGTTGGAGTTAGTAAAACAGTATGTGCAAGATCTTACTTCTGCAAAAAATGGTAGTGCTTCAGCAATCTGGATTGCCTGTAACACTCTCTACTGAAATGAGAAAAAGAGGTTATTTGCTGCTTCTAGTAAATATAATGTTGTCAGAGCTGTTCTTACTTGCTCTCAAGGAAGCTGGGTTTGATGCCGTACTGAAAGTGATCTTGATGGGTCTGTGGTTGTCCTCTATGCAAATGATGATGAGTACGCTCCTATGAAGGTTGTTAACAAAGTATGCAAAACAGGTTGCTGGAACTAAGGAGCTTTCTGCTTCTATTAAGTTCTTGGGAGCTTGGTATGACAAAAAGTGGCATGATTCTGATTATGTGACAGAACTTGCAAATATCCCTTCAAGGAAAGAGCTTTTTGTCAAAATTGGCATACCTTACTCAATTACCCAGTACAATCATTTGCTGCGGTGGTTGATCAAATCGCAAAAGCTGAATAGGCTTTCTCTATTCAATTACATCCTAAAAACTCATTTTATTTATTATGTTTTTGTAAACAATGGAGTTAACTAAAATCAACAACAGATTATTGATCTTGTAAAAAGAAATGAATGCTGTTGAACTTAACGGACTTGTAAAGGCTTTGGAAGAAGAATTTGGAGTAACTGCTGCTATGTAGTGTTGTTGCAGGAGGAGCTGCTGCAGGAGGAGCTGCTGCTGATGCTGGAGCTTCAGATGCTATGAATGTTGAATTGGCTGATGCTGGTCAACAGAAGATCGCTGTAATTAAGGTTGTAAAGAGGCTCTTGGTCTTGACCTTAAGGCTGCTAAGAGGGACTTGTAGAAAAAGCGCCAGTTATCATTAAGGAAAATGCTAAGGCTGATGAAGCTGAAGCTTTGAAGACTAAACTACTGAAGCTGGGCAACTATTAACTTTAAATAGTTTTTAGTAAAAATAACAGAAATCAGATTTTTGATTTCGTTCTATTCTTGGGATAGTAAGGTTTGTGGCGGAGTGATTACATTTTGACCATTGGACTTAATATTTGCAAGGATCTGTTTTATATTTCCTATTACCTATACGAATGACAGTATCTGTTAATCAAATCGTTGAGGCCAAGCGCATATAGGTACACTTAAAATGAAGCTCATCAAGACTAGCAAGTACTGGTCTGAGGTAACTAATGGAGTTGTAGTGATCAATCTGAGCTCTGTTGCTCAGCAACTAGAGGATGCGAAAAGCTACTATTCAAAAAGGCAAAAGCTGCTGAAAGAAATCTGGTGGTATGTGAAAGAAAATGTAGCTGCTGAACTTGAGGCTGGCTAAAAAGACAGGAGTATCATATCTTAACTATAAGGTTTCTGGAGGGTTTTGACAAACTTTGATACCTCAAGAGAGAATTGATTCTATCAACGAAATAGCGAGCTTTATGGAGAGTGAAGCTTATGCTGCCCTCACTAAAAAGAACAACTTGTATACAAGAAATTTGATAGAGCTAATAAAGTATATAAAGGAGTTACTAATCTTAAGAAAAGACCAGAACTTGTGATCATTGTAGATGGAACTATACTTTCTACGATTGATTGATGAGGTGAAAATCTTTGGGGAAAGTTAGAAGCAATCGTGATTGCTGGTACTAACTTCTAGATATTGGCCTGAAAATGAATTGGTAGTGACAAATATTAATAGCTATACTAGTATTGATTTTGTAGCAATCACTTGTTGTCTTAATTTGTTATTTCCTCTTTGAAAAACCTATGCAAGAAAAATATGTATTTGCCTAGTTCGTCTGAGAAAGAAAGGGAGTTCACTGCCTACCTTTTGGTGGGGGTTCTCTTTTTCGGCCAAGGAGGATTTAACAGTTTATAAGAATACTTCATTTAGGCAGGTGCTTGGTCGATATTCGCTCAATATGTTTGCTGCTTGTACGTTTGGTTGATGATCTTCTCGTTTATTTTGGGGTGGTTGCCTTTTCACTTTGTATTAGGAACCTGATCGCTATGTTGTGTTTGTTATGCAGGCACTGAAGAGGGGCAGTATCTAGCTAATCTAACTCAGGAAAATAAGTGGAAAACCCTTATGCGGATATTGGGGATGGATTCTTTCTCTTTTGATATCAAAAAGAGGGTGTATTGAGATATTTCTCGATACTCCTGTACAGATGCCTCAACACAGGTTCAGACCAATCTCAGTGAAATCAATAAATTTATTGTTAGATGTGTGTTGGGTGCACTTTGCTAAAAGGAAATCTGAACTAAAGTCAGATCTTTTTGAAAAATTGTTAGATCGATTTTTCTCGATCAAAAACTTCAGTTTCAGTCTTCTTTTCTGTATAAGTAGTTTTTGATTGCTAAATGCTAAAATCATGTCTATTTTTATCTTTATACATATAATAATGCAAATTGATATTAGCATAAAACAATTGAGAGATGCTACTTTTTGCTCCACTTGGTGATTGATAAAAATGCTCTTGTAGAGGCAAATGGTGATTTGGAGCTTGCTCAGGAAATCCTTTAGAAAAGGAATTGCAAAGGCTGGTAAAAGGCTGACAGAGAGCAAATGAAGGTCTTATTAAGACTACAATGATGGGAAAGCAGAACTTATGTTGTAAAACTTCTTTGTGAAAACGGACTTTGTTGCAAAGAATGATAATTTCTTAGGACTTTTTGACAAGATTTTTGATGTTTTTGAAGTCTAAAAGTTATTGGTGATGAGAGAGTCAGATGATCTTCCTGCTGATGTTGTGAAAAGATCAATAACCTTATTGCGGGAAGGTGCTACTACTGGAGGAAAATCTTAAGCTTGGTGGAGTTCATGTAACGGGAAAGCAAGGTATATGCATATCTCATCCAGGGATAAGGTAGCTTTCTCTGTATATCATAACGAGATAATAATGTAGCAAAGGAGTTGGCGCTAGTTGCGCCTCAATCCTGATTATCTTAGTTTTGATGAAGTTCAGCTGATGAAAAGGCTAAGCTTGAAGCTCAGTTTGCAGGAGAAACTTAAGGCTGCTGGAAAGCCAGAAAAATATGATCGCTAATATTGTAAAGGAAAAGTAGATAAGGCGTTTGCTGATAATGTACTTCTTGAACAGGAATATATTAGAGATGGAGAAGAAGGTAAAGGAAATTTTGCCTGCTGGGTTTGGAAATTACTAAATTCTATAGATTCTCTGTATAGTTTCTATCAAATACAATGAAAAATCTGATTGCTCTTTGTAGTCAGATTTTAATTTTTGGGGAAAATAGACGGTTTTTGCTTATGAAGACTTTTGATTTCTCATCAAAATACGTGATTTTTCTATATTTCATCTTAAAAACTTGTAAATTCTCTTGATCTGTAGAAAATATACTCGGATCTAATCGGCGCATTAAAAAGTATCTAAATCTTTTATTTGTTTATTGCACAACTTTATGCAACATTACGAATTGGTGTAGTGTCAATGCAAAACATCCTCAGAGGCGAGATAGAAACGCTTGGCTGATCTAGAAGCAAATTCACTGAAAGAAAAAGATGAAATTGAATTCAAGCCCTTTCTTTCAAAACTTAGGATAAAAATACTAAGGCACACTTTGTTTCCATATCTTCTAGAACTTGCTCCAGAGCAGGTAAAAGGATGTTAAGGCGGCTCTTTTGTATAATCAGGCAGTAGTAAGATATGAAATCTATAAGATGACTGCTAGGAACAGAAGTTCTTCCACTTTGAAAAACTTCAATCAGAATTTGATAAGGCAATGAGATATTAAAGATAAGAGATTTGGTCAAAAGATTACCTTCTTTGCTGATGAGAGAAATGCTAAGTATATCAACTAGGAAGTCAATTCCTATCTTGAGTATTATCTTACAAGGTTCGGTGATATTAAGCCAAGGGCTTTTATGCTGAAACTCATACAGATTCAAAAGAAACTTAGACAGAGATTATTAGGCGAGAACTCTAGGTTTGATTTGAACTTTATCAGCAGATAGTTTTATATCATTAATATCACATTCTTATGGCTAGTAAATTAAGAAGAATCAGAAAATACCAGTGGACAAAGAGAATAAGAACTCACGGATTTAGAGAGAATAGCATCATGGACTGAGTAGAAGATGCTCGCAAGGAGAAAGAGCAAAAGGAAGACGTCAATTAACAGTTCAGAGACGAAGTAATTTCTGTGTTTTGGAAAAATAGATTTTCCTTTGAACAATAAAGTCATTAAGGGCTTTATTGTCATCATAGGAAAACATTTCTCTATGATTTCATGATATTCACTATTTTTATCTAATAAAAATTTGAGGAAAACTTGGCTGCGCATTTTAATCATCACTCTTAAAGCGTGGAATGATATGTGAAAATGTAGGTGCAGGACAGATTGTTGAGCCCCTTCTCAGTTAGCATTGAGAATATTTAAAACCAATACTTCAAAAGTCAGTCTTGGTATTTTCTTGATATTTCTTGTATAAAGGAAAAATGTTAGAAAATGTTTCATAATCTGTACCAAAAATATTTTCAGAATGCTGAGAAAATTATGGTATGAGCCTTTGTTTCCATTTCTTTAGGAAGGATCATACAGCATTCATCTTCAGCGACAATATAAGCTGGAAATATCTTTAGAGATGATATCACATACAATCAGACATGGTGTTGACAGCTTAATTAAAAGTAAAAAGTATGTTTTAAATAGTTTCTGTTGGATGAAATTCATGAAAAATTCTTCTGAGGATAGGAGCGTCCGAGTAAAATACGATAATCTTGCTGATTATCTCTAATGTGTAGAGATAATAACGTTTTAGAAAAATTATGTCAAGAGGATTTGCTGGCATATACAAATAATGTAATAAAAAGATAGCTTTATAAAATCCATAAAAAGCCTTGACTTTGCTTAGTTAAATCAGTATTATCTCCACAAAGATTGTTGCTGAAAATGTTTTTAGAGACAAGTTTACTACTCGTCTCTCTCAGCATGCGTAATGGATGTGGTCTTTGTTTGCGCTTCTCCTTGATGGAGATATGATCTGTTGGAGACAAATTCGGAGCCAAAATATTGCTTGTTCTGTATGTGGAAGTGGGCTATAGAGGGCTTCTGTTTTTTGTTTATTTTCTATTATTATAACTAGGATGGTAATAAAAACAACCTTGAACTACAAAGGCTGCAAGACGAGTAAGCCTTCTTTTTGTAGTATCATCGAAAACTGACGCATGAAAGAACAGATAAAAACTGCTGTAAATGCAAAGGTAGAAAACCTATTTAAGGACTATTATCAGAGATGGTAGAATCTTTTGACAATGCCAAAACTCATGGGGAACTACCTGATCTTTTGGAACTTCAGAAAAAGGGTATGATGATTTCATCAATATCTACCTTAATAAGCTCTTTACTGATATTGAGAAGATTTGGGATATTGGGTGAAAAATGTATATCACGATCTCTGATGTAAAAGTTTCTGAGCCAATTGAAACTGTTGATGTATGTAAGAAGAAGGAGCTTACTTATGGAGGAATTATTACTGCAAAGGTAAAGCTCGTTGAAAAGGTTGAGGAAGAAGGGTAAAAAGAGTGCTGAAAAGTTCTTTTTAATAAAAGAGCAAATATCGGTATTTTGCCTTTTGATGACTCCATCTGCTTCATATATTATTAATGGAGTTGAGAGAGTGATTATTTCTCAGATTATTAGATCATATGGAATCTTTTATGGAAAGAAGGAGTTTTTGTATTCATTTAAGTTGATTCCTGAAAATGGACCTTGGCTTGAGGTGAGTGTTGACAAGAAATGTTGTAGCAGAATCAATAAGTCAAGAAAGTTCCCTATTACTTCACTTTTGAGAGTGTTTGGATTAGAAACTGATGAGATATTAGAGCTGCATTTGATGGGCAGACTGATGCTGAAGATGTGAACTTTATTGATATTACTTTGAAGAAGGATACTACTGTAGATGCGGTATCTGCTGCTGAGTTTATTTATGCTAAGCTTAGACCAGGGAACTTATTGATGCTCAATCAGCTTTGGATTATATTAAGGGCAATTTTTGCTTCCCAGAAAGAATTTATATAGGGAAGTATTGCAGAAGAAAGATCAATGCAAAATTGAATCTTAAAAAGCCACTTAAGGGAGATGAAGCAAATATCTTTGATGGAGAAGATATGATTCAGGCGGTAAAATATCTTTTGGATCTTTGTAATCATAAAAAGGATATTATGTAGATGATGCTGATCATCTTTCAAATAAAAAGAGTGAGAACTATGGGAGAAATTTTGTACTCTCATATTCAGCCTGTGATGAGAAAAATTTGTAAAGAGTGTAAGAGGAAAAACTTTCAGTTTTGAATATGGAAAAATCCATTGAAGATTACTGATTTGGTGAACTTTAAAAATGATTGATAATTCGATTAAATCATTCTTTGCAACATCTCAGCTTTCTCAATTTTTGGATCAGATTAATCCACTTTCTGAAATTGAACATAAGAGAAGAATTACTGCTCTTGGACCTGGAGGGCTTAAAAAGGAGACAGCTAAGTTTGAAGTGAGAGATGTACACCCATCTCACTATGGTAGAATTTGTCCGATCGAAACTCCAGAAGGACAGAATATTGGACTTGTAATCTATCAGTCACTCTATAGTAGAATTAATGATGAAGGATTTTTGGAAACGCCAGCTTTGAAGGTACTTCGTGAAGTAGATCCAAATGTTGAAGCATTGACTGGAAGAATCGCTCATCGTGATATTTTTGAGCTTGATGCACGGGAAATCCTACAAATAAGGTTATTATCAAAGAAAAATGAGCTTATTGATACTGATACTGCAAAAGAAAAATTGGAAAAGTTTTATGGAAAGATTAAGAAACCTAGTTGCTGTAAAGCCGTTCTTGACTGGTGAAGTTGATTATATTTCTCCAGAAATGGATGAAAGAGTGATTATCGCAGATGCGACTGCTTCATTGGATGAGCATACAATATCTTGAACAGTAGAGTTGCTGCGAGGCACTTTGGTGAGATGAGAAGCTTCCATATCAATGATGTAACACACATGGATGTGAATTTGGCTCAGATTTTTCTCCTAATACTTCATTGATTCCATTTGTAGATCATAACGATGCGGTGCGTGCTTCTGTAGCGACAAAACCAGCAGAGACAGGCGCTGCCATTGTTGAAGAATGATGCTCCATTGGTGGGAACTGGACTTGAAAGTGATATTATGAAGATGTCTCATGCAGTGATTAAGGCTGAATGAGATGGAGAAGTTGTCTATGTTGATGGAGGACTAGTGAAGGTAAAATACAAGGAAGGAATTAAAGAATACAGACTTATTACTTTCGCAAGATCAAATTCAAAGAGTTGTTTGAATCAGGTTCCTTGTGTTTCTTTAGGACAAAAGGTACAAAAAGGTGATCTTTTGGCTGAGGGACCATGTTCTGTAAATGGAGAAATCGCTCTTGGAAAATCTCTTAGAGTTGCGTTTATGCCATGGAAAGGATATAACTATGAAGATGCGATCGTTGTTTCTCAAAGATTGGTGAAGATGATGAGCTTACTTCAGTGATTATCAGTGAATACGAAATCGAGGTTGCGGAAACTAAGCTTGGACCTGAAGAGACAACGAATGATATCCCAGGTGTTGCAAATGTCTAAACTTACAAACCTTGATGAGGATGGTATCATTAGAATTGGAGCTATCGTGAAAGGTTGAGATCTTTTGATTGGAAAGATTACTCCAAAGGGAGAAGGAGAACTTACTCAGAAGAAAAGCTTATTCAGGCGATCTTTGGAGACAAGTCAAAGAATGTAAAAGATACTTCTCTTTATATGCCGTCTGGTAGTGAAGGAAAAAGTTGTAGAAGTGGTAATTCTTGATTCAAAGAAGGAGTAACCTTATGGCAGAGTTAGAAAGAAGATTAAAGTATATGTTGCTTCTACAGAAAGATTGAAATCTGAGATAAACTCGCTGGAAAAACACGGAAATAAGGGTATTGTTGCGACTGTGGTTCCAGAGAAAATATACTATACTCTAGCTGATGGAAAAGCCAATTGATGTTGTTTTGAACTCACTTTGAGTAATTTTCTCGTATGAACCTTGGTCAGCTTTTTGAGTCTCAGTTGGGACTTATTGCTAAGGAGCTTGGTGAAATTTGCGGTTCCAAACCTTTGGTGGAATTGGGGTAGATGATATCGTTGAGCTTGCAAAAAGCTGGTCTTGAAGATAGCTTTAGAACTACACTTTATGATGGAGAAACTGGAGAACCTTATGCTCCAGCAGGTTACTGTTGGATATATGCATATTTTTGAAGCTTGTGCATATGGTTGAGGATAAGATCCATGCTAGATCTGTAGGTCCTTACTCACTTATTACTCAGCAACCGCTTGGAGGAAAGTCAAGACAAGGAGGACAGAGATTTGGAGAGATGGGAAGTGTGGGCTTTGGAAGCGTATTCTGCAGTATATACTCTTCAAGAAATGCTTACTGTGAAATCTGATGATGTTGTAGGTAGAAATAAACCTATGAATCTATTATCAAGTCTCAGAAGCCAAAAATCTGAGGATTGCCTGAGTCTTTCAACTTGTTGACCTATCTTTTCAAGGGACTTGGTCAGAATATCGTTTCTTTGACAAGTGATGAAATGGAAAAGAATCTATGAAGAAAAGAATGGACAAGATCAAGAGTCTTGGACTCTCTGGAATCATGACTGCTTCTACTTGAACAGGAGCTACTAAATCTTTAGATGAAGATGAGGATGAAGTAGAATCAAAGGGAGAAATGATTGGTAAAGTCGTTGAGGACTTAGAAGATTTTGGGCAAATAGAGTAAGAAAAAATCAGATTTTTATATCCTATGCAGTAATTCCAATGAATAAAATAAAATTTGACGGATTGATGGTGACACTCGCTTCAATGGAGGAAGTTGGAAAAATGGTCTCGTGGAGTAGTGGATAATCCAGATACCGTTAACTATAGGACAGGAAAACCAAAGCAAGGTGGACTTTTTGTGAGTCTATCTTGGTCCCTGTGAAGAATTTTGAATGTAGTTGTGGAAAGTATAAGGGAGTAAGATATAAGGGAATTGTATGTGAAAGATGTGGTGTAGAAGTAGCTTCTTCAAGAGAAAGAAGAACGAGAATGGGACATATTGACCTTGCTTCTCCTGTAGTTCATGAGTGGTATAAGAAATCTCCATCTGGAGGTATCCATCAGCTTCTTCAGCTTTCAGCTAATGAAATTGATAAAAATCCTGACATATGTGAAAGTATGTGGTAGTAAAGGATATTACTGATGAGACTAGAGAAAAGATCAAGGAGAAAATCGCAAGTGATTATGAATCAACAATGAAAGACCTTGATGAACTTTACAAAAAGGAATCATCAGCTCAGAAAGAGCCTAAGAAGCTCGCTGAGGCAAAAAGCTTTTATGAAGAGAATCAGCAATCTATTGAAGTTGAGTTTAATAGAATTAGATCAATCGTAGCTGATTTGAAGTTTGGAGCGACTATTTTGGAATCAGATTATAGAAATATTTTCTATCAATTCAGGGAAAGCTTGATCTCATTTGCATCAGGTCCAGAAGGGATCCTCAAGATGCTTCAGTCTATTGATGTAGAGAAAAGGAGATTAAAAAGAGAGTAAAGGAGTTCCCAACTATTAGATCTGCTGATCAGAAAAAGAAGATGATGAGTTTGATCAAACTGTTGATTAATCTCTATGTCTCTGGAGTAAAGCCAGAAAATATGATCGTGAGCAGATCCTGTGATCCCACCTGATATTAGACCAGTAGTTCAGCTTGATGGAGGAAGATTTGCTTCATCTGGTGAATCTTTTCTATAGAAGAGTTCTGATGAGAAATATCAGACTGAAGAAAATGATTCAAGTTGGAATGCCTGATATCGTAAAAAGAATGAAATCAGACTTCTTCAAGAATCTATCAATAATCTTTTGGTTGAGAGAAGAATTCTGCAGGAAAGGCTGGTGCTGGAATCAAAGTTTTCAAGTCAATTTCTGATATGCTTTCGGTAAGGAGTGAGTTTTCAGAAAGAACTTGCTTGGAAAGAGAGTTGATTATTCCAGGAAGATCTATTATTACTGTAGGTCCTAGCTTGAATTTGAATGAATGTGGACTTCAATCTATATCGCAGTAAAAGATGTTTACTCCGTTTTATTATTGGAAAGCTTATTGAAAAAGAAGATAGTATATACTCCAAAACAGGCTGAAAAAGCTGATTAAAGAGGAAATCCTATTGCGCTTAAGTTTTGGAAGAAGTAATTATGATAAGTAGTGTTGCTTAACCGTGCGCAACACTTCATGGAGCTTTCTATTGAAGCCTTCAAAATCAAGTTGATGCCTGGAAAGACAATCAGACTTCATCCTCTTGTATGTCCTGCGTTTAATGCCGACTTCGATGGAGATCAGATGGCAGTTCATTTGCCTATCTCAGATGAAGCTCAGAAAGAGGCAAGAGAATTGATTGCAGCGGATAAGAATATTATCAAGCCAGGTTCTGGAGACCTAACTATTACACACTCTCAGGATATGGTACTTGGAATCTACTTTTGACTGATGCATTTGATCCAAAATATCCAGATTACAATACTGAAGATGAATGGAAAGAAAAGATTCATCCAGTAGCGAGATATGGAAGTTTTGATGGGGTACTTGATGCGTTCAATAATAAGCAGGTAACTCTTGAGGATAAGGTAATCGTACTTGATGGATCTGATATCGTAGAAACAACAGTTGGTAGAGTGATTTTTCAAACTCTATTTTGCCAACGCAGATTATCCATTTGTAAATAAGAAGATGGGTAATAAGGATCTTAAGAGATTGCTTTTTCGATGTATTTGATAGATATGATATGGAAACTACTGTAAAAGTAGCTGATGCTATCACTATGGATTTAAATATTCAACTATTAGCTGCGACATCAATCAATATCTTGGATATGAAGGTTCCAAAGAAAAGGAAGAAATCTTGAGAGGAGGAGATGTTCAGAATAATGAAGTTTTGAAGTACTACTACAAAGGATTCTTCTCTGAGGAAGAAAAACACAGATTGGTTGTTAGAAGATCTGACTGATGTAAAGAAGACAGTAGAATGAAATCTGAAATCAATCATTGGTGCAGGTAATAACCTCTATACGATGATTGACTCTGGAGCGAGAGGTTCTCAGACTCATGACTCAGATTTCAGGTATGAAGGGACTGGTAGTAAAATCCAAAGGGAGAAATTATCGAGTTGCCTATTAAGTCATCATTTGTTGAAGGACTAAAACCTATTGAATACTTTATTTCGCCCACTCTGGACGTAAAGGAAAGGCCGATACTGCGCTTAGAACTGCGGAATCTGGATACCTTACCAGAAAGCTCTGTGATGCTTCTCAGAAGTAATCGTCAGAGAAGAAGATTGTGATCAAGCGAATATATCATTTTACTCAAAGGATGAAGCTGAACTCAAAGGAGAGAAGTTCTCAAGTTTGATTTATGGTAGAACTGCTGCAGAAGATATTATTGATGATAATGGAGTTTGTTATCCTTAAGGCTGAGATGATTAATAAGTCAGCTTTTGGTTCTTCATTGAAACTTCAAATCATCAAAGATGGTTAGTGTAGAAGTCCATTGACTTGTCACTGCGTGAGTGGTGTATGTCAGAAGTGTTATGGAATGGATCTTGCAACAAGAAATATGGTAGAAATCTGAGTTCCTGTTGGAGTGATTGCTGCACAATCTATTGGAGAGCCTTCTACTCCAGTTGACACTTGATACTTTCCATGATGGAGGAGTTGCGGTGCAGCTGAGGCGTCTGGCAGTGATAGAGTTAAGCAGCTCTGAAGTGAGAGCTCCATCCAGCTATCGTGAGTCCTTTTTGATGGGAGTGCTTTCGTTTGAAGAAACTCAGGAAGGAGGAAAGTTTGGAAAAATCAGAATTACTGCTGATGTTCAGAAAAATCATACTTGATTAAAGATGGTTATGAAGTAATAGTGCAAGAAGGAGAGGTACTTGCTAAAGGAGCGAACTATGCATCTAAATGAGCAAGTAAGCTAAGACTAAAGACAGGTAAGGTTCTTGAGGTTAATGAAGATTATATCACACTTGGAGTTGAGGAGGTATTCTCTAAATCCCTTATCGGACTTACTCCAGAAGACTAAGGTTGGAGAAAAGAGTCTATAAGGGAGAAATCTCTGACTACAGGAGCATTGGATATCATGGAATATAAGAATATTGTTTGAGATATTCATGCACAGAGATAATATCATTAGTGAGGCAAAGAGTATATGCTTCTCAAGGACAAGACCTCAATGATAAGCATATTGAGGTAGTGGTAAAAACAACTCTTCTCAAAAGTCTTTATTGAGGATGGAGGAGATTCAAGTTTTATCCTCGGTACTTTGCATGTAAAGTATGAGGAATATATCAAGGTGAACTCTGAACTTGACGCACAAGGAAAAGACCTTCAAGCGGAAGAGAGTTGCACTTGGACTTACTACTGTTACTAAGGAAACTGACTCTTGGCTTTCAGCTGCTTCATTCCAGGAAACTATTAGAGTGATGGTTGGAGCATCTCTTGAGGAGCGATTGATAATCTTCAGATCTGAAAGCGAATGTGATTATCTGTAGAATTGCTTTCCTGTTGAGAAAAACTATAGAAAATATGTTTGGATACTAGAAAGTATGTGAATAAAAGGAAAAACTGATTTCCGTGATGGAATCAGTTTTTTGACTTAGTGAGACTATTTTTGTAACTCTTATCGCGAGGTGAAGTTGCGGTGATCCAGATTATGCTGAAACCGAATCTCTGCAAAAAGGTGAGGATTTTCGCTATACTTTGAAAGACTATGGGGTGACTTTGGATTTGATGAGAGGAATCCGTACTCTAGTGATAGCCATTGCTCGATGATTGACAGAGCCTAAAAACCAATCAAACCAAAAATGCTAACGCATGAAAAATCTCTTCTTAAGAGAGCTGAACTTGTAAAGGCTTACGCTTAGTAATCTTTCAAGCCAGTTAAAACTAACCTGACTGCACTGACTCTGCTAGGAGCAAGGCTGATTTGAGCAGGAAACCAAAACCTTGTGTTGAAAAATTGAAGAATTGAGTTTGTTACTTTTCTCTTCTCCTCTCAGCATAAGGCTAAAAATCAGGTTAAAAAAGCTGACTATAATGGTAGAGTTCAGTGGGTATGCCTTTTTAGACCGGAGTTCAATTCTCCCGCACCTCCAAAGACGGAGATTTTGGTCAAAAATAGAGTTAAAAGTCGCATTTATACTAGCATCTTGGGGTGTTGTAAATGCGATGAGTATAAAAAGCTGTATTTATTACAACACCAGGTATTAACTGTATTATTTCTGGATCTCTACTAGATCGCAGTTTATATGGTGTTTTTAGAATGGGTAGAACAAAATCTAACATTTCATTTAATTCTTTTTGATACGAAATATCTGAGTCTCTAGTCTTTAAAGAAGAGCCTTTCTTTGACGTAATTCTATACTTTTTCTTTTTGATATATTTCTTGAAAATAAGACATCATCACTATTTGAAATACTTATTTCTAACTTTTGTATTTGATTATCAATTTCTTGTATTTCTTTCTCGTTGTTTGTATTTTTGTGTAGTAAAAATCTTTTCTCAGAATTAAAAATATCTTCTAACACTATCTTAAAGCAAGTTAGGGTTCAATCTTTAATGGTTAAAGTTTTGAGAAATTCTCAAAAATCATGGTAGACTCTTTGTGCATTTAACGAGCTATTGTTGATGCATTGTGGGTTTATGCATCTGTAATAGTAATAAATATTCTTCTTTTTATTGTATGAAGGTCATCAGCTATAAGCTTTTTCAGCATTCTGGGCATATTAAGTAATGTCTTAATGGTAGAAATTTTCGTTGATATTTTCTTTTTGAGGTTCTTTTATAGAAGATTTTTCTTCTTTCCTATCTTGAATTTTTATAACTGTATTAACTGAAATAATTGGTCTCATGTTTTCATTGTATGCTATCTATTCAGTATTTAGGATAGGTAATCGCCTGCATAAAAAGTAGTCTTTCTTTTTGGAAGAAGTTTTTTTCTGCTGTTTTTATAGAAAAATGTGGCATTTTATCATTTAAGTAGTATCAGAATTCGTATCATTTTAAATCATCAATTTGCATACAGTTCAAGTGCCTCTTGCAGATGACTTTGAATCTAGCGTTGGAAATCAAGTAATGCTCATTTTCATTCATATTTATAGCCACTAGGTGCTGAAAATACCCAATATCAGTCCATCATTCTTCATCTTTTTCTATCTTTTACTCTTCTAGCATTATTTTCTCTTTCATATTGTTTTTACTGCCATAATAATGTTTTTGATTGAATATTCATTCAGCGGAATTTGAAATAGTTTGTTTCACTGTTTGTATTCAGGCTTTTTCATTCTTTTTCAATTTTATTTTTTTATGTTGATCCAGCCTCATACATCTCTACTGATTCTGTCTAAATCATCAGCTAATACGAAATCAATATTGATAATGGTTTTGAGCTATCAGAAAAATCTATCATGTTATCAAGACCTTCTCTAGAATCAAATTTACCAGAGACCCCTCAATCTGAGAAATATGCTACAATTTCTACATTATGGTTTCTAGCCCATTCTTTTGCAAAGTGCTTCTTGAGATTGTAGACCGTTTCCTTGTTGAATTTGTGTTTTTGAGGAAACTCAGTATAAACTACACATCAGTCGAAAGTATTCATCTTTTAAAAATTAGATTAAATTCATTTATTGTAAAAGAATTTTCTTACAAGAGATAGTGAAAGTATACAAATTCTATCAATTATTGTTTCTAATTGAGATTTTGTCGCTTCAGGATTCTCTTGAGTAAGGACTAATAGGAGTTGTTCTTTTGTTTTTGTTGGATTATTTGCATTTTTGTTTTTTTGTTTAAAAGATAAAAGAGAGGTTTTTTTATTGAATTCAATAATTAGTGTTTCTAAAAGTTCTTGTGAGATTTGTTTTCTGATTTTTCTCTTTTGGTAAATTGATTAAGAATAACGATTAGTGGATTTAATCCTTGTGAAGTTATCTTTACATGCTCTTCATCAAAAATCGTTAAAATTTCTGATTTCGTAGCTCTCTATTTTTATTTTTCTTTATATTGATATACTTTTAGCTTCTCTCTGGTCTAGACTAAGTCAATAATATCTTCTACATTTTTCTTTTAACTCTTCTAGTGATCAGAAGGTATAAGGTAAAAGTTCTGTTTTTATTTTTGAAATTTGATTTTCATATTTGTTAAATTTTGTTCTAAATTCGCCTCTAATCTAAAATACATTTGCATATTCGAAAATAATCATCATAAAGCATTGTTTTTGTTTTTAGCTATAGAATCTATAATTTTTATCATACATTCCAAGAAATATAGATTTATTTAGTTTATTCCAATATTCCGTCAAGTAATAATGTTTCATTTGTGGTATGTGGCGTTTGCAATGATTTTTATCGTATTTTTCAATTTCGTTTTTGGGTAGTCTCGATCGTATAGCATTCTCCTTTACTATCTTTTTCTTATTTGGATTAGATCTATTTGTTCTGGAATTTTTGTTTTTATCAAAGAAGAAATCTATTTTATAATCTATTCTTGAAATAGGGAACTGGACTAGTGTCGCATATTCTTCTCCAAAGCTTTATAAAGTTTTCTTTAAGTATCTTTTCTAATAGTCTGAAATAGGTTGAGTAGATAGTAAAAGCTTCATATACTTTTCAAAAATTCTTGTTTGCTCTTTTTGTATTCTAGGTATTGAAATACTGTATATGGTATGCCTCTTGTTCCTATCGTGACATTAAGAAAGGTTCAGTTTCTTGAATGATTTTTTGTATAGCTTATTTTTGTATGTCTCAGACAGAATCAAAAGTAGGTGTTTGAGTTGTCGTCATCAAGGCATACTAAGATATCGTGCATCCATGGGAGTTTCTATCTTCATATTCAGCTGAGATGATCTATTCAATCATTATAGGCCACAGCCTCGACAGAAGTTTTTGTAAATTATCTCTGATTTATCTTCATAAGTTATTATTTTATAATAATTACATATGACCGCACTGTGTTATTATTAAACGGTGCTGTGGAATTTTATCAAAAGCTTTCGATAGAAAGAATATAATATTTTTATTTCAATTGCAAGTAAAAATAATATTTCTTTTCTTTTTGTAGAGGCAGATTATCTGCCTCTGTTCTTTATTACAAAAGAAGAAAAGTTATCAAAAACTCTTTAAAACTATTTTCTTTCTCAGAAGGTGAAGATTCCAGGATTTCATATAATGCTAGAGCTAGCATTATATCATGCGATAATATCAGGTTTAAGTATCCAATTTTTCCCTTCAAAGACTCTTTTCCAGCTTAGCTGAGAATCTTGCTTTAATTGTTACGTTACTAATATTGTATTTTTCTTGAATGCTCCTGTACCTTAAATCTTGTATTACTGATTTTGTTAAGAGTACGATATTCTGAACCGCATAAAGCAGTGGGAGAAGAGGGAAGCTGTCATCTAGGAATCCTTTCAATCCTATCATTCTTTACGGTAGGTATCCCCTGTGGCAATTCATGAACTGGATATTTCTCCACTAAAATTCCCCTTCAGAATTTAAATATATTTCACTTCATCATATATAAACCTATATGTTCATATTTATCTAAAAAGATCTCATACTTTTTAGAATATAGGCTGGTTGGCTTTTATAGAGATCGATAATTATTTGTTTGATTATTAGTAATATCTCATTTTACAGCTTTATTCTCATATTTTTCTTTCATTTGAAAGAATAATTAGTAAAAGATTTCTTTTCTTGAAGAATAAGTATTCTACTTCTGATTTCAAGTTGATTGTTCATATAATGGTTGATAATCTATTTTATATTATTATATATAAGGTATATTGCTTTACTTTTTATTTATATGAGATATGGCAATAACTAAGTTTATGCAAAAATTTTATTTTATTGGAAAAGTCTCAGATATCTCTCTCCTCATGAATGGGGTGCATTTTATGATGATTATAGAATCGAGGAAATCAGAAATAAGGCATTTGTATTAAAATAAACTTGAAGATTATTTGTCGGTAGATAGTAGAAAATATTCAAATGTTATTAGTTTTATACAGTTTTTAGGAGATAAAAGAAAATTTTGAGATACTACTATTGCGAAAAAGAATTAAAGAGGAACTAAAACATATCATTGATTATCCACATGTTTATGCCTTTTCATTTAGAGACATTATTTTCTATAAATAGGGATGATTCAGCTTTTACATAGCGGAATTTGAGGAAAGAGAAAGAAGGAATCAGTTAAATACGTCTTTAAGTAAAAAGGTTTTTAAGAATTTTTCAGGATCTTAAAAATAATGACCTTTTTATGACTTGTCTGAAAAACTAATACTAGATAATACAGACTTTTCTGCTACAATTCACTGTAAAAGATGATTTGATATTTAATTTGATTGGAACATAGGAGTTTTTAAAATATTTCTTAGACTTGTTGTCTACTGATGTTGAAAGAAAAAAGAGAATTATCGATTTTTCATGAGTATAGATGAATAATTGATTTTTCGAAATTATGATTATGATTTAAAACTTTTAGAAATCTTTTTAGATAAACTTTAATAATACTAATTTTCTGATTGACTTGAAAATTATAAAAAGATTTTGTTTTTAGTGAATATATTTTGCATATAAACAATATAGTAGAGAAATGTTAAATGATAAATTCATAGAGTGACTATTTAATTTCTTGTCTAGAAGAGGAAAATACTCTTATAATAGATTTGATCAATGAGAATAAAGAAGATAATTATTTTTAATTGATTTGGAGTATGATTTATTATTAAATATTTAAATGAAGCGAATATAGCTACTCTTCTAGCTTCTCTAAAGAATAATGTAAATCTTCTGTTTTTATATCTATGATGCCCTAAAAACAGCAAGAAAAAGAACCTTTATTACAGGCGTTTCTCAAGAATAGAGCTTTTAATAAAAGAATTGAAGAAAATTGAAAAAAGAAAGGGGAAAATGGAGAAGGAAGTGTCAACAACAAGAGTCTAAAATAATAAAAAGATGATTCCTTGAATTATTCAATGTAAAGATAGTTCATATAATCCAGCATTTTCAGGATTATTATTACTATTTAAGTATTAGTGAGATTGATTCTCTATAGAAGAGTTAAATATAATAAATAAAAATATAAAAACAAATAGGAAACTATTTGAATGGTTTATATATAGATAACTATAATGAGGATAAAATTAACGATATATTGCATTATGAACAAAAGATGAAACTTCTTATTCATATTCTCGAAATTTTGAATTTTTGAAGTGGGTATTCAAAATATCTGATTATTTAAATATTCAAATAGATCAATATTATAAAATTTATATTCTTTTTATCCTAGATTCTTATGGGATGATCAAAAATAAAATATTAGAGTTTTAGATTGAAAATAACATAAAAGAAGATATTGATTATATTTAAAGGTCTATTCAGAGGATTTGCATGACAATGCAATATGATTTAGGTATGAAAATCCACAAAAATCTCTGCTATTTTTATAATAAATTTTCTGGCATTTGCCCTTCTCAAAAGAAAAAGCTCGAACAAATCTGTCTTGAGATGTTACAGAGGGAAATATAAAAATCTTTTTAGAAATATATAGCAGTTTAGTAAAAAGATCAGTTTAAAAACTTTATAATGAGTCTAGGTTGAATTTATTTTAAAGATATATTAAAAGCCTCAACAAGACTTGACAGATGAACAACGTGCAGACTTTAATTATGCCTACTTGTAAATAAGCTTTGATTCTTAAATTTGAGAGATAAAGATGCTCTTTTACGAAGAGTAAGACAACTCCAAGAAGGAGAGGTTGAATGTAAAGAAAGAGATTTTTATGAAGAACAAGTGTCTTATGTTGGGGGATGATTATATGAAGAATTGCGTCACTCTGTTGATGAAGATTCTTTTTCCTACGTTTTCTCAAATATTCTAATATTGATATAAGAGATGAAATCTTAGATTTGTTGAAAAAGATCTTTTGAACTAGAATCTCAAATTCAAAACCAAAAATTAGTTCAGATTTTCTCTTATACTCTAATTATTTAAAGGAATATTTTATGTATATATAAAAACCTGAATAAAGATTTTCTTGATCCAAATTTTTTATCGTAAAGTAGTGAAACTAAAATGAAACTATAAAACCTGTAATTTAGACCTTTTTCTTTGTATGCGATGCATTTACTATTGAAGATAAGAAAATTTGAAAAGATTTAGAAATTTTTTCAGATCTATCAAATGAAGAAAGGTTGTTCTATAAAAATCGTATTGAAGATTTTAAAACATCAACTATCTGATACCCAAGATTCATTAAAAACAAGTAAATGAAGAATACACTTATTTAAAAATCTTACGGGCATTATGAACGCCTCATGTATTATTTTCGTAGAATGAGAATCAGATAAAATCCATTTAGATATCTTTTCAACAACTTCTTTAATGACCCAGTAAAAACCCACTTGTAATATGATGCGGATGATGTGGAATGATCCTCATTTTTACACGACTCTAGAGAATCGAGACTTGAGTATTCCTATTATTTGAATTTATGATTTTGATGGAGCTGAGTTGGGAATATTACAAAATGAAGGAGGGGTATTGTCCTTTTGAAGAAAATTATTTTAAGGAAGATCTAAAAAGCATAATCAAAAACAAATATATGCAAGTCTTTTGCCAATACCTAATAATGAAATTCAAAAATCTAGTTATATGAGGACAGATATATATCAAAATTATGGTATAGGAAGCTAAAATTTCAGATTGAACACTTATTTTATGGGATTGATGAAAGGTTAGATAGCTACTTTATTTGAGGACGAGGTTTTGCGTTTGAGGAGGAAAATATAAGAAACTAAAAATATCAGATAGCACAGAGTTTGCTCTGTAATCCTAATAAAATGTATTGCAATCGAAGATGTTTTTCAGTATATTGATGCTACAGTTTTATATAAAAACTTTAAGCCGATTGAGAAATGGTTAAGAGAATTACTCAATCAATATAATTGGTTACCCTTCATTCTTAATCTTATTATAATGGAATCGCTCACTTGCGTAAAGAGAATCTGGCAAAACTTGGCTCACAGATTCTCTTGACTCGTTTGCTATTCCATTTCCTATGGTTTAAGAAACGAAGTAAGGACTAGGAGAATGAGTAATTGTTATTTAAGGAGCTTATATAAGCGAGGATTTTATCTTTGTTTTTTATGCTGTGAAATAGTATACTTTAAAAACAAATTCTATTTGTTTTAACTTAGTAACACGTGTTCAAATATCTCCTCTGTGTCTCCAAAATTAAAGCTTATAATGATATTAAATAAAAGTCACATTAAGATCAGATGGTCTATGGAATGCGACTTTTTGAATACTAGAAATAATTCTATTTTATATTGATCACAGATGATGAAGTTTACGTGATTACGCTCTGATGTCAGATGAATTATGCTGATACCTGCCAGGGTAAAATCAGTTTTGATTGTTGATTTACGCCAGTAGAGACAGTAGAGGAGGCGGATATCGTGATCTTTGATACTTGCTCTGTTCGCCATCTGAGGATAAAGTGACAGGAAAAGCTTAAAGAAATCCCATTGGATAAAAAGTTTGGATCACGGGATGTATGATTCTGCACAATATGAGGAATCAGAAAATTATGACTGGGAAAAAGCTCAGAAAATCTAAAACAGGAAATTTTTGAGGAGTTGTTCTGACAAAAGAGCCGAGGATTGTAGAGATTGACCTCTGAGGAGGTAAAAAACTCTATCTCGATAAAGGTGAGCTTGTTGGGATCAATCCCTATAGTTTTAATCCACTTTTTCATAATCTGTCTCAAAAGTGGAAGAATATTGAACTCTTTTTCCGTATTGATGATACAGGGATTTTTGCCATTGATGCTTCAGAAGCTTGGATATGAAGTTCGTTATGATAGAGAATTAACAAAATGAATATTCAACAATTGTTCCAGAGGGATCAACTCAAGTATGAATGCTCATAATAAGACTGCTTATATCCCAATTTCAACTGGATGTAACTCGGGTTTTGTGCTTATTGTATTGAAACACTTTTCTGCCAGGAGGATTGGAGAGATGGTTTCCCTGTTGAGCAGATCGTTAAAGAGGCAAAGATTCATCTTGCATAATGGAGTTAAGGAAATTCGTTCTTTGCAAATCGAATAAGCATCCAGATTTCTTTGACTATTGTAAAGGAGGTTTTGAAGCTGTCAGGTTTGGAGGACTCAGATATACTTCTCCGTATCCGACGTATTATTCTGATGAGCTGGCTCTTCATGAGACTGGAACCAAAGCTTTGTCCACATATCTACATTCCGCTCTCAGCCAGGATCAAATGCCGTGCTCAAGAAAAATGTTCCGTGGATATTCAGCAGAGCAGTGTTATACTTTTATTGATAAGATCTCGTTCGCTCAAGAGACCGATCCTATCACAACTGATATTATTCTTTGATTCCCATGAGAGACAGAGGAGGATTTTCAAGAAACCTTAAAACTGACTGAATATGCACGTTTTGGACATGATTTATATGTGGAATCTATAGTAATCGCCCGACTTTTGCAGATGAGTTATCCAGATGAGATCCTTGCATGCAAGGTAAAACATCAGAGGCGAAGCCAAGCTTACGATATGTTGCATCGTATTTGATGAGAATAACCAACTTGGAAGTCTGAGCGCTCGAGAGACGAGATGATCAAGCTAATGAATGCATTACTAAGATTGAGATATTCTTGATATACAGATAATATGCGTAGATTATTTGTAGAAATCAAGTCCTAAAACTACAAATCTTGGAAATCTGAATGTGCTGCTCCCGGGTCCGTATTACGAAGTGAATGGTATTTTAAACCGAAGGAGAGCCTCAAAATATGTTTTCAGTGGAAATATTCTTTAATATTCTTATAGAATGCTCTTAGTGAGAAATCTGATTTTTCGCTGTTTGCTTTTTCAGTAACAACTGCTATAGTTTGTTTTGCTGAATGAAAGTCAGATTTTATTTTGCTTTTGAAAAACAATGTTTAACTGGTTTCTCAGTTTGATTGGTTGAGATTATAATCAAAAACAAATTGATAAAATTTTGCTGATAATTAAGGAAATTCAATTTTTGTATGCACAATATGATAGTTTAACAGATCAAGAAATCCAAGATAAGACCAATGAATTTAAGCAGAGAATCCAAGATGGTCAAGCTTGATAGTTTGTTGCCTGAGGCGTTTGCTGTTGTGAAACAGGCTTTTAAAAAGGCTTGTTGGAACCATCATGTAAGGTAAAAAGGGCAGGAGCTAACTTGAATATGGTCCCATATGATGTTCAGTTTATTGGAGGAATTATTTTGCATCAAGGGAAGATTGCCGAGATGAAGACTGAGAAGGAAAGACTTTGGTTGCAGTAGCTCCAGTGTATCTTTAATGCGCTTTCAGGAAAGGGAGTTCAGGTAGTAACTGTAAAATGATTATCTTGCTTCGTGATGCTGAGAATGGATGGCTCATGTATATAACTGGTTGGGCTCAGTGTTTGATCTGTTGTAAAATCGACTCTAATTTTCAGTGAGAAGAGAGCAGTATTCTAGAGATATTACTTATGTTGAAAATTTGAGTTTTGGATTTGATTATCTGATAGATAATCTGTAAAATCATTAGATGAAAGAAGTCTGACTTGGAGACCTTGAATTATGCGATTGTGGATGAGATCGATAGTATTTTGATTGATGAGGCGAGAACTCCGTTAATCATTTCTCAGCCAAGAGAAGAGCCAACAGAGAAATATACTTATTATGCACAGATGGTAAACTTTTGACTCCATGCTCTGAGAAAAGAAGGTCTCAAAAAGGGTTTATTCAGGAGATTTTGACCGATAATGGAGGAAAGCCTCAAGAGGAGAGATGGAGATTATATCGATGAAAAGACCAAGACTGCTCAGCTTTCTGGAAGAGGTATTGCGAGACTTGAGGAACTTTTGAAGGTTGAAAAATATCTACAAGGATATGGGATATGAGGAAATTCACCATATTGAAAATGCTCTTAAGGCAAAGGCTGTATATATCAGAGATAAGGATTACATTATTTCTAATGGTGAGGTTTTGATCGTAGATGATCATACTGGGCGTACTATGCCTGGTAGAAGATTCTGAGGGGCGTCATCACAATTGAGGCGAAGGAAGGAGTTCAA